>ENA-UESU01000409-UESU01000409.1-human-gut-metagenome-genome-assembly--contig:-NODE-409-length-35723-cov-14.785558_pt1 | contig 35723 bp, 30 predicted proteins | sample MGYA00243007_ERZ508008 | MGnify/ENA primary metagenome ERZ508008 (study PRJEB26167, sample SAMN06115399) | human gut metagenome | host: Homo sapiens | place: China:Henan | collected 2016-06-23...
GAAAGAGCTTGAAGGAGAACAATTTCTGGCTCAGCTGCATCCGGGCGATTTCCTCGTATTGCTTGATGAACGTGGAAAAGAGATGACATCGCGCGATTTCGCCACATATATTGACCGGAAGATGCAGTGTGTGCCGAAGCGGATGATTTTTGTCATAGGAGGTCCTTACGGATTTTCTCAGGCGGTATATCAACGTGCCGATGACAAGATTTCACTTTCCAAAATGACTTTTTCTCATGAGATGGTCAGGCTTTTTTTCACCGAGCAGCTTTACCGGGCGATGACCATACTCCGAGGCGAACCCTATCATCACGACTGACATCATGGCTGCGATATCTACCCGAAAAGGACTCTTGGCGGTCTCACCGATTCTGGTGTTTCTTATCTTTTATGTAGCTGTTTCGGTCATTGTCAATGATTTTTACAAGATGCCGCTTGCCGTGGCGCTGCTTATCGCCTCGGCGTGGGGAGTGGTGATTCTGCGCGGAACACCCTTGTCGTCACGTGTCGAGATTTTCAGCAGGGAAGCAGGTTCGCCGGGTGTCATGTATATGATATGGATATTTTTGCTTGCGGGGGCGTTTGCCGCTCTTGCAAAAGAAATAGGCTCGGTGGAAGCTACGGTGAATCTTGCGTTGCACTGGCTTCCGGAAGAGATGCTCATACCCGGATTGTTTCTCGCGTCATGCTTCATCTCGCTTGCAATCGGTACATCAGTAGGCACGGTTGTTGCCCTCACACCGCTGGCGGTGCAGCTCGCGCAGTCAGAGTCGGGGTCGGTGCCGTTTTTCGTTGCGGTGGTGCTTGGCGGTGCTTTCTTTGGTGATAATCTCTCGTTTATCTCCGATACAACCATCGCGGCAACACGCACACAGGGATGTAAGATGAACGACAAATTCAAGGCTAATCTCTGGATTGTGCTGCCTGCCGCTGTAGCCTCCCTTGTGTTGTATATCATATTGGGCGCTGATGTCCCGGAAGCCGTGATCGGCGAAGTCAGCAATCCTTGGCTTGTGTTGCCTTACCTTATTATAATAGCCACTGCAATCGCGGGGATAAATGTTACCGTCGTGTTGTCGGTGGGCATTTTGTCAGCTATTGTCATCGCCATGTTTTCCGGTTATGACCTGTTGCAGTTGTTCGGTTTCATGGGCTCAGGAATAGATTCGGTGGGCAATCTTGTCATAGTGACCTTGCTTGCAGCCGGGATGCTCGGACTCATCAAGGCTGCCGGAGGTATAAAATACATCTTGCAGGTGCTGACCACGCGTATAAACGGTTCGCGCGGTGCCATGGCGAGCATCGCCCTTCTTGTGAGCATCGTGAATCTGTGTACCGCCAACAATACGGTGGCTATTCTCACCGTGGGCTCACTCTCCAAGGAGATATCGACCCGTTTCAGGATTGACCCGCGTAAGGCGGCTTCAGTGCTTGACACATGCTCGTGTATCGTGCAGAGTCTTATCCCATACGGTGCCCAGACGCTTCTTGCAACGGGTCTTGCCGGAATATCGCCTGTGGCTCCCTGGGGATATATGTATTATTCTTGGTCACTCATTGTCGCGGTGGCGTTGTCAATAATTTTCCGCTATCCTCGCCGTCTTCAGGTCCGTTAAATAAAACAACGGGGCGTATCTTACGATACACCCCGTATTTTTTATGAAAGAATGTCTTTATCAGAGGATACCCTGTGCCATCATCGCACGTGCCACTTTCATGAAACCAGCAACATTGGCACCCTTTACATAGTTGATGTAATCGCCTTCCTTGCCATATTTCTCACATTGGGCGTGGATGTTTGCCATGATATTCTTGAGCTTCTGGTCAACTTCCTCTGCGCTCCATGAGAGTTTCTGAGAGTTCTGTGCCATTTCAAGACCTGATACTGACACACCGCCTGCATTGGCAGCCTTTCCGGGTGCGTAAAGTATCTTGGCATTGAGAAATTCCTTGATTGCCTCGGGAGTAGAGGGCATGTTGGCACCTTCGCTGACAGCGAAACAGCCGTTGGCAAGAAGTGTGCGCGCATCATCACCGTCAAGCTCGTTCTGTGTAGCTGACGGCATTGCTATATCACACTTGTAGCCCCAGGGACGACCTCCTTCAACATACTCGCAGCCATATTCCTCTGCAAATTCGCGGATTCTGCCACGGTATTCGTTCTTGAGCTTGAAGATATAGTCAAGCTGCTCGGGAGTGATGCCTTCCGGTACATAGATGCAACCATCGGAGTCGCTCATTGTGATTACCTTCGCGCCAAGTTCAAGAAGTTTCTTTGCAGTATAGGTGGCGACATTTCCGGAACCTGAAATTGCGACTACCTTGTCCTTTATATCGATGCCCTTGGTCTTGAGCATATTGAGAAGGAAATATACGTTACCGTAGCCGGTAGCCTCGGGACGGATAAGCGAACCGCCGAACTCAAGACCCTTGCCGGTGAATGTTCCGGTAAATTCACGTGCCATCTTCTTATACATACCGTACATGTAGCCTACTTCGCGACCGCCTACGCCTATGTCACCTGCGGGCACGTCAGTGTCAGGACCGATATGACGCCACAGCTCCGCGATGAAAGCCTGGCAGAAACGCATCACTTCCATGTCGCTCTTACCGCGCGGAGAGAAGTCGCTGCCGCCCTTGCCGCCGCCCATGGGGAGGGTGGTCAGAGAGTTCTTGAATGTCTGCTCAAATGCAAGGAACTTAAGGATTGACTGGTTTACCGAAGAGTGGAAACGGATACCTCCCTTGTACGGACCGATGGCGTTGTTGTGCTGAATACGGTAGCCCATGTTGTTCTGGACCTTTCCCTTGTCATCAACCCAAGACACGCGGAACGAGAAAATACGGTCGGGGATGCAGAGGCGCTCGATGAGGTTGTAACGCTCAAATTCAGGATGTTTGTTGTATTCATCCTCGATAGTAGTGATTACCTCTTCCACTGCCTGAAGATATTCCGGCTCATTGGGAAAGCGACGTTTCAAGTCGTCTAATACTTCGGTTGCTTTCATTCTTTATTGATTGAAATTAATATGATTTGATGATTTTGCGACAAAGTTACAATGTTTTTCGCAAAATACATAACATTTTTCAATCTTTTTGCGTGTTTTGGTCGCATTTAGCTATTTTGCCGCACGATAGACGGCATCCATTATCGCCGGGCGTATGTTAAGACGGCTAAAGGCACTATTGTCGCGGGTAGGGTTGACCCGGTTACTTAAAAAGATGTATATTAGCTCGTTTTTAGGGTCTACCCAGATGCATGTTCCAGTAAATCCAATATGCCCGAAGGTGGATGGGTCGGCGTCTTTAGCTGTCGGTGTCTTGTCGGGATTGTCGGTGTCCGGTCCGTCAAATCCAAGTTTTCTGCGCGATTTGTCGCTTTTTGTTCCTGTAAAAGTGTTGACAGTGGCGGGTGACATAATCTGACGACCGGCGTAGCTGCCACCGTTGAGCCACATCTGGCAGAGTTTTGCGAGGTCGCCTGCGGTGGAAAAGAGTCCGGCATTTCCCTGCACACCTCCGGAGAAAGCGGCGAGTTCGTCGTGAACGTAACCTTTCAGTGCCTGTTTCCTCATGAATTTGTCATGTTCCGTGGATGCGATATTCGCGGCACTGAAGCGTGATAAAGGGCGATACAGGGTGTGTGTTGCGCCAAGCGGGCGAAAGATGCCGTTTTCTACAAACATGTCATGCGGCTCTCCGCTTACATTTTGCTCCATATCCATGAGCAAAGCGAAGTTAAGGTCGGAATAGAGGTAATTTTTGCTGTCGCGTGTATCGACGGCATATATCTGTTCCATGATAGAGTCGACTGTCGCGTCGCTCACATATAGCCCGTCGGCTACCTGCTTGTCGAAATCCTCCGTCCGGGTCTTGGAGGTGATGTCGCGGCGCAAGCGGGCGTTGCGGTTGGCATAGACTCCTTTCGCGATTTTTATCGTGTTGTCGCCGCGCATACGGTATGCTATCAGTTTGCCGGTATAGGAGGTGGTGTCCATCATGAATTTTGACAGGTTGATTGCTGCCGGAAGCCCGCTTTCATGCAGGAGCAGCTGGCGGGGGGTTATGTCATCCTTACCACGTTGCTGTAATCCGGGAATGTATTTGTATGCCGGGTCGTCGAGTTTATACAGCCCTTCATCGTAGGCGAGCATCAGCCCCGGAAGAGTACCGGCGATTTTGCTTACGGAAGCGAGGTCATAGAGTGTCGAGTCGTTCACTTTATGGGTTTTCGTGTTGTCGGTATAGCCGTAGTGCTTGTCAAGGATAATATCGCCTGACTTGGCTATGAGTACCTGACATCCGGGGAAAGCACCGGTCTGCAACCCTGTCTTAACTAATGAATCTACCCGATAGTCAAGCGTCGGGTCCAATCCTTTGACGGCAGGACTGCTGTAGCCGAGGCGGGTTTTCATCAGCCCGACACATCTGCCGAGCGGGGCGATTCCTTTCACATTGACCGGTAGCGAGCCGTTGACACGGATGCCGCCAAACACGCCTTGTGCCGCATATTCCTGCGCGAGAGCCGTGTTTTCGCCCGTCAGCAGCACCGCCCCAGATTTCAACGGCGCAAATTTTGACAGCTTATAGGGATTCAGGAAAAATACCGTTACGAGATTACGGCAACCTTCAAGTTGGCGAAGTGCTTCAATGGAAGCAGCTTTATCATTATAAATTCCGGCAATCACCATGTCACACGACTTTATCGCCTTGAGTTGTGTGGCTGTCAGCGCGGTTGAAGCTGAATAGCGTTTTATGTCGGCATATTTCGAGCAATAATGTGAGAAGGTGTTGTCGGCTCCCTCTCCGATATTTACCACGGCTATGCGCTTGTCGTAAGTGTCGCCGACGGGGAGCAATGCTTTCTTGTTTTCCAGGCATGTTATCATAGCGGCGGTAAGACGGCGGTTCACGGCATCGGCTTCAGGCGAGTCAAGCTGTTTTTTGAGTGACGCGTCACTTACGGGCTTATATCCGTCGGCGAGTCCGAGCGCATATTTATAGGCAAGCACTTTCTTGCACCGGCTTTCTATGACAGAGGCGGGGATAATGCCGTTTTCGACGGCGGCGACCACTGCTGCAATATCGGTGCGCGGTGCCGCTGACTCAAGCAGAATGTCGACACCTGCCTTAAGTGCCGACACGCAGTTGTTTTCCGTGCCTGCCGATGCACCTTTCATGGCAAGTCCGTCAGTCCATATAAGTCCGTCAAATCCCATCTCTTCTTTCAGCAATCCTGTTGTGGCTTTGTGAGAAAGGGAAGTGGGTGTGCCTGACCGGTCTATCGCCGGTACATTTAGATGTCCTACCATGATGCCTGACATGCCCGCATCGATGAAACGGCGAAATGGCAACAGGTCTATGTCGTGAAGCTGCTGACGGCTATGGCTGACCACCGGAAGCTCTTTGTGGGAATCTTTGTTAGTGTCGCCGTGACCGGGGAAATGCTTGCCTACAGCCATGATGCCGCCTGCCTCCAGCCCGCGTGAATAGGCGGTGCCGAGTCGGGCGACGCGTTCCGGGTCTTCACCGAATGAGCGATAGCCGATTACCGGATTCGCCGGGTTGGAATTGACATCAAGCACAGGGGCGAAGTTGACGTTGATGCCGAGTAGCTTACATTCACGCGCCACTTCTTTGCCGTATTCATAGAGCAATCTTTCGTCATCGATAGCTCCGAGGCTCATGTTGTAGGGAAAACGCGTCGTACCGGTGACGCGCATTGCCGGTCCCCATTCCCCGTCGAGTGTCATGACAAGCGGGATGGCGGCTATCGACTGTGCGTAATCAGTTAATTGGGCATATTGGTCGATTGTGCCTTTGCTGAATAGCAGTCCGCCTACGCCGAGGGTCTTGACATAAGTATGTATAGTCTGTTTCGCTGCCGCGACATTGGCGGGATTCACTTTGGGGACAAATAGCTGTGCGACCCGTTGCCTCATTGTCATCCCTGAATATACCGAGTCGACCCACCGGTTGCACTGAGGTGTCGCGGTAAGCTGCTTTATTGATGGCTCGGCTTTTGCCGAGATGAGCATGGCACCGAGATACAGTGCCATGAATATGAGTGAAAATGTTTTTTTCATCGCGGATTATGTGTTTTAGGTTATGAATGAGGTTACATGCGCGGTGCGCTGTCGGTGTATCTGATAGGTTTGTTATGTTGGCGTTCAATATAATCTATCATTGTCTCGTCGAGGCGCGCCTTGCTGCGTGTCACGACTTTGCCGCGAGTGAGAGGCTCCATGTAGTCACCTCCGTTGGCAAGGTAGTCAATAGTCACGATGGTGTAGGTCGTGTCGGGGATGATTGCCGACACGTCGAAGCCTGCGCTCAGACCGTCGCCGCCGCGTCGAGCCATCACATCAAATGCTTCCTTGAGGTCCTTCCCTCTGATTTCCATCACCACGAGTTTGTTGTCAAAGGGGAGCATGGTCATGACGGTCTCTTTGGTGATATGTCCCGCGGGCATGCCACGTCTTATACCTCCCTTGTTTACGATGGCGACATCCACCGGCTCACTGACCAGTTCCTGTCCCATCTCGTGCATCACATCGGCTACCCAGTTTAAAATAATCTGGCTGCCGGAGGGAAATTCCTGAGCAAGACGACCGATTTTCTGGCTTTTGAGAGAGTCCACGCCCGCGCGGTATTTGGCAAGCAATGCGGCAGCCTCCGGGTCGATGCGGTTGTCGAGCCTCTTGTCGACGGGGATGAGCGAATATGTTGAGGTAAGGGTGGGGAGGTCTATAGCTATTTTCCCTACATTTACGCCACGGCTTCCGGTCTGAGCCACTATCACGGTGTCGCCGGCGGCATTTGCCACTTTCCAGGCAAGCGCGTCGGGAGCTGACGGGTTGACCGTAGTGTGGGAGTGTCCGCCGATTATGATATCGATATCCTTTGAGTTGCGTGCTATGTCGATGTCGCTCGGTGTCGGCGGATTTTCGGTGTCATAGCCAATATGGGTGAGAGCTATTACCATATCGGTATGTTCTATGTGCTTCAGATACCAGGCGAGGGAATTGGCGGCATCTGTCGCGTCAAGATAGCGCACTCCCTCGGCATTGGTGTCGGCAATCATTCCCTTAGGGTCAAGGTTTATTGCCATGAAGCCGATTTTGCGATTGCCGAAGGTGTGTATGGTATATGGCTTGAAGATGCTGTCGAGAGCAGTCCCGCGTAAGTCGTAATTGGATGTGAGCTTTTCGGCGTTTAGCTGCGACCATTCGCGGGCGAGTTCTTCCATGCCGTTGTCAAACTCATGGTTGCCTAATATCTGGATGTCGTATCCGAGATTGTTCATCATCACGCGCTCCGCCTCGCCTTTATATAATGTATAGTAGAGGGTGCCTTGCACGGCATCGCCGCAGTCGATAAGTAGCATTTCCGGCTCGGCACTCCTTACACTGTCAACGAGTGCCTTGCGGCGGAGTATGCCGCCGAGGTTCTTGTCGGTCGGGTCAAGCTGGCTGTGGGTATCGTTGGTGTGCAGTATTACAAGCTGGTCGGCTATCATCGCTGACGGTATAAGCGTCATTGCCGATGCGGTCAATATATATTTTAAATTCATTGCAAATATTGATGGTTATAGATACTACGAAGATACGATTAAATTGGAAAATATACAAATTGTCTCCGGGCGGTTTGAATCATAATGCCGACAATTACGTTAATCTTTTACCCAAATAACCCCATAACCTTCAACTTTCGCTTGCTAAAGTTGAATTTTTTTATTAAAATCTTGACAAAATGCGTGATTAATATCTGAAATTTGTATATTTGCAGTGCTGAATATATCATCTAATTTTAATTGGCTATTATCAATTTCTTATTAAATACTTACTAATCAAAAAACTAAAAGTAAATTTTGCGTATGAAAAAAGTTTTACTTCTTTCTGCTGTGGTAGCTATGTCAGCTGCTGCAGTAAATGCGATTGAACCGCAGGTCCTCGAAAATGTGTCTATCAACAAACTTTCTCCTGATGGAAATCTTGCTGTAAGTGACATGAATGGTGTAGTCACAATCTTTGATTTTGCCAATGACAAGACCTATGAGTATGGAATGGATGAGGAAACTTATATTTCTTATACCACAGGTCTTGGCAATGCTATTTCATCTACCGGAATTATTGTGGGTGGCAAAGGAGATGAAAACCCGGCTTATTGGGAAAATGGCGAATGGAAGATGTTACCGGTTAGCGAGGTTAATGGCGTATATGGTGTTAACGGTATATCTGCCGATGGGAGTGTGATGTGCGGAATTGTACCGTCAACCACGACCGGTGCAACAACAATTTTGCCGGCAATATGGACTCGAAACGCTGATGGAAGTTATAGCGACTATAAGATTCTGCCTCATCCGTCAAAAGATTTCAGCGGTCGTGATCCTCAGTATATCACGGCTGTTTGTATAAGCAATGATGGCAAGACTATAGCAGGTCAGATTCAGGATTATTCCGGTATGATTCCCCAGCCGATTGTTTATCGCATGAACGATAAAAATGAGTGGGAATATGAACTGATTCACCCTGAAATGATTAATGTCAGCAATGTGGAATTTCCCGAATGGAGTCCTGAACCTTATCGTCCGGAACCAGAAGATTTTATGACTCCTGAAAATCTTGCAGCATACGAAGAAGCATACCAAACATATATACAAAACGGCTATAAACCTGATTTGATGCCTTATCCGTCAGAATATATGACTCCTGAAGAAATCGCTGCATTTGAGGAGGCTGCGGCAATATATAATGAATGGCTGGAGAAAGATAATGCCATTGGCGATATTGTATGGTCTCTTCCCGATGAAGGTGCGGCTATGTTTGTGTATAACAATGTGGCTCTTTCGGGCAATGGTAAATATTATGGTACAACTGCTCAGTTTATAATCGATGGCGAGTATAAGTACATGCCTATTATTTTTGATCTGGAAACAGGTGATTTTACCAAGCACTCTACTGACAAGGACATATCTATTACTTTTGTTGCTGACAATGGAAACGCACTTGCCGGCACTGTAATGGACTTTTTCTCGATTTCTCCTATGCAGGCATACGCACTTAAAAGCGGTGAGGATACATTTGTTCCTTTGATCGATTTTCTTGCATATTCGCCTGTTACGGTCGATTGGATGAAGAAAAATATGTCGCATGACGGGGTAGCTACGGGTGAATATGATGAAGAAGGTTCATTGATTTTGGAAGATAATTATATGATTACCGGTATGCCTACCGCAAATGCAGATATGTCGGTGATAGCAACATCGACTTCTTCTGATTTGTGGGATATAGATAACTGGGAGAAACCGGCTGCATATTCATATCTCCTAACCCCCGGTCTTAATCCTACCGGAATTGCTCTTCCTGTCGGTGGCGCAAATCTTGCAATCGCTATCGTGGATGGTGCTATCATGCTGAACGGCGACGCTGCTTCGGTTGCGGTATATGACCTTAACGGTCGTCTCGTGATGAATGTGGCTAATCCAGGCGCAAAGGTAGAGACTACTCTCGCATCCGGCTTCTACATTGTCAAGGCTGTTGCCGCCAACGGCGAGGCTGTGACTGTAAAAGCTGCCCTCTAATTGAAATAACCTAACTTTATGAAAGGATGGTGTGTCAACTTGATGCACCATCCTTTTCGTTTTATGAATCAGTATGTAACTGCAATAGGATTTTCAGTTCGTGAGATTGTATCGCGTAGCTGTAGGGGCTGCCGGAAGGCAGCCCGCGTTGCAAGGGTGGAAGCTCGCTCCGACATCGGCTTGCAAATCAGCATGCAGTTGCAACGCGATTGTTGCCCGCAGGGCATCATCTCTATTTAGCCGTAGCGTTGAGCGAAGCGAAACCTACGGAAAAGTAGCGCAGCTGGAGGCGTTTACCGTAAGGGAATCATCTTGGAGCACGATTGATGATTCCTGTCGGAAACATCCGCTTATGCAATGCTGTCCGGGGGGTTCGCTGCGCTCAACCGCCCGGCTAAATTTGGATTATCCCCTTAAACGGGGATAAAGCCGGTGCATGACGATTGCAGCGTAGTGCGTGTATGCGGGCGCCCTCCCAGGCGCCCCTACAGCTACGCGATGACAACTGAGAACTGACGACTCCTTATATCTTCTGACCCTATGTCCATCTGTATCCCCTCTGACGACTGAAAACTGACGACTCCTTATCTCTTTCGTAGCGTCAATATTTGGGGATAGAGGTAGGTCATGAAGGCTTCGGTGTCTTCTATTTCGGTGCCGGTAGAGATGAGCCATGCAATCACCTTGTCAATGGATGACTTTATATCGGCATGTGCCACGTTGAATTTGCGTGTGATCAGCCGCAGGTAGCGGCGATTTTGCTTCAGCAGGCTGCCGATGCGCCGTGTCTTTTCCTCAGAGGTCTCCGGAACGGGTTTTGCGGCGGCGTTTCTGTTTCGGCGTTCACGCTGACGTGCTGCCACGGCAGCGCGGCGGTCGACCGTACATTTGATTACCATGAATAGAGCCGAGGCAACCGGAGGAAGCTTTGATTCTTCTCCCGTTTGTTGATATCGGATGATTGCCCCGGTAAGCTGTTGCTGCATTTTCTGTGGAAGCATGCCGATAGCCGCTTTCCATTCCCCATCAAATTTAAATGTGCGTTTCATAGTGTCGTTTTTTATCTGGTTTATGCTGCAAATATAAGCTGCGCCGACCCCTCGCCAATGTACAAATGGGAAATTTTTTTGCGGGAAATCCCGCGAAAAAAGGTTATGAGGTTATAAGGGGAGAGGCGAAGCCGATACAAAATTTTCCTACGGAAAAAGGTTTTAGTCATCGGATTTATCGCAATGTGATTGTTGCCCGCAGGGCATCATCTCTGTTTAGCCGTAGCGTTGAGCGAAGCGAAACCTACGGGGGGAGGCACGAGCATAGATGTTTCCCGTCAGGGAATCATCTTGGATTAAACTGTTCTTCCGGGGGGAGGGTAAAAAATAACGGGAGCGTATCAATGACGATACACTCCCGTAGATTTTATTGATGAATCAATTTACTTCATCTTGTCGATGTAGTCGCGAAGAGCCTGGTTGCTGGGGTCAAGTTCGTAAACCTTCTCATAGTATATCTTGGCGGTAGGTATATCCTTTTCCATGATATAGTATGATGCAATCTGGCTGTATGCCTCGTTGTACATGTCAGAACGCTTTGTCTTGTTTTCGGGATCCTTGTCGAGAAGAGCCACAACCTGCTGGTAGGTCTGCTCCATTTCGGCAGAAGGCTTGTTGTCATACTTTACAAGCATCATACGTGCCTTGTTGCGCACGGGGATAGGATTATCAGGAACTCTTTCAATAACCTTGTCGATAGTCTCGATAGCCTTTGCGATAACCTCCTGCTTCTCGGGCGAACCTTCCTCAGAAGTTGCGGCTACGTTCTGGTAACGGCTTGCAAGAGTCACAAGGTCGTTAGTCACATAGTCACCCTTGTCAATGAAGTTCTTGAACACTTCAAGTGCTTTCTTGTAGTTTCTTGCACCGCTATATGCCGAGCTTAAAGCCTTGTAGAGGTCAAGCTTGTCGGGGTTTACATTGATAGCCTTCTCATATTCGAAGATGGCGAGAGAGTCCTGTCCGAGTTCCTGAAGCACCTCTGCGTAGGTTGAATAGTCATTGGAAGTGAACTTAGCCTTTTTCAGAGCGAAAAGCTTCTTTGCAGCCTCAGCTGCGCCGGCGTAATCTTTCATTGCAGCCTTGTCAAGGAAGGCGATACGCTGGAGCTGAAGATTTTCGGGGTCGGAAGCCAAAAGACGGTTGGCGATGGCAAGACTCTGGTCGTAGTGCTGACCGTAGTAGAGAAGTACCGAATAGCGCACCTCATCCTCAACGAAGTGGTTGGGGTTGTTAATATAGTCACCGTATGCTGCGGCAGCTTTAGCCCACTGGTCGTTTTCGTAATATTTCTCTGCGAGCTCACGCTGACCGAGTGCTGAAGTGGGGCTTTCCTGAAGAAGTTCCTGCAACTTAGCGATAGCATACTCCGGATTTACATTGAAATATGCGTTGGCATATTTTACGTAAGCCTCAGGCAGACCTTTAGAATAGAGGATTGCGTTCTCATAGTTGGCGGCAGCGTCACCCCATTCCTTCTCGGCAGCCTTGCGGTCGCCACGGAGCACGAAGATAGCGGGCTCTTTCTTGTCAGCCTTGATAGCCTGTGCGTCATATTTCTCAATCTCCTTGGCATACTTTACCGGATCGGCGTTGAAATATGCGCGACCGATTGCCGACAGCACACCGGCATCCTTCTTGTTTACTTTCTTTGCTTCATCAAAGTAGCTTTCAGCGGTCTTTGTGTCTCCGTTCATGAGGGCGAGTTCACCAAGACCCACCTTATTATAGGCATAGTCGGGATTTGCTGCAAGACCTTTCTCGAAGTTTTCTTTTGCAGCGGCGAAATCCTTGTCGCGCACGGCGATGGCGCCAAGATAGTAATAGGCGACCGCCTTGTCGGTTGAAGCATCGTTAAGATTACGCTCCAAAAGAGTCTTGGCATTGGCAAACTGGTCAGCCTTGAAATACTCAACTCCGTCTTTATATCCCTGTGCCGAAGCAGTCAATGCTCCTGCGAGGCAAACGGATAACAAAAATTTAAATTTCATGTTTAAAACCTGTTTTGTTATTAATATATTGATTTGATTATTTTGTTTACGTTTGGTTTAATCAGTTTATGTTGACCATACGTGGTTGTACCCTTGCCGGAAGTATTCCGGTACGTTGGATTATCTTCTGTCCGATGGTACCTGTCACAAATGAGTAGAAACCGTGGGATAGACTTCCGTTGGCAGCGGTCGATATCATGTACATCGAGCGGTAGAGCGGATAGCTTCCGTCGTAGATATAGCCCTGATAAGGCTTGTAGGCGCGGAAATCATCTTTCCCGCTCACCTTAAGCACTTTCACCGACGAGTCAAATTCCGATACCGTGGTATCCTGCTCGTTAAGTGACTTGATGCGCTCCTCACGCGGTAGATCGCGGGTACGCATATCGGCGCTTATCCAGCTTACTCCGATTATGCCTATTGCGTTTTTACGGTGCTGTACCTGGCTGAACACTTCCTGATTGGAGTTCTGGGCAAATACGTTGGCGGCAAATTTCTCACCGTTCAGCACTGAATCGCGCATGTACTGCACGGTGCTTGACCCTTCGTTGTCAAACACTACCTGGATGTCGCTTTTCAGCATACCGGGCCCGAGCTGAGACCATTCCGTAGTCTTGCCGGTGAGTATATCGGCTATTTCACTTACTGAAAGCTGTTCAATCGGGTTTTCAGGGTTCACAATCAGCGCGATGGCGTCGACTGCTATGCGGTTTGACCTTACGTGACGGTTCTTTGCCTTGATATACTCTTTTTCCTTCTCATTAAGGTCGCGGGTTATCACGATAAGTTTAGTCTTGAAATCGAGCAGGGAATCGATGCAAGCCTTTTCCGATTCATAGTAGGGGATTATGCTTGCCTTTCCCTTGGTATTGTATTCAAACACATCGATTTCCTGATCCATGATGTTTTCAAAACTTGCGTCACACACTATCGTGGCGATACCGGAGGTGCTGGTATTGGTCGGCGCCTTGCGACAAGAAATCGCGCCGGCAATCAAAAATGATGTCAGCGCAATTCCTGTATATTTAAATATGTTTCCTTTCATCTATCGATAATATTTGTCGATTAATATTCATCACCGATATTGCGGTCTATGCCGCTGAACTGGCGATAACCGCGCCATACTCCATAGACAATCAGAAGGATTCCTCCTACCCAACGGAGCCATTCCCACGGACCGCTCTCCCATTGGAAAAAGTTGATAAGCAGTAATATACCCATACCTACGTAAATCACGATCATGAATATACCGAAAATGGTTCTCGCGGTATTGCCGCCTTTGTTTGCATTACCTTCCTGGCTCATAATAAAAAGTTTTTTAGTGTTGTCAATCAATAGCGAGGCCTTTTGATGACCTTCTATAAAATTAACACTTTCCTTCATTAATAGTTCGTAATATACATGGTTAGATGTTTATCTCGGAATCTTTGTTAATTCTGAGTTGTAAAGTTAAGTAAAAATTTAGATATGTCACAATGATAAATTCACATATTAAACACAATTAACATCGTGCCGAGAGTTTTTCCACCGATATTTGTTAATTTTGTATCAACAATAACTGATAGAGACCTCCCTATGAATGCTCCACTTGCCGAACGACTCAGACCCCACACCATAGATGAATACATAGGACAGACCCATCTTGTAGGTCCCGGTTCAGTATTGCGTCGCATGATTGACTCGGGAAATGTCACTTCTTTCATCCTTTGGGGCCCTCCGGGAGTAGGGAAGACAACACTTGCCAAAATCATTGCCAACACCACTGAATCACCGTTTTATACGCTGAGTGCCGTGCATTCAGGTGTCAAGGAGGTGAGGGAGGTTATGGACCGTTGCAAGGCTGATGCTGCAAGCATGTTCTCAAAAGGGCGGCCGATACTGTTCATTGATGAAATCCACCGTTTCAACAAGGCTCAGCAGGATAGTCTTCTCGGTGCCGTCGAAAGCGGAATTGTCACCTTGATCGGTGCGACCACGGAAAATCCCTCTTTCGAGGTGATACGCCCTTTGCTTTCCCGCGCGCAGGTATATGTATTAAAGCCTCTTGAGGAAGATGATCTCATGACGCTGCTTACACGCGCTATTTCCACTGATGTAGTGCTTAAAAAACGTCATTTCCGCATTGACAGCACCAAGGCATTGTTCCGTTTCGCGGGAGGCGATGGTAGAAAATTGCTTAATATACTCGACCTCATGGAGCAGTCGGCTATGCCCGATGAAGAGATTGTGATCGATGACCGCACGGTGACAGAACGTATTCAGGAAAATCCGCTTGCCTACGATAAAACCGGCGAAATGCACTATGACATAATCTCCGCGTTTATCAAGAGCATACGTGGCAGCGATCCCGATGCCGCCGTCTACTGGCTTGCGAGAATGATAGCCGGAGGGGAGGCTCCGGAATTTATAGCGCGTCGTCTTGTCATACTCGCCGCCGAGGATATCGGTCTTGCCAATCCTAACGCATTACTGCTTGCCAATGCCACCTTTGACGTGATTCACAAAATCGGTTGGCCTGAAGGACGCATCCCGCTTGCCGAGTGCGCGGTATATCTTGCCACTTCACCCAAGAGCAATTCGGCATATCTCTCCATTGATGCCGCGCTGGCAAAGGTCAACGAGACGGGTAATCTGCCCGTGCCGCTTCATCTGCGTAATGCTCCGACAAAGTTGATGAAGGATCTTGACTACGGTAAAAATTATAAATACGCTCATGATTACCCCGGAAATTTTGTGCGTCAACAATTTCTTCCCGACGGGCTTGAAGGCGTAACATTCTGGCATCCATGCTCTAATCCTGCCGAAGACCGTCTGAAGGCGACCCAGGAAAGCCGTTGGGGTAAAAAATATTGATTTTTTTCTGTCACAAAATCCCGTCATGCACGTCTACAGAATGTAGAACAATATGGCGACTGACAATTTCAAACATCTCGTATTGACTCACTACGGGTCGATGTATCGCGTGGCATACTCAATATTGCGCGATAGCGATGATGCGCAGGATGCTGTACAGGATGCCGTGGCGGCGATATGGGCGAAACGGTCAATGCTGAGTGATATCGACAACTACGAGTCGTTTTGTGTAAAGGCTGTTAAAAACCGCTGCATTGATATGATACGTGCGAGGGCATCGCGTAACGATTCGGCGATGTCTCTGCCTGAAGATGCAGAGAACCCGGTGAATCCGGTGACCGAACTTGAGGCGCGTGACACACTTTCGCTCGTAAAGTCGCTTGTAAACCGGCTGCCGCCATTGCAGCAGGAGGTGCTTCGCCTTCGCTCGGAAGCCGGCTGTGACCTACAAGAAATCGCCGCGATAACGGGTGTGACGCATGATAATGCGCGTACCCTGCTGTCAAGGGCACGACGACGTTTAAAAGATTTATACAACAATATAAAATGAAGTCTGAACATTACGAACTTAAGCAATTACTCAATCTATATTACAGCGGATTGACTACGCCCGATGACGAGATGAGGCTCATTGAGATGTTTGCTTCGATAGACGAGCTGCCGGATGACCTTGCCGCCGACCGTGATATTGTCATGTCGCTTCACCGTGGAACGTGTGTCGATATACCGGATGGCGCTGTAGACAGTGTGAGCCGTCTGATTGACAAACTTGACCGTCAGGACCACCGTTATGCTGTAGGGCGCAAGTTTTTTGCTTTTGCCGGTGTGGCGGCAAGCCTTGCCATAGTGGTCACGTTCATACTGTTTATTGTCAACAGCAGTACACCAAATCCCAATGAGATTACCGATCCGCAGACGGCATACAATGAAACTGAACGCGCACTGATAATGGTGTCGGAAAGTCTGAACAAGACCGACGCATTCATGGACGAGGCAAATCATGTGCTGTCAAAAATCACCTTCATTGACGATAGTCTCTTCGAGGATGATGATGAAGTTTATGATGATTCAATTTATAATGAACTGAACGATGAACAACTTTAGAAAAATCACGTTTGGATTGTTGATGATTGCAATGGCAATCACGGGGTCTGCGCAAAACAAGACCTTTGAAAAGATAGGAGAGCTTCCCGAGGCTCAGTATGCCTATATTTCAGAGTCAATGTTGTCATCCATGGGCTCTATGGTCAATCAGACGCAATTAATGGCATCGGCAATTGACAATCTTAAAAGTGTCGAGATACTGACATGTGAGGTCGCTGACTCGTTTGACCGCATAAGAAAAATGCTTGAACCGTGCACAACCGACCTTCAGCTGCTATCAAAGTTGCGTGACGGCGGCGAGAATATAGAAATATATGGCAAGCGTAACGGTGATAAGCTTTCAAGTCTCCTGCTGATAAAGGTCAAGGATACACCGGAGGTATTATCGGCGATATTCATGACCGGCGACATCGACCCTGACTCTTTAAGGTCGGTATCGCGCACTTCCAACTAAAGCATAACCGATTTAATAATAAATATCATATACAATTTATAACTTCAAAAACGTGATAGGGCAACCCGAGATGGATTGCCCTATTTTTATTAGTAACTCGCAAAAATTAGCTGATATAAGAACTTATAAACTAATTTTTAAGAGTTACTTAATATCCGAGGAGGCTTAAAATTAGTGGGGTGAGAAGCGCGGTGAACAGTCCGTTCAATGTTAGCCCGAGAGAGGAGAATGCACCATAACGATAGCCGACATCCATTGCCGCCGATGTCCCTACGGCATGTGCAGCCGTACCCATCGACAACCCTTGGGCGATAGGGCTCTTTACCCGTGAATATTTCATCATCTTGAAGCCTGCCATACCGCCGAAAATGCCGGTGCATACCACTACTGCCGCTGTCAGCGCCGGAATGCCTCCTACTGTCTGGGCTATTTCCATGGCTATAGGCGTAGTCACTGACTTCGGCGCAAGTGAAAGGATCACTTCCTTTGACGCTCCGAGCAGCTGAGCAACCACAACGACCGATACGACACCGACTATACATCCTGCAAGCTCTGCAAGCAATATCGGGAGCAGCTGTTTTTTGATGGCTTCCAGCTGGCGGTAAAGCGGTACCCCCAGGGCAACGACCGCCGGTTTTAGCCAGAAATCGATATATTCGCCCCCTTCAGCGTATGTATCATAATCGACGCCTGCCGACATCAGGATACATATCAGCACTGCGATGGTGATAAGGATAGGATTTAGAAATGATATCCCGGTGCGTCGCTGCAGAATCTGCGCGGCGACATACACGACAAATGTGAGTGCAATCAAAAAATACTTATTCTCGAGATAGCTCATGACGTGACGATGTTAGACGGCGTACTGTCTGGTGTACCCAGCCTGTCACCGCAAGAATGAAAAATGTACTGATTACCGAGGCTCCTATAATCGGGAGCCATTGCGCCTTTATAAGACCCAGGCAATTCATCAATCCCACTCCGGCAGGAACAAAGAAGAAACCCAGATTCTTGACAAGGAAATCGGAAACCTTGTCGACCCACATTACCCTGACTATGCCTGCTTTCAGGCTACCTGCAAGCAACAGCATACCTATGATGCTTGACGGGATGGGTATGCCGGTGAGCCATACAATCAATTCGCCCAATGCAAGAAATGCAAAGAGCACTGCACATTGAAAAATCATAATACAAAACTTAAAACAATCTTTATTAATCTTTGCTATAACGCTTTATTTTGAGATAATAGTATATGTTGTCAAATTTTTTAATGTAGAAATTCAGGCGCGAGGAAGAACAATCCGAATGACAGCCCTAAATTCCACTTCGTGCCGGGCGTATTGCAATAGTTTACGTATGCCGTGAGATGAGCAAAGGGCAGCGCATACACGGCTGCGAGCTCGCCGAAAAATACCGGGTCGGCAAACCAGTCGCCATACTTGGCTTTTACCATTGTTGCGCGGTTGACATCAGCCGGGATGTCGGGCAAAACTTTACGCCAAGGCATGAAACCATGAAATTCACCACGTAGCTGAAGCATATTCGTGATTTTCCATACCGGCTTTACTCCAACTGTTACATATTGTGGCGCTCGGAGGGAGGAGTTGAAGGAATTGTAGGTAGATGCTGTAGGATGGAACACCGGGAGCATTACCATTGTTGCCGCGTAGTTGTCAAGAAGGCGTCGCGTGGATACCTCAACATTTCCTTCGATACCGAGGGAAATTGACCTGTTCAACGACCAGTAACGCTCATAGTTCAATGCAAACTGAAACCAGTTTACGCCTTTTTGTTCTTGCTTTAACGACTTGTCGTCTTGTGGAAAGAAACTATAATTGCCATAGACACCGAATGCTGAAGCATGAATCATCATGCCGTTAGTGGCATAATTGAGGTCGTTCAGCGTATTATATTCATAGACTCCGCGTAGCTGACCGAGTATATAAGTGGCTCTGTCGCGCTCTGTGTCGTTTACCACGAGTCCGTCAAAAAATCGGCTGCTGAGTCTTGCCGCGCCGGCATCAATCTCGAGTTTTCCGCTTCTGCCCATAGCCATGCCATAACGTAACCTGCCAAACAGCTGGGTGTCAGTGACAAGGGTGTTGCCGTCATCGTAGAATATCCTGTCGCTGTCAAACATCTTTTCCCTTGAGATGACTGCCTGTATTTTCATGTATGACGGAATGGCTGACCGCATGTTCATCTTCATGTCAAGCATCCCCGCCATATAGCTTTGTCCGATCCAGCCGTTGATCGATGTGCTGAGTGAATTGAAGCTAAGCGTATTGTAACCCGCCGACATGAACAGCATCGAATTGGTTGACGAACTGATATATCCTCCAAGACCGACATTGAAATTGTTTTTAACGTCGGCTTTCAGGTCAAGTGCAAAACATCGGGTAGAGTCGTTCCATATCGCGCGGGGCACGAGGTTGCGCAGCTTTCCCGGGGTTATAGCACGATAGTACGCGTCCTTGGCTTGTGCGAGTCCGAATGTGTCACGTTTCCCTTTCGTGAAGATGTATTTCAGGTAGGCATCCTGTGCCGGTGTGCCTCCATGTACATACACCGAATCAAAAACCACGTATGGTGTCTCTGACTTGAATACTGCACGCCGGAGCTCACGGGTATTTTCCGGGATACGCGAAGTGACGCGGCTCTTTATCGAGTCCATCATCTCCATGGCGCAGTCATATCCGATCTGATATATCTGTCGGCAGGCAGGGAAGTCAAGTAGACCGAATTGTTGCACCGGTACCTTTAGCTTGATTCCTTCATCGGCAGGAAGAGAGTAATCGTTTTTTTGAATCACCATGTCCTCAATCTGTTGCATGAGATTATTCGGGTCGGGCTTCTTATCAGGCGACGATACATCCACGCCTATCATGATGTCGGGCGCGAAGTCTTCTCTCATCACGTCAACCGGAAAATTATCATATATACCGCCGTCATATACCAGCACTCCATCCATCTCTATCGGCTGAAATACAATCGGGAATGACATGGATGCACGGATAGCATCGCCGAGCGATCCATCACGGCACACAATCTTGTGTTTGTGATATACATCGGATGTGACACAACGGAACGGTACGAAAAGGTTGTTGAAATTTCCGTTGCACTGAGCTGAATATCGTGCGAACAGGTCCATGAACGCGAAATTCATGGGAAGCGGGTTGATAAGGCTCGTAGGCAGGATGTTGTTGGTCTTGGCACTGTCCCGGAGGCTCAGGTTTATGTTGGCAAGCTTAGGGGTAGGCTCTTCGCGCGCATAGTAATATATCCATCGCGGGTCTATGGTGCCGGTCGACCAGTAGCTGAAGCCTTTTGATTCAATCAGCTCCATCATTTCTTCAGGGGTATAGCCGGCAGCATATAAGCCGCCTACAATGGCACCCATAGAGGTGCCTGCGACATAGTCGATAGGTATGTCGTTGTCTTCTAACGCTTTGATTACTCCGATATGGGCGATGCCTTTGGCACCTCCACCGCTCAGGACCAATCCTACGGATTGCTGCGCGCTTACAACGCCCGTAAAAAACATTGCCGCAATTACAGTGATTATGCGCGGCAGCTTTTTCATCTTCTCAATAGTTGACAGGTTTCGAGCCATCTGAAATGAATGAGTCTTTAAATCCTATAAAGTACAACACTCCATCAAGCCCGATTGTTGAGATACTTTGTCCGGCGGTCGCTTTTACCTTGGGTTTGGCATGGAACGCTATGCCAAGCCCTGCCGTGGTAAGCATAGGAAGATCGTTTGCGCCGTCACCGACAGCGATGGTCTGTGCGATGTCGATATTCTCGACCTGGGCAAGCAGACGCAACAGCTCTGCCTTGCGGCGTCCGTTGACTATATCGCCGACATATCTTCCCGTCAGCTTTCCGTCTACGATTTCAAGTTCGTTGGCGTACACATAATCGATTCCGAATTTTTGTTTCAGGTAATTGCCGAAATATGTGAATCCGCCAGAAAGTATCGCTGTCTTGAAACCGGCGCGCTTGAGTACTTCCATCATGCGGCTTACTCCTTCTGTCACAGGGAGGTTTTCAGCAATCTCGCGCATCACGCTTTCATCAAGCCCTTTCAGAAGTGCTACGCGTTCACGGAAACTCTCGTCGAAATCAATCTCGCCTCTCATGGCGCGCTCGGTTATCGCTTTTACCTTTTCTCCTACACCGGCACGTTCGGCAAGCTCATCGATAACCTCGGTCTCGATGAGGGTCGAGTCCATATCGAAGCACACAAGGCGCCGGCAACGCCGATACATCGTGTCTTGTTGAAGTGATATGTCAAAATCCTCTTCTGCCGACAGTTTCATGAACAGTGACTGCATCTCATTGGCATCGTTGGGATTGCCGCGCACGGAAAATTCCACGCATGCCTTAGTCTTGGCTTCCTCGCCTTCGGAAAGCGGTATGCGTCCGGTCAGTCGCTGGATGCTGTCGATATTGAGGTTCTGATCGGCTATGATACTGGTGACCGCAGCTATCTGACGCGCTGTCAACCGCCTGCCGAGTATGGTTACAATCCATCGGTTTTTGCCTTGTCGTCCTACCCATGCTTCATATTCTTTTACCGACACGGGGGTGAAGCGTATCTGTACGTTCAGCTCCGATGCCTTGAAAAGAAGGTCTTTCATTATATTGCCTGACATGTCGCCGGTAGTCTTGAAAAGTATACCTAACGATAGGGTATGGTGAATATCTGCCTGACCGATGTCAAGTATGGTTGCATCATATTGGGCGAGAATCTCTGTCAACGCCGAGGTCACGCCGGGACGGTCATGTCCCGATATGTTGACGAGTATAAGCTCTAATTCAGACGATTTGCTGTTCATGTGCCGGTTATAGTGATGAATGGTAACGTATAAGCCCCTCCATCGGGGTTTTGATTACAGTGTCGATTTTTGCGTCAAGCGCTGCAGCAGCTTCGTCAAGTACCGGGCGGTAATGGTAGGCGATAGACCCTACAAAGCTTACCGGGAGCGACCGGTAACGGTCGTACTGCGCTACATTGCGCACAAAGAAAGACTTGAATTCATTAAGCACAAGACGGTGTATTGCCGGCTCCTCGATATTTTTCAGCAGAAACGGTGTGACTGACGCAAGGAAGCGGTTAGGCGACGGCTCCTTATATACACGGCGTATGATTGCCGTGCGCTCAAGATTGTACTCGTCAAGGAAACGGTCGCAGAGTTCACGGGGAAGCTGATGTTTCAATACATCGCCGATCAGATGACGGCCAAGCACCGCGCCGCTGCCTTCATCTCCGAGGATGAATCCGAGGGGGCTCACATGGTCTTTTATCTCATGACCGTTGTAGTAACATGAGTTGGAGCCTGTGCCGAGTATGCAGGCGATGCCTTCGTTGTTGCCGAAAAGGGCACGTGCCGCGCCGAGCAGATCGGAGTGAGCCTCGATGGTCGCCACATTAAGGTTCTGACGTATGGCACGGCGTACGTTACGGCACACTTCGTCATCAATACATCCTGCACCATAGAAATATACTTCAGTCACTTTTTGTGCAAGATCGCCGAGCTGAAACATCAGTTCGTCATCAAGATATTGAGCGATTTCCTCTTCGGTAAGCATCAATGCATTAAAACCGGAGGTGAATATTTGTTTTACCGGCTTGTCATAATCGAGAAGACACCATTCGACTTTAGTGCTTCCGCTGTCAGCTATCAGTTTCATCGTTTTGTTACTCTTATTCTAAATGGACTGCAAATTTAATAAATAATAGGTAACTCTTAAAAATTAGTTACAACGAAAGTTTCATGTCATCGGCATTTTGTCACTAAAATGAGTCTTGAGTTTTGTGATGAAGAGTATAATTGTTAATTTTGCAGCGATTTTGTTATTTGAATGAGATAATCATAAGAAAGTTGTCATGTGAAGATTGCTATTTGTCGTAAAATTTTAATATGCTTGATTACATGGCAGGCTATAGTTGGAAAGGTATGAATAATAATATAATAAAAGAGATTGTTTTATCGGGATTCGGTTTTGCGTGTGTGACCGGAGATGTTTTTGGTAATGAGATGCCTGACAGTATCGCAGGACAGCAGCTGATGGAAGTAGTGGTTACCGGGAACTCCGTAAGACAGCGTGTCGGTAATCCGCGTCTGGGCGCTGAGAGACTGGAATTGACCAAAATGGCACAGATACCGTCATTTGCGGGTGAGAACGATATAATCAAATCGATAGCATTGCTTCCCGGTGTACATGGTGAGGGCGACGGAGGCGGTGGATTTGAAGTGCGCGGAGGTAACGCCTCGCAAAATCTTGTACAGCTTGACGGCATCACGCTTTACAATCCATCTCATGTCATGGGCATTTTCTCGACATTCAATGATAATGCTCTTGCCGGTGCCACATTATATAAAGGACCTATTCCGGCTATATACGGAGGAGCTACGTCGTCGGTGCTGGAGACAACGCTCAATGCCGGCGATATGGATTCTTACCACGGGTCGGCGACAATAGGCATACTTGCCGCGAAACTGATGGCGCAGGGACCGATTGTAAAAGATAAACTGTCGTTTGCCGTGACTGCGCGACGCTCTTATGTTGACGCGTTTCTTAAGATGGTCCCTGAATACCGAAGCACGGTTATGAATTTCTATGATGTCACGGCAAAGGTGCGTTATCGTCCGTCGGCGGTTCATCTTGTCGACGCTTCATTTTTTGTGAGCCGTGACAATATGGCGGTAAGTGACCTGATGGGGATGTACTGGGGAAATCTCGGCGCTTCGATAAACTGGACCGCGAAGGCGGGAGAGAAATTCACGTTTATCACGACAGCGGCAATGACACACTTTACACCTAAAATGGAAATGGCGATAATGGATCTTGACCAGACCATGAAGAGTTATATCCACAGTTATTCGTTGAATGAGCGTGTGAGATATGCCTTGACAGAGGGACACAATATTGAGTTTGGAGTGAGGTCGGAGCTGTTGAGGGTGAAGTCGGCGGAGTGGACATTAAATGCTGTAAAGGAGCGTGAAGTAAGGTCGCTTTGGGAAAATTCGGCATGGATAGATTATGCCGGATCGTTCGGACCGAGATTTGATGTGTCGGCGGGTGTACGTTTTACTGTGCTGTCGGCGATGTCGGGCGATCGTTTCCACGATTTCATGACATCTGTCGATGCTGCAAACCAGTTTGACGGCAAGACATATTTTGAGGTCGAGCCCCGTATAAGCCTTAAATATAATATTACCACGTTGCATAATGTCAAGGCTGGTTTTGGAATCGCTACTCAGGGTCTTCATGCAATACGGTCGAGCGCGACATCTTTCCCGTTTGACCGTTATGCACTCACTTCGGCAGTCGTAAAACCGGAACGCGCGCTACAGTATGGGCTCGGTTACTGCGGCATGACTGAAAGCGGCGGCTATGACTGGTCGGTTGAGGGATATTATAAGAATATTAATAATGTGTATGACTATAAAGATGGTCGTACTTCATTTTCCGATGTTGTGCTTGAAAATATCATACTTGGCGGCAAGGGACGCAGTTACGGGGCAGAATTCATGTTGCGTAAAAATACCGGAGCGGTTACCGGTTGGGTGGCGTACACCATATCGCGCACAGAGACACGCATCCCGGGCATCAACGACGGGCAATGGTACAATGCCACCAACGACCGTCGTCATGACTTTTCCGTGACGGCAATATGGCATCTTTCCGACAAATGGGATTTTTCAGGGTCATGGATATATTCATCGGGTCAGCCTTTGACGGCTCCCGATGTGAAATATGAGGTGGCAGGGGAGACCTGTTACTATTATTCGAAGCGCAATGCCTACAAGACTCCGGCAACCCACCGCCTCGACCTGGCGGCTACATATACCCACACCGGTAGAAAATTCACTTATCAATGGGCATTCGGAATCTTTAATGCCTATTGCCGTTACAATCCATACGTGATATATTTCGAGGATGACCCGACGAAGCCATCCGGCACACGGGCTGTACAGCAGTCTATGTACGGGCTTGTTCCTTCTGTTTCATATACACTTAAATTCTGAACACGATTATGAAAATATATAATCAGATTCTTGCAGCGATATTGATGACGGGGTTGACGGGGTGTGAGAAAGAGCTTGATTTCAAGTATCATGACATAGACCCTATTGTGGTTATTGAAGGTGAACTCACACCCGAGGGCGCCAAGGTAGGCATCACCATGACTACGCCCATGGATGAGCCGATGGACCGCACTCACCTTACGGATGCCACGGTCTGGATTGAGGATATTACCGAGGGGATTACGTATGATCTTTCTGTTGATGAGGAAGGTTTTTTCCGTAACCCGACTCCGGGAATCGCCGGACATGATTATCGCCTGACAGTGAACCGTGGAGAGTGCCGCTATGAGGCTGAGGCTACATTTTATCCTCCGGTGAAAATCGTGAGTCTGGAATTTAACTGGATAAAGATGCCCTACGACCATGTAGCCGTGCTTCAGGGTAAGTTTACCGATAATCCCGATTCCCGTGATTTTTATTGGGTCAAACTGTATCGCAACGGAGAGATTTACCAATGGGGTGAAATGGATGACCGCGGGGCGGTTGACGGCAAGGCAACCTATTTTACCATGACAACCCGTATGGATACCGATGAAGAGGAAGATGACACGGTGTTGTATGATGGCGACGTGATGACTGCTACCGTATGCCCGATTTCACAGGCGATGCATGATTATCTTGAAGCGCTGCAAAACGACAGCAATGGACCGGTAATGTTTTCAGGTGACAAATGTCTGGGGTATTTCATTGCGTCATCGCCTGTCTCGCATTCGGTGGTGTTTCATCCCGATGAGATTCCCGAATATAAATGATGCTTAAAAGCATCGCTATAACGCTTTGCGATAGGGAAAATAAATAGCAGGATGATTGATAAGGAAATCTAAATCTCTTGCTTAGAGATACTAAGATTGCACAAAGTTACAAAAAAATTCGATAAACCCGCGGTTTATCGAATTTTTATTAATATTATTAATCGCCATTAACAAGCGTAATTACCGTATAAATCAGCTATTGTTTAGCTAATTTAGCTAAACGGCATTGATATCCAACAAGATACAGAGGATAATATCTCTAAGCAAGAGAGCGTACTTGTGAATCAGCTGGACTGAAAGGCCCAGTTTTCGGAAGTTTGGCAAATAGATTATGCGTATGTGCTTGAAAAACAGACGATAATTTATAGTCGAGCCAACTAAGAGAATACTCTAAAATCTATGATTGATTCAAATCCCGTTTACGAATCGATAAACTGGTATGTATTGAATCATATTGCGACTACCCCTGCCCGAAACAGTGCGCAACGCACAGTCGACCGCTTTAACGACGTGGAGCAACTTGACCTTCAACTGTTTGCCCCGTCGTATGTAGTCAGGGAAGAAAAGGATGGGGTAGTGTCGATGAAACGCATGCACCTTACCTTTCACTACGTATTTCTACGTGGTAAGCTCAGTGACATCAAGCGGTTGTGCAGGATGGAAAACGGATTTTCATTCCTCTTAAACCGGAGCGGGGGAGCGCGCTATGCAATAATTGACGATGCCACGATGCGCAGTTTCCAGATAATAGCCAAGGCATACGAAAACGAGCTGCCATATTACTCGCTTGAAGATATTGATCTTGAAGCGGGTGACCTGGTCGAGGTGGTCAACGGTGATTTCCCCGGACTCGTAGGCACATTCATTCCGCGCCTGAAAAGCAACACGGGCAACATCGTGCTTCGTGTCGACCAGAATCTCGGCACTGTGGCATATAATATAAAGGTGTCTGATGTCAGGGTACTTGAATTTGCCCGCGACTCGCGGCGCGTCTACGACCAGATTGATGCTTTCGTGCCCAGGTTGCTGAAAGCGTTGCGGGCACATCATGATTCACAACGCTTGTCGGCATCTCTGATTTCACAGCTGTCGGTATTTTGCCGACGGTTTGAAGTGGTGAAACTCAACAATCCGAAGCTGGAGGCAAAACTCTATGCCCTGTTGAGCGTGGCAAACTCGATATTAGGCAACATGGAAGAATCCTCCCGCTTCCGCGACCTCTATGAGCGCCGTCGACAGTCGCTTACCAATCCGGTGACGATTGCCCTCGTGACGCTCCTTTTTGCGGTCAACGACCGCGACCACGTCATGCTCCGCGACGGCAACACGCTCATCGGAGGCGTGACAGCTACATCAGCTCTTCAACGATCGCTCGCCGAAGAATACAATTACTATCTCTCACGATGACAGAAATTTCCCGGATTGACTTCTCTGACGTGACAGCCGTCAGGGACAGCGCAGTGCAGCTCTTCACAGAGGCAAACGACCGTCGCTTCTTCATCAACGAAGACATCTCCTCGCCTCAGCGCGCCGCAATCCGGCGCACGGCGCGCCAATGGGTAGCCCGCGCCTGCTGCACCCTCCCCGCCATGCCCCGCGCCGAAGCCCGCACCCTCCTCCCTCTCTACGACCTCATCCACCGCATCGCCTACGGCACCCCCGCCAATTAGAATTAGCTTATAATAGCGGTAGAAAATTCTTAGAACATTGAATTATGATTAACATAACAAACAAAGTGGACTGCTGCGGGTGTAATGCTTGCGGCGATATCTGTCCTACACAAGCAATCGAATTTGTTACTGACAACGAAGGGTTCTGGTATCCGAAAGTTAATCTTGACAAGTGTATTGATTGCGGCTTGTGTGAAAAGACTTGTCCGATGCTTCAAAAGGCGGATGGCGTTATTCGATTTGACACCCCCAAGGTCTTTGCTGCCTATGCAAAGGATGAACAGATAAGAGTCGACAGTACTTCGGGAGGAATTTTCTCCATGCTTGCATTAAAAGGGTATGAAGAAAAGCAATATGTCGGAGGTGCAATCTACAATAAGGATCATACCGTTTCACAGATTGTGAGCAATGACCCGAAGCTGTTACCTGAAATTAGAAGTAGTAAGTATCTTCAAAGCAGTGCCACGGGGGTTTATCGGGAAATAAAGTCGCTTCTTAAAACCGGGCAGAAAGTACTTTTCTGCGGTACTCCGTGCCAGATTCAGGCATTGTACCTTTACCTTGGCAATAAGGAACATGAAAACCTGACCACGATAGACTTCATTTGTCGCGGTGTAAATTCTCCGAAGGCATTTCTGTCATATATGGACATGCTTGAGAAGCAGTTCGGTGCCAGGGCTTCCAAAATCAAATTCAAGGCGAAGGAATGGGGCTGGCACAGATTCTCTATGAGGGTTAATTTTGAGAACGGGAGCGAGTATTGCAAAGACCGTTATCATGACCTGTTTTTCATAGGCTACCTTCAGAGCGGAAATTTTACCCGTCCGTCATGCTATGAATGTCCATTCAAGGGATTTCCTCAGAAATCAGACATCACTCTCGCCGACTTCTGGGGAATAGAAAATATTGACAAGTCGATGGATCAGGACAAGGGTACTTCGCTTGTCATGATAAATTCAGAAAAGGGAAGGATTTTTTTTGATGGAATCAAAAATGAGATTGTCTGCAAGGAGTTTACGATGGATGATGCCAGAAAAGGTAATCCTGCGATGGATTCTTCATTAAAAAACACCGGGACTAACAGGGACAGGTTTTTCTCTGACCTTGACAAATATCCCTTTGATGTAGTCGCCAGAAGAAATTTCCCGATGCCGACCATAAAAAATAAAGTGTTGGCAAAGATTAAACGAATAGCAAAAGGTGCCATCAAGGCAATGTCGGTTATATCGAATCTCGGCTTCTCATTCTCAGGATGGAATTCTTTCATTATGCTGAACTTTATCTCGAATAAAGCAGTCAGGAATTGCAAGTTGCCATATTTGGGTGGTAGACATACAATCGTACAGCTTGACAGTGGCTCACGCATTCAATTTAACAAACGGCTGAAAACCGGTATCCGGCAGGTAAAAAGGTCAACCTTGCAGACCCGCATTTTATTGGAGCACGATTCTGAGTTCAGTATCAATGGCAGCTTTTCCGTTTATGCAGGAAGCTATATACGACTGCTGCCTAATTCACGGCTTATTTTGAACGGTGGCTTTATAAACGAAAACGTACAGATAACAGTTGGAGACACTGTTGAAATCGGTGAGGGCGCGACAATCGGCAGAGATGTGGTCATCCGGAGTTATGACGGTCACACTATAGACACCCCGGGATACCGGATATCGGAGCCTATAAAAATCGGGAGACATGTGTGGATTGGTCAGGGTGCCACAATCCTAAAAGGCGTCACCATTGGTGACGAAGCGATAATCGCTGCCGGAGCACTCGTCACCAAGGATGTCCCCGCAAAATGCATTGCCGGAGGAGTCCCAGCAAGAGTCATCAAGGAAAACGTAACGTGGCATTAATAATAGCTGTTGATATGAATACCTTTTTCGTCATCATCATTGTCTGCGCAGCTCTCGTTGCCATCGTGTTATTATTGAACAAGCTTTATAAAAACACCAGTGCCTGTCGTAACCACTTTACTGATACTGAAAAGGTCAAAGCAATATTAAAGGAGCCCGACGATACATTTGATGTAATCGTACTTGGAAGCAATGCCCCCAAATACGCATTTGACTTTTCCGATATAAAAGATTTCAAATGTACCAATCTGGCAATAGGACCGGAGACCTTTCAATATGACTTGATTATATTAAAGAAAGTCATCAATAAGATTAGGCATGGAGGGTATGTGGTCTTGCCGATTTGTCCAGGAAAATTTTTCCTCGACAGATACAAATCAAGATCCAGTTACATAAAATACTATCAGATTTTGAACGCGGCAGAAATGCCTGACTATTGCAGGTCGGAATATATCCGGGATTATAAATTTCCGCTTTTGTTTCATCCTCGCGCTTTGGTAAGACTAATCCGCGATTTGCCTTCAGATCAGAGACTTCAAATTGAACAGAATGCCATGACCGATGAAGAAATGTCAAAAAATGCCGACTGGTGGATTTATGAATGTTGGAATCCGGAATTCAGCATTGATATTGAGAATATGAAGGCTTTGCCCGGACAGATTGAAAATGCAGTCAAGTTAAATAAGGAGACGATTGCACAGATTGCCACGCTATGCAAGAGTCATCATGTTAACTTGCTTATGCCGATTCTCCCCCTCTCAAGTTATCTTGCATCTAAATTTTCAGAAGATTATGTGAATCAGTATATGAAATCACCAATTAGGGAAGCGGTATCAAGACAAGATATTAAAATCCCCGATTATATGCATGATAGCCGCTTCATGGACAAAAGTAATTATATTGACTCATTTTTCATGAATAGAACTGGTGCTAAAAAATTTACTCAAGTCTTTATTAACGAGAACATAATATGATAGCAAAATTCTTAAACTGGACGAAAAATCTCATAAAATACATGCGTCGAGGTGGAGTCGTGTACACTAATATAATGGTTGCTGAGCATGGGAAAACTCTTTTAGGTAAAACAGCCTTGATAACCGGTGGCAGCAGCGGATTTGGTTATGCTTTCGCCTCGAAGTTTTTGTCTGAGGGAGCGAATGTCATTATTACCGGAAGAAATGAGGCAAAGCTAAAGAGTGCTTCTGATTCTTTGACTAAGTCAATCGGGGGCAATGCATGTATCAAAACAATGCTATGGGATATTGAGAAGATTTCCGACTTAGAAAGTAAATTTAATGAAGCGATATCTCAGTTCGGTAATATTGATATTTTTATAAATAATGCTGGTATATGGCATCCTCATAATTTTTTAAGCGTGGCTGAAACAGTCTATGATTCAATATTAAATATAAATCTGAGAGGTCTCTTCTTTTTAATGCAGAAAGAAGCAAAATATCTGATTGAAAATAATATCCATGGAAAGATTCTTAACACCACCTCAGTCGAAGGTATTCAATCTGATTTCACGCCTTATTCTGCCTCGAAATGGGGAGCTAATAATCTGACTACAGGACTGGCAAAAAAATTGGCACAATATGGTATAACAGTAAATGCAATTGCTCCTGGGATAGCACTGACTGATATAAATCTAGATTTAAAAAAATCCTCAGCAGACAATGAATATTGTCCCAGTCATAGGACCGGCCGTTATGTAAAGGTGGAAGAAGTGGCAGAATTAGCCGCTTTTCTCGCCTCGGATAGAGCCTTGAATATTACAGGTCAGATAATAGCCATCGACGGTGGCTGGTCCTTGAGATAACACGGTGCAGCAACAAGAGTCAAATAAAAAAAGGATAGCGAAGAACACGGCATTCCTCTATGTCAGGATGCTCGTGGTAATGTGCGTGTCATTCTTCACCTCACGAGTAGTGCTTCATGCGCTTGGCGAAACAGACTACGGCATATATGATGTTGTAGGAGGGGTTGTTACCTCACTGACTTTTATTAATGGTGCACTGTCTTCCTCAACAAGCCGTTTTTTAACCTATGAGTTAGGGCGTAGAAATAAAGAACGCCTTAGCGCGACATTCTCGGCATCGCTTAATCTACACCTGGCAGTGGCGGCATTAGTTGTGATTGTAGGAGAGACCGTTGGAGTATGGTTTCTTTATAATAAGATGACAATACCTCCGGAACAACTTACAGCTGCGTTCTGGATACTACAGTTTTCAATCATAACTACCTGTTTCAATTTTACACAGATTCCTTTCAATGCATCCATTATAAGCCATGAAAACATGTCGATATTCGCTTATGTCGGTTTATATGAGGCATTTTCCAAGCTTGGAATCGCATACTTGATACAGTTAAGTCATGACCGACTTGTCATGTATGGGTTATTGCTGATGATCAATACAGTATTAGTACTCTCGTTCTATCGTCTATATACTCATCACCACTATAAAGAATGTCGTTTCCGTCTCGTGAAGGACACCCAGCTTTACAAGCAACTTTTGGGATATTCCGGTTGGGATTTATTTGGAAGCTTAGGTTTGGTATGTCAGAATCAGGGTATAAATATAATACTAAATATATTTTACGGACCGACAATGAATGCGGCACGTGCTATAGCTTTTCAGATACAAAACGCTGTAAAAAACTTCATCTCCAATTTCCTTGTTGCCGCACGTCCGCGCGTAGTCAAGTATTTTGCAGAAGAAAACTATGAGTCAATGTTTAAATTGACATTTTACTCGTGTAAGATTTCCTACTTCCTTATGCTCGGACTGATGTTACCGATAGCATATGAAATAAATTATGTACTGAAACTTTGGCTTGGAAACACAGTGCCACCCTACACTTCGACATTTACAATAATTGTATTTATGATGGCGCTATCCGATTCAATTCATCTTGCCTTTCTGATGGCGTATCATGCCGTGGGCAAAATCAAATGGGGCAATCTTTTTGGGGGAGGATTAATGATTCTATCCCTTCCTCTCGGATATATAGCCTTAAAATTCGGCGCGCCGCCTTATAGCGTGTTTATCATAATTTTAATCATGAATTTTATATCACACATGATATGTTGGTATTTGTTACACCAGGAGGTCAATTTCAGTTACACCAAATTATTCAGGACTGTCTATCTGCCTTGTATCTCGGTGACTTTATTATCCATGATTACCCCTACTGCAATAATCCTGACAATGACTGATGGGCTGGCAAGATTACTGATTTTGACATTTTTATCCGAAATAGCCTTCATCTCATTCATTTATACAATCGGCTTCAATAATGACGAAAAGAAAGAGTTAATCAATCCCTTACTTTCAAAAATATTGGCAAGATTCAAATCAACATGAGAATAGCAATACTTACCCTTCCCCTACACACTAACTACGGAGGCATCTTACAGGCCTACGCGCTGCAGACTGTGCTTGAACGCATGGGACACACGGTTATGGTGATATTTTGCAGAAATATCCCGCGGTATTATATTTATCTGTCAAATCTTAAAACAGCAGTACTGCGTGTATTAGGGAATCGAAATCGAAAATGGAAGACCTATGGTAAAGATAAAGATGCACCTGTAACATATAATTTTTTTAGGGAGAAGATTAATTTGACTCAACCGGTTTATAATGTCAAGTCCTTTCTCATTAATAAATATCGAATTGATGGAATAGTGGTTGGAAGTGATCAAGTATGGCGTCCTCCATATGTACGCAACATTTATACTTACTATCTTAATTTCGCAAAAAAGTATCCTGTAAAGAAAATTGCTTATGCCACTTCATTCGGCACAAGTGAATGGGAATACACTAAAAAAGAGGAGTTGAAATGCTCAAGTCTCATACCGAAATTTGACAAAGTTACTGTTCGTGAAAAAGAAGGTATAACTCTATGTAAAGAACATTTTGGTATTGATGCATCATTAGTATTGGATCCAACATTACTATTGGAAATTGAAGATTACAATGAGTTATGTAAATCCGTACCGAGCAAACAGCCCTTTATTGGTTGCTATATTTTAGATAATTCACATGAAATAGAAAATTTTATATCCGAATTATCAAAAGAATATGATTTACCTGTCATTGAGATGAATAAAAAGGAATCGCTTACTCCAGTCGAAGAATGGATTTCCTACTTTAGAGATGCACAATATATAATAACCGATTCTTTTCATGGAAGTGTATTTTCAATAATATATAATAAGCCCTTCTTTAATTTAGGTAATAATGCTAGAGGAATGTCTCGAATAACCAATGTCTTGAATTTGTTTAATCTAAAGGAGTGTTTAATTGATATTTCCGAAATTTCGACTATTGGCAAACAGACAAAGAAATTCCCTAATATTAATTGGAATGTGGTTAATCAAATAAAGCGTGGTTTAGCTGAAAAATCCAAATTCATTCTTAACTCATCATTATCTTAGGTTTACTCTAAAATAAGTTTTAAGTTTTTATGATACATCTTATATATGTGACATGGGCTAATACAGAAGACAATCATGCAGGGATGAAATACTTGTGTGAACAGCTTGCCTACTCATTTCCAGATGAATATAATGCTATTGAAATGTGTAAGCCTGATTATGTCATGCCACATAATCATTCATTATTTTCTAAGATTATAAATAGGTTAATAAATCCGATAAAGGAGTATAAAAACAATAGAAAAATAAAAAATATAAGCAGGAAATTTGTAAGTAATCTAAAAATTGGAGAGAAAGATACGGTAATTTTAATGGAATACATGGATAAAAGTGTAAATCAAAATGAAATTGCCGACTTTTTGAAAAAGAAGTATCCCAATATAAAAATATATGGACTGTCGCATTTAGTCCCCAAAAGAATTGACCAGTTGTTTAACAAACAAGATTTTAATCGATGGATCAGAGACATTGACTACATCATAACTTTTGGTTCGAGTTTAACTCGTTATTATATAGACCGTGGCGTATCGGAATCAAAAGTTATAACAACATTTCATTATGTAGACCGGTATTATAAAAATGAAAAATTGACATATCAAGATTTTAAGATACTTATTCAAGGGAACATGATGCGAAATGTTAATTTGATTCAAGAAATTGTACGCCAAAATCCGAGTGTCGACTTTATACTATGTCAAGGCATTAAAGATTTGTCAACGCAGTTTGGAGATTTAGACAATGTCAAATTAATGCCATTCTTAAATGAGGGAGATCTTCGAAAATTGATGGAAGAATGTCCGGTGTCTTTAAATGTGATGGAAGATACCATCGGCAGTAATGTTATCGTAACGTCCATGGCTATGGGACAAGCTATGATATGCAGTGATGTCGGTTCTATACGAGATTATTGTGATGACACAAATTGTATTTTTTGTAAAAATATTACTGACTTTAATAATGCGATTAGATTATTAAGTAACAACTTTGAAATCTTATCAGAAATGAGGGTTTCAAGTATAAAACGGTCAGAAAATCTGACAATCGACAGATTTGCAAAAAAACTTCTTTCTGAAATTAATTCTCGAGATTAAAAATATGAGTATTATAAAACGGATATTTGAATCCTATACCTATGCCAAATATCGGGCACGTAAGAGTGGCAAACATGAGTTCATTATAGAATATTTTCGCAGACACGGAATTACAATCGGTAATAATTGTCATATTTATTCCAGAATCGGGACTCCTGAACCTTATTTGTTGACAATCGGTGACAATGTTACTATTTCGACTGATGTCCACTTTATTACGCATGATAACAGCATCTGCAAAGTATTGCCTGAATTTACTGATGTATTTGGGAAAATTAACATAGGCGATAATTGCTTTATTGGCGCAAATTCTATTATTCTGCCGGGAGTTACCTTGATGCCAAATACAATCGTTGCAGCCGGAAGTGTGGTTACCAAAAGCTTTAAAGGGAATGTCGTTGTCGGAGGTAATCCCGCAAAAGTAATAACAGATATGGTAACTTATAGAAACAAGGTAAAACCATATGCCATAAGTACTAATGGTTTAACATTTAAAGAGAAAAAAGACCTTCTGCTGACTACCAATAAATTGATTATTAAATAATGGAGCATGATAATAGATACCGGGATTTTTATGTAGATTTATCTTCAATACATAAAAATAGGCTTCATGGAGTAAGCGGTATGATGCGTGTAAAAAATGATGCTGAATTCATTGAACTTTGCATTGAATCGTGTATAGATGCTTTGGATGAATTAGTTATAGTTTACAATGATTGTACTGATAATTCTCCGGAAATTATAAAAAAAATGGCTGCAAAATATCCTGATAAAATTAGATAT
>ENA-UESU01000412-UESU01000412.1-human-gut-metagenome-genome-assembly--contig:-NODE-412-length-35624-cov-11.657573_pt1 | contig 35624 bp, 37 predicted proteins | sample MGYA00243007_ERZ508008 | MGnify/ENA primary metagenome ERZ508008 (study PRJEB26167, sample SAMN06115399) | human gut metagenome | host: Homo sapiens | place: China:Henan | collected 2016-06-23...
GTAGCCGGACTGCCCATCGCAGTCACCCGGATGCCGAATCTTATAAAAGCAGCTATACCGGGGCCGGACTTCTTTCACCGTATGCCCATCGGCGTAGGTGTGTGTCCGTCCGCTGCTGGTCAGGCTCAAGCGGTTGCCGCAGTGGGCACAGTAGACCAGCCCGGTCAAAAGGGCTTTGGAGCTGGTGCCCAGTGAAGCGCCGCCGCGCTCACAGGTGCGTGCCTGCCGCAGTTCCTGTGCCTGCTCGAACAGCTCTGGTTCGATGATGCGGAGCTGTGGGCACTCGGTCTCCACCGCACCGTTGATGAGGTATGGTGGCCTTAGAGAGTTCAATAGCTCCAGTCACATCCAACAGATCATTGCGCATCAGTACGATGTCGGCAGACTCCATAGCCACATCAGTGCCAGCACCAATTGCGATGCCTACATCGGCGCGGGCCAGAGCAGGTGCATCGTTGATACCGTCACCTACCATGGCTACCTTCTTGCCGCTCGCCTGAAGGGATCGCACCTCACGCTCCTTATCCTGAGGCAGTACCTCGGCTACCACACGGTCTACACCTACTTGTTTGCGAATGGCCTCGGCGGTCTTTTTATGGTCACCGGTAAGCATGACTACTTCAATACCCATGGTCTGAAGATCAGCAATGGCCTGCTTGCTGGTGGGCTTCACCACATCTGCCACTGCGACCATGCCGATGAGCTTACCCGCCGCAGCAAAGAACAGCGGTGTCTTGCCCTGATCCGCCATCTGATCTTGAAGCTGTTCCAGAGCCTCGTCGTGGATGCCCTCGGCATTCAGTAACTTTTGGTTGCCAGCCAGACAGGCGAGTCCTTGGATGCTTCCTTTGATGCCCTGACCAGGAATCTGTTCAAACTGTTCCACGGGCAGGAATTGCGTGTTTCTTTTTTCCGCCTCGGCTACAATGGCGCGAGCCAGGGGATGTTCCGACAGCTTTTCCAGAGAGGCGGCGATTTGGAGCAGATAATCCTCTGTGACACCGCTGTGACACGCCAAGTCAGTCACCACTGGCTTGCCCTGGGTGATGGTGCCGGTCTTATCCATGACAACTACATTTACACTGTGGGCAGTCTCCAGAGCTTCTGCGGATTTAATGAGGATGCCGTTAGATGCGCCTCGGCCGGTGCCTACCATGATGGCAGTAGGAGTCGCCAGTCCCAAAGCGCAGGGGCAGGAGACCACCAGTACCGATACCGCGATGGTCATGGCGAACTCAAAGGTCGCGCCGCAAATCAGCCACACCACCATAGCAAGCAGAGCGATACCAATGACTATCGGGACAAAGATTCCAGCCACCTTATCCGCCAACTTGGCGATAGGCGCTTTGGAGCTGGTGGCTTCGTCCACCAGCTTGATGATCTGACTGAGGGCGGTCTCGTCGCCCACTTTGTCGGCCCGCATCCTGAAATAGCCGCTCTGGTTGATGGTGGCACCGATGACCTTATCTCCAGCCTGCTTGTCCACGGGAATGCTCTCGCCAGTAATGGCGCTCTCATCCACCGAGCCGCTGCCCTCAAGCAGCACGCCGTCCACAGGGACGCTCTCTCCGGCCTTGACGATCAGAATGTCGCCTTTCTCCACCTCTTCGGCGGGAATGACAGTTTCCACACCGTTCCGAACCACCGTGGCCTTCTTGGGGGCCAGGTTCATCAGCTTATTGATGGCGTCAGAGGTGCGGCCCTTGGCCCGCGCCTCAAAGAATTTGCCCAGAGTGATGAGGGTAAGGATGGTGCCTGCTCCCTCAAAATAGAGGTCATGGGTGAACTGGTTCACCATTGCCAAATCTCCATAACCAAAGCCCCAGGCAATCTTATAAAGGGCATATACTCCATAAGCCAGAGAGGCCCCGGAGCCCAGGGCGATCAGAGAGTCCATGTTGGGTGAGCCGTGAAACAGGGTCTTAAACCCCATGCGGTAATACTTGTTGTTGATGATGGCCACGGGCAGAGCCAGCAGAAACAAGGTCAGGGCGTAGATCATGGAGTTTTCCGTCCCCAGAAAGAAGCCCGGCAGCGGCCAGCCCATCATGTGCCCCATGGAAATGTAGAACAGCGGAATGGTGAATACGAAGGACCAAATGACCCGGCGCTTCATCGTTTCGTATTCCTTTTTTGCAGTGTCCACCGGGGAGACAGCCTGTGCAGCTGATTTTCCCTTGACCTGCTGTATGGATGCGCCATAGCCCGCCTTTTCTACAGCGGCTATGATTTGCCCACTGTTTACATTTTTGTCGTCGTATGTCACCACCATACTGTTTTTTAACAGATTGACATTGCACTCTTGCACGCCAGTCAGGTTAGAAACACTTTTTTGCACTCTTGCCTGGCAGGCCGCACAAGTCATGCCTGTGACATTGTACTTTTCCTGCATTTTTTGAAACCTCCTTTGCCGGAAAATAGGACACCCATACGGGGTGTCGGTCTTTCTGGTTTCCAGTATAGTCCGGCAAGGAGGTTCTGTATTTCCCGTTCAGAAGAATTTTTGTCCCAAATGGAAGAGTTTCTGAAAACCGATCCGTCATAAACGCTGCAAGAGCGTCCCTTCTAACTTCATGTGATATTGTTCCAGCACATCTTTCAGCGTGATCTCTTGCATTCTTTGTTCCGCTGTTTTTTGAATGTCCAAGTAAAAATCCCGCAGCACCAGTTGGATATTTACACCCACGCCACAAGCGGGGTTGGTGTGGACGTCCTGATGGAGCAGGGGCTTGTCGCCCTCTACTGCCCGATAAGCATCCAGTAGAGTGATTTTCTCCGGCTCACGGGCCAGAGCAGGTCGGGGATGTCCCTTCACGCTGACCAGCAGTCCACCCTTCCGCAGGGCGGACATGAGCTGGCGCACATAGGCAGGATTCGTCTGAATGCTCTCTGCCAGCTTGTTACTGGTCAGGTCGCAGTCTGGGTACAGAGCGATAAAAGCCAGTATATGAACAGCATCGCTAAGGCGGGTGGGATATTTCATGGCCTGATCTCCTTTTCGCTTTGATGTTATTTTTATTATAACAGCATATTGACAGCAACGCAAGAGGATGCTAAAATAATTTGAAGTAAGAATAAAAATAACACCCACTCGAAAGGAATGGTAAAAATGAACTTCTATGATGATCTGGTCATGCAGACTCAGATGAATTATTCCAGGCACTATCCTATCTATGCTTCCGGCAGTACGCCTTATCAGCTGACTGACAAAAAGCCGCTGCCGTATAGCGAACAGATCCATCGTTTGGTACAGGAGGTAAAGGAAGCTGACTGTGTGGTAGTGGGCGGGGCCTCCGGCCTGTCCGCTGCCGGTGGCGGAGATTTTTACTACGAGGACAACGACTCCTACCGTAAATACTTCCGCCCTTTTGCCGAGAAGTACCACTTCAAAGGTGCTTTTGCAGGGATGATGCACCCCTGGAAGACAAGGGAAGAGTATTGGGGGTATCTTGCCACCTTCCTTCACACCACCCAGACCGCACCTGTGCGTCATTCCTATTTGGATTTAGACGCTTTGCTGAAAGGCAAGGACTTCTTCATCCTCACCACGAACCAGGATACCCAGTTTGTCAAACTCTACCCGGAGGAGAAGGTGGCAGAGATCCAGGGGGATCACCGTTTCTTCCAGTGTGCCGCCTGTTGTACCGATGACACTTGGGATGCGGTAAAGCCGGTGGCTGATATGGTAGCCGCTATGGGGGATGGCACGAAGATTCCTACGAATCTCATTCCCCGGTGCCCCCACTGTGGCGGTGAGGCATTCCCTTGGGTGCGAGGATATGGGAATTTTCTGCAAGGAAAGAAATACGAAGAACAGTACGAAAAAATTTCTCGCTATGTGCTGGAACACAAAGACAGCAAAATTCTATTCCTGGAGTTGGGCGTTGGCCGAATGACTCCCATGTTTATCCAGGAGCCTTTCTGGAACATGACCCTCAGCTTTCCCCATGCTCGATATATTGCTGTCAACGACAAATATGACTTCCTGCCCAAGCAGTTGGAGGATAAGGGCATGACCATTGTGGCCGACATTGCTCAAGTGCTACGGGATGCACGGAACACCATGGAAAGCGGAGATAACGATCAATGAGGGTTGGAAACCAAGCGGCGCTTCAGGAACTTGCCGAGCGTATTGCTCAAGCAGATGCCATTGTGATCGGAGGCGGCTCCGGCCTGTCAAGCGCAGCTGGATACGACCACTACCATTGGTCCTCGGCACTTTCGGAGGCATTGGCTCCCTTTCGTGAACAGTATGGCTTTACCTCTCCACTGGCTGGATTCTACCATTGCTTTTCCAGCTATGGGGAGCAGTGGGGATATTACAGCCAATATATGCGCTTCATGTGGGAAGCCCCTACGGGGCAGCCCTATCTGGATCTGCAAACGCTTGTTGCAGATAAACCGGTCTTTGTGCTGACCACTAATGTCGATCAGCAGTTTTTTCGGGTGTTTCCCCAGGAACAAATTTGCGCCTTTCAGGGAGACTTTAGCTACTGCCAGTGCAGCCAGCCCTGTCGGGATGATATTTGGGAAAACCGCGAACTGGTAAAGGAACTGACCGGTCGTTTGGTGGGTGTGCGCCTGCCGGAGGAAGCTGTTCCTCGTTGCCCAGATTGCGGGCGGGTGCTGGTGCCTTGGGTACGAGATGATACCTTTCTGGAGGGAACCTTCTGGCAGGATAACCTGCACCGCTACCATAGATTCCTGCGACGCTGGATAATGGATCAGTCCGACAAAAAAGTCCTGCTGTTGGAACTTGGCGTGGGCGAGATGACGCCCAGTATCATCAAACTGCCCTTCTGGGAACTTACTGCCAAAAACGAAAACGTCTTTTATGCATGTCTTAATCGAGAGTCATCTCATAGGCCAGAGCATCTGCGGGGACGCAGCCTGTATCTGCAAGGAGATTTGGCGGAAACTCTAGCTGCCCTCCGGCAGGAGCGCTCCAGCGCAGCAACCATAAAATAGAAAGGGGCGAACGAATATGATTGATTGGAACCCTATTGCGGAAAAATTCAGAGAAGCGGACGCTATCCTGATCGGGGCCAGTAACGGCCTGTCCATCACCGAAGGATTGCATTTGTTTGCAGATAATGCAGCCTTTGATGAATTGTTTGGAGATTTCAAACAAAAATACGGCTTACATTGTATTTTGCAGGGCATGATGGCCGGATGGCCCAGCGAGGAGGAAAAGTGGGCCTTCTGGGCTCGGCTCATCCATCATTACTGCGGGCAGTACCAGCCTACGCCGGTGATGAACGATTTGAAGGCCATTGTGGGAGAGAAAGATTACTTTGTCGTCACATCAAACGGAGAAGGTCACTTTGAACTGTGTGGTTTCAATCCGACGAAAATCTATGAGATTGAGGGCAACTGGTTTACGATGCAGTGTGCCCGCCCCTGCCACGACACCCTCTATTCAAGTTTAGAGGTGGCCGAAAAATTATCCGCTGCCGAACAGGGCGGCCATGTGCCTACAGAGTTGGTGCCGCGTTGTCCCAAGTGCGGAGGTCCCATGGACATCCATATGGGCGCGGGTCAGAGAATGATTCCGGATACCGCTGCCCAGGCACGGTTCCAAAACTTTCTGAAAACCTACCACGGAAAGAAACTGGTGGTTCTGGAGCTGGGCATTGGCTGGCGCAATCAGCTGATCAAGGCTCCGATGATGCGCCTGGTGGCAAGCGAGCCGAATGCCACTTATGTGACCATCAATCTGGGTGAGATCTACATTGCGGACAATATCAAAGAAAAGTCCTTCGGACTGGACGGGCGGCTGGATGAACTGCTGCCTGCTCTCCGGGAGGCGTGCGAGGCATGACGATTTCGGAGCAGGTTCAAAATGACGATACAAATGCATAAAAAGGTTAAAATCACCGTGCTGCGGACGGAATATTATCAGGAGCTGGCAGAACAGTATGCAATTTCTTATTTGGGAAAGTGTCCTTTTCATCAGAAAGGTCAAGTGCTGTACAGCGATGGCATCAATCCACCGGATGGGATGTGTGGCGTTGCTTGGCAGGTGATTGCTCCCATGGCGCGTCAGTTATCCTTGGGAGAACTGGTTCAGCCGTCTGGCACTTGGCTCAATGATGATATGTTTGATGAGGTTGGCATGGTAGACCTTACCGGAATGGAGTGGATCGTCATTGGGACTGAGACCGGACATAGGAAGGGCAAAGCCGTGTCGAAACCGGAATGGGTGTGGAACCTGACACATCAGGCCCATGCGCTTGGCATCCCTGTATTTATGAAGGAAGATCTGCTTCCTATCATGGGAGAGGCACAGATGGTACAAGAATTTCCCCCGGCTTTTTACCGGGTATTGGAGGAACAGAAGACATGGCGGAAGTAAAAGAGAGCAGCATTCTGATTCAGGATACAGAAACCAAAAATATTATGACATAATCCTCCCTGCCGGTGGGCGGCTATTCCATCAATCCTTATGTGGGCTGTACCCATGGCTGCAAATACTGCTACGCCTCGTTTATGAAGCGATTTACCGGGCACACCGAACCGTGGGGTATATTCCTGGATGTGAAACATTGGCCAGCAATCAAAAATCCGCAAAAGTACAAAGGGCAGCGCGTAGTTATCGGTTCAGTGACCGATGGCTATATGCCCCAAGAGGCTCAGTTTCAGAACACCCGAAAGCTTCTTGAACAGCTCCGGGGCAGTGAGGCAGAAATTCTCATCTGTACCAAGTCGGATTTGGTAATCCGTGACATCGACCTTCTGAAAAAATTGGGAAAGGTCACGGTCTCTTGGTCGATCAATACATTGGACGAATGCTTTAAAAATGATATGGACGATGCCGTCAGCATCAAGCGACGGCTGGAGGCCATGAAGCAGGTTTATGACGCAGGTATCCGCACCGTATGCTTTATCGCTCCGTTTTTTCCCGGTATCACGGATTTTGAGGCTATCTTCCATCAGGTCAGAAATCAATGCGACCTGATATGGTTAGAAAATCTAAACCTGCGAGGCGGATTCAAAAAAGACATCATGGACTATATTTGTAAAAAATATCCTGACTTGGTTCCGCTGTACGACGCTATCTACAACAAGGGAGACAGAAGCTACTTCCGTGGTTTGGAGGATCAAGCGGAACGGCTGGCGAAAGAAAACAACTGTCCCTTCGTGGACAACGAGCTGCCCTACGGACGAGCAAAGCCTAGGCACCCGGTCATTGTGGATTACTTTTACCATGAGGAAGTTCGTGGCTCGGAAAACACCGGGCGACGCAACCCCAAAAAATAATTTGTGAAATAAAAAGGTTCTGACATGGAGCTGTGCTTCAATGTCAGAACCTTTTTAGCACTGTTTAAGCATCAACATGATCATCATTCAGAGTATGCCATGGTCTATTCCGATGAGATTGAGGACAAGATCCACCAGATCATGTTGGAGCTGAAGCACTGTTATCCTAATCTGATCAACTACCGCTGGCACGCATTGAAACTGCTGGAAGGAGATACCCCAATGCAAAGCTGCTGGTCACCAGCAAAAAAGATTTTGAACCCGGTAATCGCAAAAAAATTCTGTGCGAGAATTGCGACCGATGATTATGATGCGGTCACAACATCATTATTGACCTTGCCCGAAAGTAGAGCCGCAAGGTGCGGTATTTTGCCTATGCCAGTGCAACGAAATGCGCGGAACAGGTCGTTGCGGAAGAGGAAAACGCAGTTAAATGAAAACAGGAGCCAGCTGGCGTAGTGTGATCTACGCTGGCTGGCTCCTTTATTATATTGTTATAGCGAACCGTCGAGGAATCTTCCTATTTGGGAGGTGTCCTCGGCGGCATTTTTTAGTTTATGTAGCAGCGGTCCTGTTTTACAAGCCAATCTTCACACAGTCGCTGAGCTTCGGCCTTTGTGCAGCAGGTGCAGTTGAAAAGTTTGCCACGGATAGAGCAATAAGTGTAGTGTACCTTCGGGACACCATTAGCATCTCGAAAATCAACGCAGCGTTCCTCACCGGGCAGCAGATAAATCGTATCCACGTTCAACAGCTCCTTTTAACTTTGTTCGTGTGCAAACCGCACAACACGCAACGTCTGCTATTGTACCATGAACCATCAAATTCTTCTATTGACCCTTACGCCAAAAAGGAACTGGATTTTTCGTAGGATGTGCCGATTGACATCCTCAAAAGCGTCCCGCCGGGACGCGCAGCCTGCATTGGAAAATGCAGAACAAAGGGGGTTGGGGCACTCCCCAACAAGCATTTTGCAACGCAAAAAGTGTTTTTGTATAGACGAAAACATTGCTTGCTGGGTCACTTTTCGTCCGGGGTGGAGTCCGGGGCACTGCCGCTGCCGGAGTTCAGGATCGCCACGAACTGCTGCAGCTGCTTGAGGGAGCTGACACCTAGTTTGTCGTAGATGTTCTTGTTGTGGAAGCGCAGGGTGCTGTCCTTGATGTCCAGTTGCTGCGCGATCTCCCGGGTGCGCAGCCCGGCGGCGTAGCCGTCAAAGATGCGGCGTTCGGTCTTGGTCAGGGTGGGGATGCCCGCCACAAAGGTCTGGAAGGCATCGGGCACCGACTCGTTGCGGCACACGTCCGCCAGCCGGGACAGCTCAGTCTGCATCTGCTGGCGTTCCAGCTGCAGCTCGTCCATCCGCCGCCGGGACTCCTGCCGGTCTTCCTCAAGCTGCCGGAACGCAGGCGAAAGGATGTGCCGGTGGAAGTAGATGCAGCAGAATACCACAAAAAAGGCGATGAACAGGCCGATCAGCAGCATTTGCAGATCGCCGGACAAGACCAGTCTCCGGTAGTCTGCCATGGGGATGCACACCGCCAGCCGGTAGGACTGGCTCTCGCTCAGGCGGCACAGCTGGGAGATGCCAGCATAGTCGCTGTCGGGGCCGGTCAACTGGGTCAGCCCGCCGCCCATGCTGCGCAGCATCAGCGTGTTCCGGGGGGCATGGTAGTAGCCGCCGGTGGTGCCGCTGCTGAGGGCGGCATCGGCGGCAAGGCCGTCCCCCGCCGGGGCCAGCAGGCAGCTCAGCCGGTCAAAGCCGGTGGGCTGGGCAAAGTTCTGCTTGAAGTAGCTCTCGCTGATCTCAAAGCCGCACAGCCCGTACATCGTGCCGTCCCGCCCCTGCAGGGGCAGCAAAAACAACTGCACCTCCTCCGAGGTGCCGGGCAGCTCGAACCGCTCGGTCAGCGTGTAAGACTGGTACAGCGGGGCGCTGCCGGGGGTCATCCAGCGGTCGTAGTCCGGGAACTGGTCGGTCTGGAACTCCATGCGCCACTTGCGGTGGGGCATCACGCTGTGGGCCTTGCCCACCTCCGCACTGCCCCGGTACAGCAGCAGGGGCACGGTGGGGGTGTCGGCACCGCTTTTCTGCACATACAGCCCGGCGCGGGAATGCTCGGCTCCCTCCATGCGGGTGTTGACGGTGGCATCCAGCAGCACAAAAGCGCCGGAACAGCCGGTCTGGCGCAGACGGCGGCACAGCGGCTCGATCATTTCCTCCTCCAGCGCGTTCAGCACCTCGGGGGAGTCGTTCAGCTGGGCAAAGGACATCTGCCGCAGAGCAAGCTCCTTGTCCACCTCTGCGCTCATGTCCTCGGACAGGTTCACACCCATGACCGCCAGCTGGTCAAAATAGCGCTCCATATCGTTCTGGAACACCGAAAACTGGATCTGCAGACTGCGGCTGATGTCCTTTTTGGTGTTGTGCAGGCTGGCAAACAGGAACAGCGCCGCACCAAAGGTCAACACCAGCAGCACCACCAGCAGCAGGCAGGCCCACAGCAGCCGGCTGCTCATGGGGCTCTGGCGGATCTTTTCACGGTGCTGGTCAACAAAGTGCATCAAAGTCCCTCCTTTCCGGCTGAGCGGCAGGCTCAGGCATTGTCACACAGCAGCTGCCATGTTTCCTCGGCAAGGGCTTCCAGCGTTTCGCCGTCCGCAAGGCGCTGGGGGTAGTCCTTCTGGCGCTGGCGCAGGCTGTCGTACAAGGTTTTGGCCTTGGCGTGGTACCCCACGATGCCCGGTTCGGACAGGGGGGTGTTCTGGATGCGCATTTCGTTGTAGACGTCGTACAGCCGCTGATAGCTCTGCTGCTCAAAGGGATAGTCCGCAATGGCGTCAAAGGCGGCGCTGGACACCGGCATGTAGCCGGTATCGGCGGCAAATTCCAGATTGCGCTGCTGTTCGGTGAGCCAGCGCAGGAACACGGCGGCGGCTTCGGCCTTCTGGTCGGTGGTCTTGAAGGCGCACAGGCCCACACCGGCCTGCGGCATCAGGGGCGTGGCGGTGCCTGCGGCGTGGGGCAGGGGAGCCAGCAGCAGGTCGGTGGGCTCAGTGGTGTTGTCCGGGTAGGTGACGAAATCATTGTAATAAAGGATGGCCGCAGAGCTGCCAAGGCCCGCCAGCGTCTCGCCGGTCATCACCTGCGTGTTGGAGTACAGGTCCGAGATCAGAATATCGCCCTGCACCAGCGCCCGGGCAAACTCCATCCACGAAGCGCGGAAGGTCTCGTTGGTCAGATCGTACCAGCTGCCCTTGTACAGCTCGCCGCTGCCCTGCTCCAGCGCGTTCAGCTCCACCAGACGCAGGGGGTAATCCAGCGCGCAGAAGGGCTTGCCCTGCGACCACTGCCGGTAGGCACCCGCCATTTCAAAAAAGCCGTCCCATGTGGCAAGGGTGGAAAGCTGCGCCCCGGTATCCGCCGCAAACCGGGCGTACTGGGAGCCGTTCAAAAAGATGAGCTGGGTGGATTTGGACACCGGGAACACCACCTGCCGCCCCTCAATGATGCCGTCCTGCACAAAGCCGGGCACATAGGCCGCCATTTCCTCGGCGGTAAACCAGTCGTTCCAGTCCACAAGGGTCTCAATGCCCAGTGCGCTGGCATCCGCGGGGTGGGCCGAGAACAGGTCCGGCAGATCCAGCGCGCCGGGCTTGCCGGCCTTGGCGTCCTGCAGCTGGCCGCCGATGGCGGCGCTGTTGGTCATGTTGGTCACGTTGAGCAGGATGCCCTTCTCTCTGCCCACCGTGTCGTTGAACTCGGTCAGCAGGCGATTCATGGGCGAGTCGGCCTGTTCGCCGTACACATGCCAGATACTGAGCATGGTGGGGTCCTTGGGCGAAAGCAGGGTCTTGCTGCCGCCGCAGCCCGCAAGCGCCAGACCGGGGACGAGCGCCGCAAGCTTCAAAAATGTCCTTCGTTCCATTTTTCATGATTCCTTTCCACACATTGCAGCCGGAGGGAGAAAACCGGCACAGGCAGGGCTGCAGCTGCCTGTTTTGGTGGGAAAACACCCTAAAATCCCCCCAATTTTGGGCTTTTTGGGGGGATTTTTTGAGGGGGAAGCCCCAGAACCCCAAAAATTTTTTTGGAATTGCCCCTCAAAAACGGCTTTTCTGAGGGGGCAATTTTTTCCCGGATATGGTACAGTACAACCAGAAAAAGTCCTGCGCCGGTGCAGAAAGCCTGTCGCTGTGCACAAAACGCGTCAACGGGCAACTGCGGATTCTATTCATAAGGATAGCATAAGATGGAGCGGACTGCAAGTGCAGAGAATACCAAAACCAGAGCCCCCTAAAAAGCAGGGGGACCAACAGAAAGGAGCACCCCATGAAAAAGATGAACAGACGCGAATTCCTCACCCTCTCCGGCGCAGCCGTTGTGGCGCTCTCGCTGGCAGGCTGCGGCGGCGGGTCCTCCGCACCCGCAGTGCCCACCGGCAAGGAAGCCGAGCTGCTGGCAGCCATCAACAAGGTCTGGAAGGAAAAGTACGATGCAAAGGCGGTTGTCAATGAGCAGCTGACCCTCAATCAGGATGCGGTGGGCATCATAAAGGCTTACGGGGATATTCTTAAAAAGGCCAACGAGACACCGCATAAGCTGATAGCCGAGGACGGTGAGATGCTTTCGAAGGGATACCTTGAGTTTGCGGAGAAAATGCAAAAGTATGGCGGCGAGGACAGTTTGGCAGGTACTGCCGGCATCCTCCATCAGTCTCACGATGATGTGGTGACTCTGGAGTGCAAGTATTCTTGCGAAGATGCTGCCGTTCTGGCTTTTGTAGAGAAACTGTTGGCCAGCAATTCTGATAGCGCCAAGGCAGAGTTCATCAGCATTTATCTCCCGGTGGTTGACAATGTGACCTACATGACCGCTGTTGTGTTCTGGAATAAAAAGGCATAAGATAACCAGACTTCCCCCTTTTGCCCCGGGCACTGCACCCCCCTGTGCCCGGGGGCTTTATAAGAAGAAAGGAGCACCCCCATGAAAGAACTGAACAGACGCGAATTCCTCACCCTTACCGGCGCAGCCGTTGTGGCACTCTCGCTGGCAGGCTGCGGCGGGCCCTCCGCACCTCCCGCACCTCCGGCACCCACTACGTCCAAAGAAGCCGATCTGGTGGCAGCCATCAACAAGGTCTGGAAGAAAAAGTACGATGCAGGTCAGGTTACCCATGAGCAGCTGACCCTCAATCAGGAAGCGCAGGGAGCCATAAAAATCCAAGGAGGAATCTTCGAGAACGCAAAAGAACCGGTGCATAAGCTGACAACGGAAGACATGCAGAAACTGGTTGGGATTCAAGAGTGGAAAACCTCACTGGAGAAAAAGTATGATCTTGGAGGCGCTGCCGGAATTTCCGAACCGACTGGCGAGGACGGAAATATGGAGATATCCTTGACGTTTGAGTATTCCTGCGAGGATGCGGAGGTTCAGAAATTTGTGGATAAGATCATGGGGTATAGTCTCAGCCGGAAGGCAGAGTTCATCAGCATCTACTGCCCGGTGGTTCAGAGCAAGACCTACATGATCGCTACCGTGTTCTGGAATAAAAAGGCATAAGATAACCAGACATCAAGACATCCCCCTGTTTGCCCCGGGCACACTCCCCCTGTGTCCGGGGCTTTATAGAAAGGAGCACCCCCATGAAACGATACGACCGACGGGCGTTCCTCAAGCTCTCCGGCGCATCGGCGGTGATGCTGGCGCTGGCAGGCTGTGACGATAGCTGCTCCTCCGGCTCTACAAGTTCCGGCTCTGCCACAGAAACGCCTCCCTCGCCGCCGATCCCTGTGATCCGGGACGGGCAGAAGATCCTGACCATTTTCAACGCAGAGCTGGCCCGGCGAAAGGTGGAGAACATCAAGTTCGAGTACAGCAAGGGTCTGGAACACGCCATTCAGGCAGATGTGCAGATGTTTGTGGATAACGGCAGCCCGGAGTTTCCGTCGGACGAAGGGCTCAGGCTGCGGATGGAGGGCGACTATTCCGCAAAGATGCGGGAAGGTCTGAACGAAGCCGGTTACAGTGCCGGCTCCACGGCTATCTTCGGTATGCTCAATCAGTACCGGGTAGGCGTGGATTTTGACCACGAAGGAAAGCACCTTTACAGCATGGATCGCCTTTACCCCGCCACAGAGGCCCAGTTCCAGCAATTGGTGGATGAACTGATCAAGGACTACGGCGGTGTGCCGGGGCTTCATGAGGACGACCCGGTGGTGAATAAGGTAGGCATCACTGTGGTGGATATCAACGACAAGACCTATTGGGCCGCCTACATCATCGACAAGTGGCAAGGCATAGGAGACGGCTGAACCACACCATAGAAAAGGAGCCCGCCATGAAATACCAACACCTTGTAAGCCTTGCTTTGGCTGCCGCGCTGCTGACCGGCTGCGGCGGCACCCAGAGCAGCCCCAGCGCCGCTGCCGACCAAAGCTCCGACAGCAGCCGAAGCACCCCCGGCGCGGTGACGCAGGCCGCCCAGACAGACCGCATCACCGACCAGTACACGCTGGAAAAGAACGTTTCGGGCGTGTGGGGGGAGGAAGCGGTGCAGTACATTTCCGTCCATGTGCCGCAGCTGGAATGCGACAGCCCGGATGCCGCCTACATCAACGATGAACTGAACGCCATCTATGCGGCAGATTTCCGGGAGTATGAGACCTACGAAGAAGCCGAACTGCCGGACGGCGAGGTTCCGCAGATCGGTGTAGGCTGGGATGACTGGTGGTACGGCGACTGCGTCAGTCTGGTGGTGCGCAGCCGCTACGGCAGCACCGCCCCGTGGCGTTACAGCGGCTGGTGCTTCGATTTTGCCACCGGCCAGCAAATCACCGTGGCTGAAATGCTTCAGCGCATGGGTCTGGACCCGGACGAAGTACAGGAGCAGGTGCAGCGGCTGGCCATGCAGGCCTTTGACCGGGAGATGGCGCAGGGCGCGTATTACGAGGGCCTGCGTCTCGGCGGAGAGCTTTCGCAAATGCGGATGGATACGCTGGAATACAATGAACTGGAAAACCTGTGCCTGCTTTTGCCACAGCAGGATCAGCTGGTGCTCCGGGGGAAGTACAGCTGCGAAGAAGGCTGGCAGCAGCTGGATATGGAGCTCTCGCCGCCCTCCGCCGACACCCCGGTGCTGACCGATACCTACGATGGTGTGCAGGTGCAGCTGGAGGGAACGCAGGCCACCATCACCCTCCGCCCCGCGCCCAAGACCGACCAATGGGGCGACATTGGCATCCGGGTGGAACAGACGCGCACCTACCCCATCCTTGGCTCTTATAATGAATATGTGGACGTGTGCATCGGGGAGCAGGAGGACGGCTTCTTCCGCCCGGTGGTCTATCTGCTGACCAAAGACGGCGTGGTGGAGTATGTGGACGTGCTGCGCTGCCTGCTGTACGGGGATGCCATGGTCTGCCAGGACCCCATCTACATTGCCAACAACGGCGTGGCGCTGGAACTCTGCGGCAGCGAGGTGAACCTGCGCCGGGCGGATGGCTCTGTGCTGGAACTGGCTCCCCTGTCGGCAGAGTGGAGCGCGCAGGAGATCCCCTATTCCGTCACCGGCTCCTACAACTACACCGACGAAAACGGCTGGAGCTGGCTGGATCTGACCAGCGACGGCAGCGTTCAGCTGGGCGTGCAGGACAACAGCCGCATGGATCAGGGCGATGTCGCGTATCTGGGCGTGGTGCTGGGCATCGCTGCCGATGAGGAGCTCGAATTTGTGGCGGCGTTCAAGAACGACCTGTACAACGAGAACCTGACCATGACCATGATCGCCGGGCAAAACCCCTTTGCCGAGGGCGAGACCCAGCTGCAGATGACCCGCAGCTACGGCTGAGAACACAGGAGAACGACCATGAAACACAAACGCCTTGCCGCTGCGGTGCTGGCGGCGGCTCTCTGGTTGACCGGCTGCGGCGGCGCGGCGGCTCCCGCTGCCCCCGCAGGCTCCGGCGCAGCTTCCCAAAGCGCCGCAGACACGGCGGTGCAGACGGCACAAAAAGACCGCATCACCGAGCAGTTCACGCTGGAAAAGACCGTCCGGGACGAGTACGGCATCACCCAGAAGCTGACCATCCATGTGCCACAGCTTGTGTGCGACGGCCCGGACGCCGCCTATCTCAACGATGAGCTTGCCGCCATGTATGCGGCAGACTTCCGGCAGTATGAGGACAGCCCGGAGATCGAGCCGCAGCAGGACGAGTGGTGCCCGGAGACCTACATCAACTGGGACGCCTACTGGTACGGCGACTGCGTGAGCCTTGTGGTGTTCCGCTACGACGGCGGCTCCGACCCGGGGTATTCCCGGGGCTGGTGCTTCGATTTTGCCACCGGCAAGCAGGTCTCCGTGACCGAAATGCTGCAGCGCATGGGGCTGGACCCGGATGCCGTGCAGCAGCAGATGCTGCGCGAGGCCATGCAGACCTTTGACCGGCACATGGCGCAGGGCGGCTACTACGAGGGCCTGCGCAGCGGCGGCAATCTGGCAAGCATGCGGATGAACACGCTGGAAAACAACCAGCTGGAGGACCTGTGCCTGCTGCTGCCGGAGCAGGACCGGCTGGTGCTCCGGGGCGGGTGCAGCTCCACCGCCGGCAGCGGCTGGCGGCAGCTGGATGTGGAGATCCCGCTGCAGGCTGCTGACCCGCAGCCGCAGACGGTGCTGACCGATACCTACAGCAGCGCTTCGGTGCAGCTGGAAGGAACACAGGGCACCATCACCCTCCGCCGCACGCCGGAGACCGCCGCATGGGACGCGGATTACGGCATCCGGCTGGAACAGGATCATACCTACCCCATTCTTGGCATCTATAATGAGTATATCGACGTGTGCATCGGAGAACTGGGCGCGTCCTTCCACCCGGTGGTCTATCTGCTGACCAGGGACGGCGTGGTGGAGTACGTGGATGTGCTGCACTGCCTCATGTTCGGCAGCGCTCTGGTCTGTCAGGACCCTATCTATATTGCAAATCAGGGCGTGGCGCTGGAACGCAGCGGCAAAGAGGTAATTCTGCATCAGGAGGATGGCTCTGTGCTGGAGCTGGCTCCCCTGACGGCAGAGTGGAACGCGCAGGAGATCCCCTCGGAGGCTGTCGGTGCCTTCAACGACATGTCTGACAACCAGTTCGACTGGATGGACGTGGAAAGCAGCGGTTCCGTCCAGATGGGCGTGCAGGACAACAACGTTTTCTATCAGGGCTACGCCGACTATCTGGGCGTGGTACCGGAGGGCATGGTACTGGGCATTTTTACCAACGAGACCCCGGATGGGATACCCGGCATCACCTTTGTGGCGGCGATGAAGTACGACCTGCACACCAACACCCTGTCCCTTACCATGATCGACGGCCCCAACCCCTTTGAAGAGGGCGCGACACAGCTGCAAATGATCCGCTGCCCGGATACATGGCCCCAGCGGGTGCCGCTGACAGCCGACTGACCCCGGTACGACCACCGAGAATACAGGAGAACCACCATGAAACACAACGCGTTCCGCTGGATACCGGCCGCTTTGCTGGCCGCGGCGCTGCTGGCAGGCTGCGGAGCAAAGACCGCAGCCTCTGTCCGCCCGGCTGGCAGCCGGGAACTGAAATCGACCCCGCCGGATTCCATGCACGCCACCGCGGCGATCACCGAGCAGTACACCCTTGAAAAGGTGGTGCAGGCAGAGAACGGCGGCACTGTCCGACTGAACATCCATCTGCCCCAGCTGGAGTGCGACAGCGCCGACGCCGCCCGCATCAACGCCGAGATCGCCCGGTACTACGAATACGATGTGCTGGACTATGCGGACAGCCCGGCGGCGGCCGACCCGGCCGTGTGGGATTTCAGCATTGAAATGAACTGGGAAGCAAGCTGGTATGACGATTGTGTCAGCCTTGTGGTCAGCAGTTATTACGGCGGTACCGATGCCCCCTTCCATCAGGGCTGGTGCTTCGACTTTGAAAGTGGAAACCAGCTGACCGTCACCCAGATGCTGCAGCGCATGGGGGCAGACCCCGCTGCGCTGGAAGAGGCGCTTTACCGCGACGTGAAGCGCCGGGATGAGCTGGACCGTCAAGCCGCCATCGAGAGAGGAATGCTGCCCACCGGCAGCCTGAAAGAGGGAAACACCGCATGGTGGACTTCGCTGGACGAGCTGCCTTTTTCGCTGGACGGTAAGGGAAACATTTCCTTCGTGGTCCACAGGTTCAGCGCAGTCCGGGAACAGTATGTGAACGATGTCCCGGTCATCCCACTGGATGCACAGCCGCTGCCACCGGACTGGGAGTGGCAGGTGCTGGCCGAGTGGATGGCAGTCACGGCGGTGACGCAGGGTGAAAGCTGTGCCCCCGCCGACCGCAACGAAAGCTTTACCCTGCGGCTGGAAAAGGCCGAGATCACCGGCACGGTGACCGTCTCCTTCATCCGGGAAACATACGTCAGCCCGCAGATCCAGTCCGCTGCCGAGACCCGCACCGGAGAGCTGAATGCCGGCGCTGTGACCGGCTGGGACGGGGAAAAAAGTCAGGGCTGGAACCTGAAATGTCTCAGCGAGGACGGCAGAAACAACTGGACCATCTCCATGATGGAGGACGGCTCTTTGCTGATGCAGTCCACCGGCCCCAAAAAGGGCAGTGAGGTCTGGTACGTTTTTCAGCGCACCGAGGCGTGGGACGATATCGGCTACACCGCCATCCCCCGCAAGCTGTGGGGCACTTACCGCGCCGGAGACGAGTCCGCAAAGGGCATCCGCTGGATGACCTTCCTGCCGGACGGCAGCTGCTGCATGAGCGTGGAATGGGTCGGGTGGAGCGGCATTCTGACCGGCACCGCAGAGGGAACGCAGGGCCGCATCGAGGACGGCACTGAGCTGTATTTTACATTGACCGATCAGAACGGCAAGCCCTGCGAGTTCGGGGCCATTCTGCTGAATGATGACGGCAGCCCCAGCGGCTGCAGCCTGAAATACCGCGCCGGAGAAGTGCTGTTTGACCGGGATACGCGTCCCATTTACTGGAAAAACGACTCCCCGAATCTAACCCTTGTACCGTGATCGAAACCGAACGCAATGCGATGACAAAGCGTTGTCGCTTACAACAAACAAATAACAGGAGGAAATTACTATGGGTCTTATCAAAGCAGGTATGGGCGCACTGGGCGGAACCCTTGCAGACCAGTGGAAGGAATTTTTCTACTGCGATTCTCTGGACAAGGATGTGCTGATGGTCAAGGGCCAGAAGCGCACCTCCCGCCGCAGCTCCAACAACGGCGAGGACAACATCATCACCAACGGCAGCGGCATCGCCGTGGCAGACGGACAATGTATGCTCATCGTAGAGCAGGGCCGCGTGGTGGAGGTGTGCGCTGAGCCGGGCGAGTTCACCTTCGATGCTTCTACCGAGCCAAGCGTTTTTACCGGCAACTTCGGCGACAGTCTGGCGGAAACATTCCTGACCGTGGCCAAGCGCTTTACTTACGGCGGCGACACCGGCAAGGATCAGCGCGTGTACTACATCAACACCAAGGAGCTGGGCGAGATCCTGTACGGCACCGCCACTCCCATCCCCTTCCGGGTGGTGGTCAGCGAGGAGCGGGGCTACAAGCTCTCGGTGAACCTGCGGTGCAACGGCAGTTTCACCTGCCGCATCTGCGACCCGCTGCTGTTCTACACCAACGTGTGCAGCAACGTCTCCACCCAGTATGACGCATCCGAGATCGCACCCCGGCTGAAGAGCGAGCTGATGAACGCCCTGCAGCCTGCCCTTGCCACCCTTTCGGCAAACAAGGTGCAGTATTACGAGATCCCCGCCCACACGCTGGAGATCTCCGAGGCGCTCAACGAGCAGCTGTCGAATGTCTGGCGCAAAAAGCGCGGCATTGAAGTGTTCTCCTTCAACATCAACTCCCTGTCCATCCCGGAGGAGCAGCAGAAAAAGATCACCGAGTGGGAAGAAAACGCCATGACCACCGACCCCACCACCGCCGCTGCCCGTCTGGTGGGCGGTCAGATCGATGCCATGAAGACCGCCGCCGGCAACACCGCCGGTGCCATGACCGGCTTTATGGGCATGGGTATGGCGGCCGGTGCAGGCGGCATGGGCGGCATGAGCGCCCAGAACCTGTTCGCCATGGGCCAGCAGGCCCGCCCGGACAGCGTGGATGCCCCCCAGCAGGTCAGCCGTCCTCAGCCTGCGGCAGCGCCTGCCGGAAGCTGGCAGTGCAGTTGCGGCGCTACCGTTACCGGCAAATTCTGCCCGGAATGCGGCAGCAAAAAGCCGGAACCGAAGCCCGCTGCGGACAGCTGGACCTGCAGCTGTGGTGCTACCGTTACGGGCAAGTTCTGCCCGGAGTGCGGCAAACCCCGCCCGGCGGCAGCAGAGGGCTGGACTTGCAGCTGCGGCGCGGTGAACAAGGGCCGCTTCTGCTCCGAGTGCGGCCAGCCCAAGCCCGCCGGTACGCCCAAGTATAAGTGCGACAAATGCGGCTGGGAGCCGGAAGACCCTGCCCACCCGCCCAAGTTCTGCCCGGAGTGCGGCGACCCCTTTGACGACAGCGACCGAACCTGACAATACAGAGCAATGAAAGGAGCATACCATGATGGGATTCTTTTCCAACCTGTTCGCAAAACAGAACTGTGCCGTCTGCGGTAAGGAGTGCGGCACCCTGCACCGCTCCAAGCTCCGGGACGGACAGTTCCTCTGCGATGACTGCGGCGACCAGTGCTCCAAGTATATCCGGCTCAGCGAGCTGACGCTGGACGAAGCCAAGAAGCACATGGCGTACATGGCCCGGATGAAGCGGGTGTTCGACGAGGTGTTCGACAAGACCCAGTTCCGGGTCAACGCATACCCCTCCACCCCATCGCAAATGGGGCTGGTGTTCTGCGATGAGCTGGGCATGCTGTACATCGACGACCGCACCGGCGGACGGGGCAAGATGCCGGAGCTGATCCGCTACGACCAGATCGCCAGCTATGAGGAGTATCTGGACGAGACCCCCGCCAAGGAGCCGGGCCAGAAACCCACCCTCAACGGCGGCGGCCTGAAGCTGAAGCTGGTGCAGCCCCGCAGCATCACCGAGGCCCAGACCCAGCGGGGCATGCATCCCCACCCCTACATCAAGCAGGAGCTGGTCATCTGCTTCAGCAAGCGGGACCGGCGGGAGATCGGCTATGCTCACATCGCACGGCAGCATCTGGACCACATCTTCGGGGTCCACGACAACGAGACGAGCCTGTTTGGCCGCCGGATGTCCAAGGCAGAAGAGCGGGAGCTGAAGGGCCAGGTGGGCATGATCAGTGCCATGGGTGCCGTGGCATCCGCCGCCATGAAGGGCGGGCAGCTCTCCGAGGAGGAGAAGGCCCGCTTTGTGGAGAACATCAATCTGGCAAACGATGCCCAGACCGGCGGCATGGCGGTGTACAGCCGCCGGGCCGATGAAGCTTTTGCAAAGGTGCAGTGACTGAAAAAGGAGGAGCGACTATGAAAAAGATCCAGCGCAGAGATTTCCTCAAGGCCATGGGCCTTACCACCGCCGCCCTGGGGTTGACTGCCTGCGGCGGCTCCGGCACCTCCAGCACCTCCAGCGCTTCCAGCGTTTCCAGCGCACCGGCTTCCAGCAGCAGTGCCCCGTCCGCTTCGGCACCGCCGGAAGCAGCAGAGGACAAAGCCGTCCCTGCAGGGCCCCCTGTGACCCAGTTCCAGACCGGGGAACTGACCATCGGCGAATACACCTTCAAGGCACAGTACATCCCCTTTGACGTCCGCCGCGAGGTATGCGGTGCCTATCATTTGATCAAAGCGGACAGCTACCGGGGCAATTACTTCTTCAGCTTCTACAACGAGGACGATGAAGAGCAGTCTGCCAAGATCTTCGAGTATGCCATCAAGGACGACCGGCTGACCCCGGTGGAAGAGTACAACATTGACGGCAGCGACGCCCTCAGCATCGACCGCAATGGCATCCTGTATGTCCTGGAAACCTTTGATGTCTACTGCTACGATCTGAACAGCAGCGACCCGGAGGAGCCCGGCGACGCACTGGACTACTGGGGCCGCTGCTATTCCTCCAAGGACCGGGATCTGACCGTGCTCTACCGGACCAACTCCGCGCCGGTGCTGGTGCAGGACGGCGAGTACACCGAGCTGACGCTGGAGGGTGATAACGAGATGGGCCCCTTCTACAGCATGTCCTCCCTGAACCTCAGCGGGGACGAGCTGCTGACGGTGGGCGAGCTGGAATCCAACGGCGATGATTACTTTGCTGCCTTTGATCTGGACGGCAATGAGCTGGCCCGCAGCTCGCAGCCGGTGGGCAGCTTTAACGCCGTGATGATGAAGCGCCCCAACGGCTATCTGCTGGACACGGGCTATATGTGGGAGCTGTACGCGCCGGACGGCACTTTTTTGGAAAAGTCCTTTCCCGTGGGCGAGCGCGAGACCCTGTGCCAGCTGTGCGGCGACTTCTGCATCTTTGATGTTTTCCTGCCGCTGGAGGAAAACGCTTTCCTGGCAGTGGGCCACCACGGCAAAGCCACCGAGCCGGACGAACCGGTGGTGTTCCGCATCACTACGGATTTCTGAACTGACCGCTTCGGCGGGAAGACCAACACAAAAACAGCTGGGCCGGGGAAGAACCCCCGGCCCCCTTTGGAACAACAGGAGGAAACGCTATGGCAGGAATGCTGGAATATAAGTGCCCCTGCTGCGATGGCGCCATCCAGTTTGACAGCGCCACCCAGAAGATGAAATGCCCCTACTGCGACACCGAGTTCGATGTGGATACCCTCAAGGGCTATGATGAGGAACTGAAGGACGAAAAGCCAAGCGAGATGGAGTGGGCGACCCCCGGCGGCAGCTGGGCAGAAGGAGAGACCGCCGGTCTGCATACTTACAGCTGCAAGAGCTGCGGCGGCGAGATCGTGGGCGATGACACCATGGCGGCGTCCGCCTGCCCCTTCTGCGGCAACCCCATCGTCCTTACCGGGCAGTTTGCCGGGGCGCTGCGGCCCGACCTCATCATCCCCTTCAAGCTGGACAAAAAGGCCGCCAAGGCAAAGCTGCAGGAACATCTCAAGGGCAAGACCCTGCTGCCCCGGGTGTTCCGCAGCCAGAACCACATCGACGAGATCAAGGGTGTGTATGTGCCCTTCTGGCTCTTCGACAGCGACGCCGACGCTCAGCTGCGGTTCACCGCCACCCGGACCCGCTGCTGGTCGGACAGCAAATACGACTATACCGAGACCAATTACTACTCCGTCCGGCGGGACGGCACCTTGGGTTTTGATGCCGTGCCGGTGGACGGCTCCTCCAAGATCGAGGACGACCTGATGGAATCCATCGAGCCCTTTGCCATGCAGGACGCCATCCCGTTCCAGACCGCCTATCTGGCGGGCTATGTGGCGGACAAATACGATGTGAACGCCGAGGACAGCATCGAGCGTGCCAACAAGCGCATCCGCCGCTCCACTGAGGAGACGTTCCAGCAGACCGTTACCGGCTACGATTCGGTCAAGGTGGAAAACAGCAGCATCCAGCTGCACGGCGGCAAGGCAAAGTACGCTCTGTTCCCGGTCTGGCTGCTGAGCACCAGCTGGCGGGGCGAAAACTACCTGTTTGCCATGAACGGTCAGACCGGCAAATTCGTGGGTGACCTGCCCGTGGACAAGGGCGCTGCCCGCAAATGGATGCTGGGCCTTACAGCTGCTCTTTCCGCCGCATCCTACGGCGTGATGTGGCTGCTGTGGCTGGCACGGATCCTGTAAAGGAGGGACGAACGATGAAAAAGACTTCCAACCGACTGCACTCCCTCTTTGCGGCGCTGGCAGCACTGATTCTTGCGGCGGCGCTGGCTGTTCCGACCTTTGCGGTAGAGGGCGGCTTTGCCGACCTGTACTACCGCATGAACGACAGCGCAGAAGTTCTGACCGAGGACGAGGATAATGAACTGGAGGCTTCGCTGGAGGAGCTGAGCGTCCGCCAGAGCTTTGATGTGGTCATTGCCACCATCGAGTCGCTGGAAAGCGTGGACTACGACAGCATGGAGGCCTATGCCGATGACCTGTATGACTTCTGCCAGTTCGGCTACGGCTCCGATATGGACGGCGTGCTTCTGCTGGTGAGCGTGGGCGACCGCAAATGGCACATCTCCACCTGCGGCTACGGCATCACCGCCTTTACGGATGCCGGCATCCAGTACCTTGGCGAGCAGATGACCCCCTTCATGGCCGATGGAGACTACGCCGGTGCCTTCCGCACCTTTATCCAGTGGTCGGATACCTACATCGACGCTGCCCGGGCGGGCCACCCCTATGACGTGAATAACCTGCCCCGGGAGCCGCTGTCTCTCATGTACCTGTTCCTTGCGGTGGGCATCGGCCTTGTGCTGGCATGGGTCGTCGTCCATGTGATGAAAAGCCAGCTGCGCAGCGTGGCGTTCCAGGAGAATGCCGCCAGCTATGTGCGGGAGGGCAGCATGAAGCTGACCAACCAGCGGGATCTGTTCCTGTACCGTGACGTGCACCGCACCGAGCGGCCGAAGGAGTCCAGCTCCGACGATTCCGGTGGCAGCTCCACCCACACCTCTTCCAGCGGCACCACCCACGGCGGTGGAGGCGGCTCGTTCTGAAAGGAGTATGTTTATGAACCCTTATCTTTCGGAAAAAGCCCGCGGCGAGATTCCCCGTGTCCTCAAATGGCTGCGGAACGCGGGGCTTGCCTTCTGCGTGTTCTGCTCCTTTGGTGGGCTGTATACCCTCTGCCTGAGTTTGCAGGATAAGGACTATTCCCACATCGGAGGCTATGTGTTCTGGATCGTGGTGGGCGCAGTGCCCCTTGTTCTGTTCGCACGCAACGAAAAACGCCGCTACCATGCAAGAACTATCGCCCGCAGGGTGGAGAGCTACTCCGGGCCGGAGGTGCCCCTGCGGTGGCTGTGCAACGGCGTTGGTATGGACACCAAAGACCTTGCATGGTATTTTGAAAACGGTTATTTTGTAAACCTCAGTCTGGATCTGAACCAGAAGATCGTCCGCAGGCGGACTGTGCCCCGCCATGACCCGAACCGGAGCTGAACCCTTTACAGCTGAAACAGAAAGGAGTATTTTCATGGGACTTTTTGATAAGATGAAGCAGGCCGCCGCAAATGTTTCCGGCAACCAGACCGTCACCTTTACCTTTCAGGCTCTGCCGGAAAGCCTTGCCCAGATGCAGGCACTGCCGGAGGCCAGTCTGGACACCCCCTTTAAGACCGCAGCCCTCACCGTCTGCGCACTGTGCGCCTACGGTGCCGATAAAAACATCGGGCTGGAGATGCTCAACTGGCTGCGCGGCCCCCGCCCCATGAACGGGCAGGAGATTTCCTTCCTGAACGACCGCTTCCGGGACGGCAAGAGCTATATCCCGTTCTCCTACTTTGTGGGTGCGTCGCCGGAAAACGGCTATACCCCCCGCCAGCCCTTCACCCTGCTGGTGGGCAGCAACCACACCTCCAACACCGAGGAGGGCTACTGCAAGCTGTTCATCCCCTGCGGCGGCGCCGACAGCCCCCGCCCCATCAAGCTGCGCCGCAAGGGCGACGGGCAGTGGTTCTTGTGGGAGCAATACCTGATGACCGGCATCCGCATCCCGGCGTCTGCCGACCCGTGGGCATAAAACAAAGGGGCTGACATGAAAGCCATGAAAACTTTTGCAGCACTGCTTGCACTGGCTTTCAGTCTGGCAGGGTGCGGTGCGGTGGACGGCGACCCCGTCCGTCCCGCTCCCGGCAGCGCCGGGCAGGGCAGCAGCACAGCGACTTCCGGTGCTGATTCTGCTGAGCCGGAGCAGCTTGCCGCAATGCGGCAGCTGGCCGGGGAAAACGGAGACCTTGCTGGGGTGCTCTATCTGGGCAGCGTCCCGGAGCGCACCACCGATGTGCACGCCGTGCTGGACAGCTTACCGGAACAGCCGTGGCAGTTTGTTGCGGACATCCCGGCAGACCGCTGGGTCGCAGCGCCGGGCGGCGGGCGGGAGCTGTATTGCATCTTTGCCGTGCGCAAGGAGGATACGCTTTTTGTCTATGAAAAGCAGAATCCTCAGTACCCGAACGAGACGGGTAAGGAACTTTACGGCAGGCAGGGTGGCCAGCCCATTCTGCTGCTGTGCAACGGCAGCAGGGAGGACACCGACACCATGGTAACGGTCTACTGCACCACCGGCCGCCCGCTGGACTGGAACCCGCAGCTTTCCGCCGAGACCGGCCGCCCTGTGCCGGTGGAGGGCGTAGACGATTTTTCCCAACACCCAACGCCCGGCGCTGCCCCCTGAGGTGCGCCCCGGCAGGGCATGAGAAAGGAGAACTTATGAAAAACCTGAAACTTTTGGCAGCCCTGCTGGCGCTGACCATCGGCCTTGCAGGCTGCGGCGGGTCGTCCAAGGGCGGCAGCCCGGCCAGTTCTGCATCCAAAAATAAGCTGGACGGTGACGGCATGACCGCATCCAGCACCCAAGAGCAGGAATACGAGGAGCCGGAGGACGTGACCTACATGCGCCTTCTGGCAGGGGAGGACGAATACCGCGCCTGTGTGCTGTATCTGGGCGGCTCCTACGAGGTGACCACCGATGTGCAGAAGGTGCTGGACAGCCAGACCGATCTGCGGGATCTGTGGGGCTTCGTCTACGACATCCCGCAGGATCACTGGGTCGTGGCACCGGATGGCGGGTGCGATTTGTACTGCATCTTCCCGCAGGACCCGGATGCCACCCTGTTCGTCTACGAGACGAGCCTGACAGACGATGCCGAAAACCCGCTCCAGCGCGGCAAACAGCTTTATTATAGCGAGGACGGTCAGCCCATCCTGCTGCTGTGCAACATCAGCGATATCGCCCCCAACACCGAGGTGGAGCTGTACCCCAGCACCGGCGAAGAGCTGGTATTCAGCCCCTTCCTTTCCGGCGAGAACGGCCATGTGGTGCAGGCAGACGGCGTGTGCGACTTTACCATCTACCCGGAAGGGGACGATTGGGAGACCGCCACCAGCCCCTGGTCGCTGGAGGGCAATTGGCTGGAGACCGCCCGCGACACCGACGAGGGCTTTTTTGAGACCGCCCCGGCGGACGCCGACGCCATGTGCTTTTTGCCCACGGATACCGAGACCGAGGGCGATCAGCTGCCCCTGACTGCCAGCTACATCACCCCCTACCCGGAGCTGAACGTGGAGGAAGCCGACCTGTTCTACCACGAAGGCACCCCGGAGGTGCCCTTCCAGATGAATCAGGAGTGGTACGCTACCTTTACCGGGGAGGACGGCTCCCGCTACGCCGTCACGCTGGAGGACGAGAACACCCTTGCCCTGAAGTTCTATCTGGATGGTCAGGAGAGCTACCTGAGCCTTGTCAACACGGTCTACTTTGCACGGCAGGAGGCCATGGGCTGACCGGCGCGCACACTAACACCGGGAGGAATGCACCATGAAACACACCAAAACGATCACCATCCTCCACTCCAATGACCTGCACGGAGACTTTCTGGCAGAGCAGGTGGACGAAAAGCTGGTGGGCGGCGTGTCCATGCTGTCCGGCTACATCGAAAAGGTGCGGGCGGAACAGCCCAACACCCTCTACGTCATTGCAGGTGATATGTTCCGGGGCTCGGTCATTGATTCCGAATACAAGGGGCTTTCCACCATCGAGATCATGAACGCCCTTGCCCCGGACGTGGTTACCATAGGCAACCACGAGGTGGATTACGGCATCGCCCACCTGCTGTTCATCGAAAAATGCGCGCGCTTTCCCATCATCAACGCAAATCTCTATATCAAAAACACCCCCACACGGCTGTTCACCCCCTACAAGATTCTGCGGGTGGACGGGATGAACATCCTCTTCATCGGTATCATCACGCAGGACGTGATCAACCAGACCAAGTCCGAATCGCTGGTGGGGTCCTTTGTGGACACCGCCGCCGCTGCCGCCGAGGTGGGCAAGATCTGCAACGCCCACAACAGCATCGACATCGACTTTACCGTGCTGCTGACCCACATCGGCTTTGAGGAGGACAAACATCTGGCGCGCCAGCTGGACCCGGCGTGGGGAGTGGACCTGATCATCGGCGGGCACAGCCACACCCTGCCGGAGCACGCGGTGGAGGAAAACGGCGTGGTCATCGCGCAGGCGGGCACCGGCACCGACCAGATCGGCCGCTTTGACATCATCGTGGACACGGACAACAACTGCATCGATTCCTACACATGGCGCACCGTGCCCATCTGCGCCGAGACCTGCCCCCGCAACCCCGCCATGGAGCAGGTGCTGCAGCGCTTCACCAGCCAGGTGGACGAAAAGTACAGCCACATCGTGGGGCGGTTCCGCCGGGAGCTGACCCACCCGGAGCGCACCCAGGAGACTGAGCTTGGCAACCTGTTTGCGGATATCTTCACCCGCAGCCTTGGCATCGACGTGATGCTCATCGGCTCCGGCAGCATCCGGGCCGAGAAGCTTGGCCCCATCGTCACCTACGGCGACCTCATCGAGGGTTTCCCCTACGACGATGGGGTGTATATGTTCAAGGTGACGGGGCGGCAGCTGCGGGAAATGCTCCACTATATGCTGCGGGAGGAGGCCTACACCGGCCACACCGAGTTCTACCAGCTGCCCTCCACCCTGCGGCTGCGCTACGACCGCGCCAAGGGCGACTTTGATTACTTTACCTACTGCGGCAAGGAGGTGGGCAAGGAGATCAGCGACGATGCCCTGTTCACCGTGGGCCTGCAGAACTACCACTTCAAAAACATCGAGAGCTTTTTCAACATCTCCTACGACACCCTCTGCAAGCTGCAGAAGCCCCGCAGCGTGGCCACCTCCTGTCAGGATATTCTGATGGAATACTTCCGGGAGCACGAGATGCTGGACGCGGTGGTGGACGGCAGAATGACCATTCTGCCCCCCACGGCCAAGGAAGGAGACTGACCCATGGGCACAGAAAGGAGGGAACGAACCATGCGCACCTTCTCGCTGGTGCTGCTGGGGCTGGCGGTGGGGACGGCGCTGCTGAGCCGCCGCCCCGCCCCAACGCCCCCGGAGCCTGCGGCTTCCGCCCCGGCGCTGGCCGAGCTGGAAACGCTGGAGTTCTGGGAGCGGGGCAGCTACATCCAGCCCATCTCCCGCACCTGCCTCACCCGCACCCCCGAGGGCACCCGGGTGGAGCTGGAGCTGTACCACGAAGAAGTGTATCAGGAGCAGGCCGGGCCGGAGCTTCTGGAGCAGGCCAGGGCCATTCTGGAGGAGTACGGCGTGGGCGGCTGGGCGGGCTTCTCCGGCCACGACCCCAACGTGCTGGACGGCAGCAGCTTCCGGCTGGAAGCCACTCTTGCCGATGGCACCCGCATCGAAGCCCACGGGGAAAACAAGTTTCCCCCAAACTACCGGGCGGTGATGAGCGCTCTGGATGCCCTCACCGCCGCCGCCCAGGAAAACGCCCTGCAACAATACACCCCATAACAGAAAGTCGCATCCCAAGAAATAACGATTCACAAGACGAACGCGCCTTGTCAGCGCCCTTTTGACGCTGGCCATGGTATTCACCTTCCTGCCCTTCAGCGCCTTTGCAGCTTCGGATACCGCATCAAGGGAAACACCTACAAAACATTTACCCTGAAGGTAAGCCAGACCTCTGATCCCAATGCCGGTATTGTGCCCCCGGTAACACCTCCCTCCGGCGGCGGCTCCACGGGCGGCAGCTCCGGCCTTTGCAGACATGGCAGACCCGGATACCGCCAAGGCGGCCCAGTGGTGCGTGGAGCAGGGGCTGATGAAGCGCCGCCTGAACGGCAAATTTGCCCCGGGCAGCAGCATCCCGGCCTATCAGGTGCTGAACGCCTACCGCAAGCTGGCAGGATAAAACCTCTCCGCTTCTTCAGGCAAAACCATTGCGGAGCACCACCATACAGAACCCATCTGGCAGAGCTGCGGTGATTTGTGGGAAAACGTGCAAAACAATCACTGAATTTCCTTGGAGTATCCCTAATATGGAAAGAATTGAAGTAATCGTTCGTATTACAAAAGATCATTGTCCCCCGCAAGAGCAAAAACTGTTTGAATGGGATGAAAGGGAACAGGAGCCAGCAGGCACATTAAGCTACCCCGGCCTTGAGATCAATTTGGAACAACGTCGTGTTTTCAAAAATGGACAGGAAGTGTGCATGAGCCGTTATGAATATGGCGTTTTAAGCTTTATGGCACAGCATCCGGGGCAGCTGTTTACAAAGGAGCAGATCTTTGAAGCCGTTTGGCAGCAGGATAGCGAGAGCTGTCTGACCGCTGTTACAAATACGATTGGGCGTATTCGACAAAAAATCGAGGATGATAGATCCGCTCCTGTTTATATCCGAACGATTTCTAACCTCGGCTACCAATTTATGCCGAATGTTCTGGTGGAAAAAGACTCCTTATAACGATAAAAGCCATACTCAATGGGCAATTTGGACCTTGAGTATGGCTTTTGTCATTATCTGGAAAGACAAAAATTGACATCCTTGCAATCGAAAACAATCTTTTCTAAAATAATATAGAAAAAAGATTTTAGGGGGCAGTAAGATGTTATCCTTTGAAGATGTTCTAAAAGAGTTTGATATTTTTTTGCAAACGGCATCCTATTTAGAAGTTCTTCCTTGCCGCTGGGGGTATGTTCGGCTTTTTAATGAGGGCGACCCTATCAACTTCTATGCAGTCTTGTGCCGTACTCCGCAAGAGCTATATGACACACTGGAAAATGATCTTGCCATTGAAAAAGAGGTTCAAAATCCACAACGAGACTGATTACGAGAAAATTATTGTGTAATTCGTTTGTTTTTCGTGTGCTTTTATTGAATGGCCTGCTAGAATATTGTGTATTCAGACAAAAAGAACGCCAGAAAGGTTTACAACGTCCTCGCTGGCGGCTCAAGTGTTTTTATTCTGATTTGAGAATTCTGTCAAATGGATCGCAAGCGATCTTGTGGCATCCAGCAATGTCTTTCGCATTTCTGGAGGACAAGCAAGATAAATCGATTCCAACTCTCGACATTCGCGTTCTGCTTCTGATAGGTTCGGGTTGATAACCGAATCCAGGGAAAGTGGTAGGACATGGAGAATGGCACTTAAAATGTCAAAAGAAGGATTCTGCTTTCCGTTTTCAATATTGGCGATATACTTCACCGAAACATTACTTTTCAGTGCCAGTTGATCTTGTGTCATTTTCATCGCTTTTCGGACAGCTTTTATCTGCTTTCCCAGAGCGATCGCATCTGCATTCGGCATTATCATCACCTCAATAGTATTGTATCGTTCTTACAGAAAGAACGGTATAACATCATCGTTCGGGTAATTTTGTCCTATTGTGCTGATTTATGCCTTTTCCCGGTCGAGTTATAAAAAAACGGTAACTCGTCCGGGCGATTTCACGCGCTATCCAATCACAGTTGCCGTTTGTGGAGGTAACTGTGATTTTTTATTGGGGTAACGCATCAAAAAAAGCCTGTCTGCTGCTGTAGACCAGAATGCCAACAAACCGGCACAATTGTTCTGCTTCACCACCTACAATCATGCCGATGTGCAATATTGCGCCAGCTTCCCACTGTGGGAGGCTGGCGTTTTTGCGCTTTTAAGGGCAAGGTGTCGTGGGCCACCACGATCCTTTTTGTCCGAATGCTCACATTCCGTAAAATAACTGGAGGATTATTGATAATGAAATCGACCTATTTGCTTCCGTGGTTCAAGATGACCACATGGTACTTCCGACTGTCTCGATTGCTGGAAGTTTCCAACGTCAAAAAGCGCACCAAAAATCATAGTGCTGATGCCGACCGTATTTTCATGTTGGTGAAAAATCATGTGCTGGCCGTATCCGGCATGGGAGATGAAGCTCCGCCCACTCCCGGCGGAAGAAACGGAGGGAGTGATGTATTATGATCCTGCTGCAACGGGTGAACGAATCCAAAACCTCCGAAGAGACCGTGAAGTGACACAAGAACAGCTTGCCATCGACCTGAACATCAGTGACCGCTACATGAGAAATCTGGAGAAGGGTGAGAAAGTTCCGTCTGTCGACCTCTTTGTGGAGCTGCGGGAGCGATTTGGCTCCTCGCTGGACTACATCGTCTTAGGTGTGTCTGCGTCCCAGCGGGAGCAGGAACTGCAAGATCAGCTGCAAATGCTCCGCAAAGAACTGAAAGAAATGCAGCGGCGGATTCTTGTTATGCTGGAAATGCTGGGCGAATCCGCTTAATTAAACGCTTTACTGTTGTAAACCGGAACGATTGGTTCCGGTGAAAATGGCAAAACCGGAACTACTGGTTCCTAACGAGAACTTCAGTTTTCAAGTACACTATGGTCACAGCAAAGGCAGCCCCCCTAACAGGGGACGACAAACCCGAAACTGTACCGTGTACCTTGAAAATTGAAGAAGCAGCTTTTCGGTACTTCCAGACAATGATACTTCCGTAATTCGCGGCCCGGTCAGAAAGCAGACGGGGTGGCTGAGATGCCAATGGAGCGGTGCAAATCCGCCGCCGAAAAGTTCCCACCTCCGGGGTGTCGAGGACAAATAGGAGAAAAACAGTATTTTTCAAACCACCAGTTGAGGATTTCTCGGCTGGTGGTTTTACATTTCCCATCAAAATACCGATATGGAGGAAATCTATATGAGTCGATTTTATAACAACTGCGTAGACGAAGCCAGCTTGACTACCCTCTGCCCGATTTGCCTGGATTCCTTTCAGGGGGCAAAGGGCGTTCGCGTCCGGCGCGCAGACCCTAAGCAGAAGATCAAGGATGTCTGCACCTACTGCCAGATTCGCTATGGTTTCGATTATTATGTACAGCCCGATAAGAACGCTGGGCAGTATGTGAAGCGAGGCCATTTCGATGATGAATCTGAATGCGCTTAAAATCGACCCGGAATTTCAGGGCAAGATTCCGCCCCTGAATTTTGAAGAAGAACAACAGCTTGAGCAGAACATTCTCCACGAAGGGCGGCTGCTGAATCCCATTATCATCTGGAATGGCTTTATTCTGGACGGGCATACCCGCTACCGCATCCTGCGGAAGCATCCGTTCATTGTCTACCAGATACAGGAGATCGAACTGGCCAACCGCTACGCAGCTCTCTCATGGATCTGCCAGAACCAGCTTGGACGCAGAAATCTTGACCCGGAACGAAAGAAGTTTCTGATGGGCAAGCTGTATGAATCCGAAAAGCTGGCACGGGGCGGCTCCAAAGAGCGGGCACACGATGAGAATGGACGGTTCACCTCAATGGTTCAAAATGATCCATTGAGGGCAAAGCAGCTCTCCACCTGTGAGCGCATTGCCGCACAAAACGGCGTTGGGGCGGCTACCGTAAAGCGAGCAGAAAAATATGCCAAAGGCGTGGACGCAGCGGAAGACGCAGTCCCCGGTGCAAGAGAGGAAATCCTGACCGGGCGCATCAAGGCAACGGACGCAGAAATCACCGCCTTGGCAAAAACGCCAAAAGCAGAAATTCCTGCTGCTCTTGCAGAATTGCGGAAGCCAAAGCAGGAACGTCAGCCCCGAAAAGCCGATACATCTTCTTCAAAACAAACACTTTCTGAAATCAGCAAAAGCATCCAAGGGCATCAACGCCAGCTTACTGCCGAAGAAAAAACTTCTCTGAAAGCATCCATCGACAATCGCTATCAGGAACGGGCCGTTGCAAACGGCTCCCTGATGATGTGCGAAGTGCAGGGTGCGAAAGAGGACTTCATTCGCCGCTGGAATAGCATTTTCAAAGAATACCCGGATGTTTTTGAAGATTCGGACTGCCGCAAGATCATTCATGACTTGACCGAAGATGCCGTACAGTATCTTCTGAAAATAAAGGAGAAAACGCTATGATGCTTTCTAACCTGAACCTTTCCAGCCTGCCGGAGTGCAACTTCGAGGTGCGGTACGTTGACAGCGTTCTGCTGAACCCCTGCGCCGAATATCAGCGGCTGCTCCGCATGGGCAAGGTTGCACGAATCGCAGCAAACTTTTCGGAGTACATCGCCAATGAGCCGAAGGTCAGCTACCGGGATGGCCGCTACTTCGTCTTTGATGGTCAGAACACCATTGAGGCACGGAAAACGTGCAACGGTGGGCGTGACCTCCCGATTCGCTGCAAGGTCTTCTACGGCCTTTCCAAAGAGCATGAAGCTCTGCTGTTTGCTGTGCAGACAGGCATTTCCAGCGAACTGACCGCGGGTGAACAGCTTCGTGCCAAACTGGTGGCACACGAAGAAAACGCCTGCGACTTTGCCGCCGTAACGGAAAATACCGGTGTACGCTTTGCGCTGGATGGGATTCGTGCCCCGTGGAAAATCTACTGCATCCGCTCGGCTTACTACATCTACAAGAGCTACGGTGCATCACTTTACCATGAAATGCTGAGCGTTCTCGTAGACGCTTGGGGTGGCGATTCGGATTCGTTCCTGTCTGGCATCCTGCATGGCATGGCTCGTTTTCTGGCTCTGTATCAGGGCGAATACAGCCGGGAACGGCTGATTCTCCGGCTGCGCACAGTGCATCCCAAGACCATCACCCGGTTGGCACAAAACGACACTGGCAATGTGGCAGACCGCCACATGAAACAGATCCTGTCCATCTACAACGGTGCTGGCCGTACCCACAATTTGCCCTGCAAGCGGTGATGAACATGATCCCAGTCAACCGAAAGTTTCTGCGCGGTGATATTTACTACGCCAATCTGGAGCCGCACCTTGGCTCCGAGCAGGGCGGTATCCGCCCTGTGGTCGTGGTGCAGAACAACACCGCAAACTGCTATTCGCCCAACCTCATTGTTGCGTCTGTCACATCCAATACTGCAAAGAAGCCCGATCACCAAGCCCACGTTCTTGTGGACGGTAATCGGGCTTTTTTGCAGCCCTCTATGATCTTGGCAGAATCTGTTCAGACCATCAGCAAGGGACGGCTGATCCGCCCGATGGGGCGGTTGAGCATCCCGGAACTCATTCGGCTTAATTATGCGCTGCTGTATCAGCTCGATTTGAACGAATGGGTATGGAGAAAGGAGGCCTATGAACGCTATCTGCGATACCACCGCTAAATCTGAAACTCTTTCCGTCAAAGGCTGCAAAGTCAAGATCACCTATGCGTCTGCGGATACGGACTGTCTGGATGCGATCCAGAAGCTGCTGCAAACCACCATCCTGCGCACGGCAGGGCACACCGCTGCCTGACATCCTTGTGTTCCTTGAATGCGTGAGATAAGATAAAATCGAACTGAACCTTGAAAACAAAATATGGACGAAACACGTTTGATTTTTCCTTTCTCACTCAAAGAAAGAGAGATTGAAATGAAAAAACGTGTCTATACCTTATACCGTGTTTCGACCAAAGGACAGGTCGAGAAAGACGACATCCCCATGCAGAAAGAAGCCTGCCGCAACTTTGCAGAAAGTCAGGGCTGGGAGATCGTCAAGGAATTTTCCGAGAAAGGCGTTTCTGGCTTCAAGAAATCTGCCAAAGACCGTGATGAACTCCAGAAGATACAGCAGGCTGCGATGGAAGGCAAGTTTGACATTCTGCTGGTGTTCATGTTTGACCGTCTCGGTCGCCGTGATGATGAAACGCCCTTTATCGTGGAATGGTTCACGAAGCAGGGCATCGAAGTCTGGAGCGTGAACGAAGGACAGCAGCGATTTGACACCCATGTGGACAAGCTGATGAACTACATCCGCTACTGGCAGGCATCCGGCGAAAGTCTGAAAACCTCTGTCCGTACCCGGACAAGGCTGGAACAGCTCACCGGGGAAGGTCACTACACGGGCGGCACCGTGGCTTTTGGCTACAAGCGTGTCCGCCTTGGTCGGGTGAACAAGAAAAACCAAGAGGTCTGCGACCTTGTGATTGATGAAGCGGAAGCTGAGATCGTCCGGCTGATTTTCCACAAGTACGTTTACGAGGGCTACGGCGCACAGAAGTTGAGCCACTATCTTTATGAACAGGGAGTCGTAGGACGGAACAACAAAAACATTCCCAACACCAGCATCGTTCGGATGATCAAGAACAAAGGATACACGGGATACCTCATCAACGGTGCGGTAGAAGCCGAGTGTCCGCAGCTCCGCATTATCGAACCAGAACTGTTCGAGCAGGCACAGGAACTGCGGCAGGCACGCACTTGTGAGCGTGGCGGTACTTCACTGGGCACCAGCTCCAAAGCTCTGTTGACCGGGCTGGTTTACTGCGGTCACTGCGGCAACCGCTTGAGCCTGACCAGCAGCGGACGGACACACACCTACGCAGATGGGCATACGGTGAAAGAAGTCCGGCCCCGGTATAGCTGCTTTTATAAGATTCGGCATCCGGGCGACTGCGATGGGCAGTCCGGCTAT
>ENA-UESU01000422-UESU01000422.1-human-gut-metagenome-genome-assembly--contig:-NODE-422-length-35109-cov-19.507679_pt1 | contig 35109 bp, 29 predicted proteins | sample MGYA00243007_ERZ508008 | MGnify/ENA primary metagenome ERZ508008 (study PRJEB26167, sample SAMN06115399) | human gut metagenome | host: Homo sapiens | place: China:Henan | collected 2016-06-23...
ATCCTTGCTACTATGGTATTGATACTTCTGTACGTAAAGAATTAATCGCTGCAACTAAATCAGTTGAAGAAATTCGTCAATTTATAGGTGCAGATTCTTTACATTTCCTTTCTTTGGAAGGTCTTAAAGCTTCTATGACAACAGCTAATCCTGAAGATATGTGTTATGCTTGCTTTAACAATGCTTATCCAATTGAAATGTCAAAAGAAACAGTAACTGGTGCTGATAAATACGTATTTGAACAAAGAGCAAAATAATTTGCACTTTTTGGAGGTTAACATGACTGATAATAAACAGACAAATCTTACGTATCGTGATTCTGGTGTTGATATTGATGCTGGAAATTATTCTGTAAAACTTATAAAAGATAGCGTAAAAGCAACATATCGTCCAGAAGTTTTAGGTGATTTAGGCGGTTTTGGTGGTCTTTTTGCTTTAAATAGTGGAAAATATAAAGAACCTGTATTAGTATCTGGTACTGATGGTGTTGGTACAAAATTACGTCTTGCATTTATGCTTGATAAACATGATACTATTGGTCAAGATGCTGTAGCTATGTGCGTAAATGATATCTTAGTGCAAGGTGCAGAACCACTTTATTTCTTAGATTATCTTGCTGTAGGAAAATTAGATCCAGAAAAAGTAGCTACTGTAGTAAAAGGTGTAGCTGGTGCTTGTAAAGAATCTGGCTGTGCTTTAATCGGTGGTGAAACTGCTGAAATGGCTGGTTTTTATGCTGATGGCGAATATGATATTGCTGGTTTTGCTGTTGGTAGAAACGAATGAGCCTTCTACTTTCGAGAAATCGAGGTTGAGTGCACCATAGCCACGATATGTGTTAACATAATAGTTATTTCCATGACGGATTACACAGTTGCCGTCTCCGGCATTCTTATAGCCACCTTTTATCTCACCATCCTTACCAGGAACCATTAGCACTTCGTCTGTGGTAAGTTCTTTGACCTTGAGGTCTTCTCTTACAGTTTCTGAAGCTTCAAATCCAACAGGAAGAGACGCGATGAAGGCACCTTTCTTAGTATGATTTCCGACAGTGATAATATTGCCTTCGTCTACGATGAGGTGATTGAAATCATAGTCGGGTGAAATCATGTATGAAAGAAGCTTAACTCCATTATCAGCCGGTTCCATGACCTCAATGCAGCCCTTTTGTCCCTCTCCACGAAGATGATAGGAAGCGTATGCCTTGTTCCCGTCAAATGTGATGCAGGTGGCTGAGATTACGCCGTGATCATGGTCAGGCTCAAGCGGGTCGATATCGGTAATTTTCTCGATTGTGATGATTGGATCTGGAGTTTCCTCGGGAACTTTGCCCCATGCGGGATGACATTCCCCTGCAGGAACACCAAAGTCTTCAGCATTTTCAAGGTTGGTTTTTGATCCTTGAAGTTCTAGTTCATTTATGGCAACTTCATCATTCCCAATATATACTTTATTAAATACAACATTGAATTGGGGTGCTATTGTGAACTGAGCCCAAGTCTTGTTATTTGTGATATATTTTTGTGCGGTAAATACAGCATTGTCTCCATCAACATACATGCGAGTATGCTCATTGGTTACAGTGGCTGTTTCAACATCAATAAGACCATTATTGTCAATATAAATGTTACCTCCATTCATTGTCAGATTCTGAGCTTTGAAATATGAAGTATGGAATGTTCCGCCATTGTTTACCTCGATTTTGTTCTTCGCTATAAATGAACAAGCGCGAACTGTACCGTTCAAGCGGATGTTATCACCGGAAACAGAGCCTTTAGAGAAAAATTCGCCTTTATCGTTAACTCCAAATGTTTCACAGATAATATCAGTAGTAGAATATACTTTAGCATTATCTCCTACTGTGAGTGTTTTCAAATCGAGATCGCCCCAGTTATAGATTGTGGTACCCGGCACAATGGCGCTGTTAAATGCAAGTTCACCCCCTTCAAGTACATAAAATGTGCTTTGTGTGCCTTCTACACGATTCATGTATGACATTTCTAACCGTCCAGCAACATAGATGGTGTTATTGTTGAGGTTTAGACCATGGTTAATTGTGTCTCCGGCTTTCACGTAATAAACACCAGGTCTGGGACTGCCATAGTTGAGATTTTCGTTGCCCCATTCATCCGCTGCATTTAAATCAAGTGCTTCAACCGGAATTTCAGGGCAATCAGGCATAATGAAATCACCAGATGCACGAGAGTTTAATGCCGCATAGTTGCGCACACGATTGGCGTCAGAGGTCTTGACTGTATATGAATCAGTCGTGAGTTCAGGTTGTTCTGGCTGATTACCTCCGTTTTCGCCGGGGGCGTCATCTTTACAACCGGTCATGGTTACAAGTGCGAGGGCTACTACACCGCACCTGAACGCGTTTTTACGGGTGAGTACCGGTAAAATCAGGTTAGTCTTTTTCATCCTTGAAAATAAAAGTTAGAATGTTAGATTGGTATGATTGTTAATTGTTTTTTTGCTATATCACTTTTCAATGTGTGTAACAATATTTTGCAAATTTACAAATAAAATCGCAATCTGCAAATATTTGATTGTTAATTAATGGATTGAGTCGTCGTTTTAACACTCCGGCGCAAGGACTTATTGTATATTTTCAAAGCCGTTCATCAGCGAGCTTTCGGTTAAGGTTTCCTTTTAAATCGTAGATTGCACCCCCCTTCCGGAGATATTTTTTCAGGTCCATATCGTTAAATACCGAGTGACATACACACTGTATAATCAGGTCGTAATTTTTTTCAGAAATTTCATCTTCAGAGGTGGAAATATCAATGTCATACGTATTTTTTACATTGGCTTTATCGACATTGGGGTCGAATATGTCCACTTCTGCGCCTTCCTCTTTAAGATCATTGTATATGTCAAACACTTTAGTGTTGCGTATATCCCGGCAGTTTTCCTTAAATGTAAATCCGAGCAGGAGCACGTTGGCTCCGCGGATTGTCTTCCCTTTGCCGGCAAGGAGCGATGCGGCACGTTGCACGACATAGCGCGACATGCCGTCGTTGATGCTTCGTGCCTCAGTCATCAGGGGTGTCCTCACGCCATGAACCTGAGCCTTGTGTATGAGATAATACGGGTCGACACCGATACAGTGTCCGCCCACAAGCCCCGGATGGAGTTTTTGAAAATTCCATTTAGTAGAAGCCGCCTCAATAACGTCGTTGGTGTCGATGCCGAGGGCATTGAACACTTTCGCCGCCTCATTGATGAGGGCTATCTCGACATAGCGCTGCGTATTTTCGAGTATTTTTGCCGCTTCGGCAACTTTTATGCTCGGAGCGCGATGAGTGTGGGCATCAAGGACAGAGCCGTAAAGACGCTCCACAAAGTCGGCGGTTGCCGGTGTCGAGCCTGACACAATCTTGCAGATTTTATGTACCGGGCGTGTATATTCGCCGGGGTTCACGCGCTCGGGGGAGTATCCTACGAAGAAATCGCGGTTGAATGTCAGCCCCGACGTGCGTTCAAGCACGGGGACACACTCTTCCTCGGTAGCTCCCGGATAGACGGTCGATTCATATATCACCGTGTCGCCGGGCTTCAGCACCTTGCCGATTTTCGCGCTTGCATCGAGAAGCGGCTGCAGGTCGGGACGGTTATAGCAGTCGACCGGGGTGGGTACTGTCACGATATAGACATTACAGTCGTTTATGTCGTCGAGGGAGGAGGTGCATTTCATGCCGTTGCCGAGAGCGGCGGCGAGTACACCGGGCGTGAGGTCGCCGTTGGAGTCGATTCCGCGGTTCAGGTCGTCGACACGTGCAGGATTGATATCAAGTCCTGTCACACGGTATTTCCCTGAAAACATGCAGGCAAGAGGCAATCCTACGTACCCAAGTCCGAGGATAGCGATTTTTGGTGTCAGAACTTCTTCATTCATGGCTATTGTCTCCTGAAATTTTGTGGGGGGGGGTAACATATTGAATTTTAGTTGCTTATAAGCCTTCGGCCCGCGCGACGGCAGATGTCTTCTTCGGGTTCCAGGAATCTTTGTAAGAGGAGTAGAAGAAAAGTTCCGACGTGTGGGCTATGAGGCGCGTGATACGTAAGAAATATCCGGTATAGAAGGTGGTTATGAACACGTATGGAAATAGTTTCGCCTCTTCCCTGGGGCGCTCGGTCACAATGAGTATCACTCCGAACGCCACGATGGCGAAAGCCATTCTTATGAGATAGCCTATCACGATGATTTCCCACAAGCGGTCGACATTCATGAAAAACAGCATGATGATGTAGAAAAACCACACGTAGTTGAAAGCGAAATCGTAGACGATGTTTTCAAGATTGGAAAACATGTTGAGAAACGAGAAATTGCGGTCGCTCCACAGAATGTCGCTGTGTTTGCGTATGCGGAAGCGCACAAGCGACTTCGACCAGCGTTTACGCTGCTTGAAGAGTTTCGCCCACGATGTAGGCACATTGGTCATGCACACGGCGTTGTTGGCAAACCACACCTTGTAGCCTGCCTTGCGCAGTTTCTGGGTGATGTCGCCGTCAAGACCGGGGCCTATGTCCCAGCATCCGACCTCACGTATCGCCTCGGTCTCAAACGCGCCGAACGCACCGGAGATGATATGGTATATGCCGAGCATGTTGGAGCCCATTCGTCCTACCATGATTGTCTTGAGATATTCCAGCGCCTGCAGGGTGGAGCATAGCGACTCATGGGCGTTGCGCACCTTTATGCAGCCGCCCACGCCCTTGATGTTGCGGTCGAAGTAAAACGGTATCAGTATCTTTTCTATTGCATCCCGGTCGAGCGAGCTGTCAGCGTCAAGGTGAATGATGTATTTGCCCGAGGCGTGTGACGCGGCAAAGTTTGCGGCGCATGCCTTTCCTCCGCCGAGATTGAGGCGGAAAAACTTGGTGATATAGCCCGCGCGCTGCAGGTCGTTGCAGATGATCGGTGTGGCGTCGTCAGAGCCGTCGTCGACTATGATTATCTCGAAATTCTGATAGGTCTGCTCGCGAAGTGACTCCACGAGCTTGTAGATATGCCGTCCTTCGTTTTTACCCGGGGCGAGTATCGATACAAGCGGCATCTCTGTGTAAAGCAGATTGCGCGCCACTGTGTCGCGACGGCGAAACGACTTATGGAAAAACACCTGTCTTATCGCCGTTATGATATCAAGAAGATAATATCGCGGAAACTCGATGATAAACAGAAACCAATAGGTAGAGAGCGCCACTTCCCACGAAAGATTCGTGGAAAAACACACCATGATGCCGTTAAGCAGCTCAAAGATGTCGTATAACACTCCTTTGAAAAATGTCTCTATCATCGGTTATTATAAGATTTATGAGAGTTATAAGATTTATAAGATTTATAAGATGTATATATAATTAATGTATATGTTTATTTGTTGCGTGATTCCTCGAGTCGCCTTACGAATGTCTCCGGGTCGGTGTCGGGATGGTAGATGTATGTCTCCACCAGCTCAAACTGGAATCCGTCGTGAAGCTGTCGGTAGTCGTTAAGCTCGGCTTTCAACTCATACTCCATCTTGCTTTGCTGGCGCCCGATTTCGCCTTCCCGCACACGGCTCATGAAGTAATAGTTGTTACCCCATATCGCACTCTTGTAGGTGAAGAATCGCGCCATCGCCTGCACTATGGGCGGTCGTGCGTCAAGCGACGGACCTTCATCGGCATTAGGGTCGAATACATAGAAACGGGTGACAATGAGCACTTCGCCCTGATTGTTGCGCGCCGTGGAGAACTGGCGCACATAGTCCATGAAATTGCGTGTGGAGGTGTAGCCGAAGAATCCCGCCTGACTTATGGTGTGTACCACATCGTTGCCGGCAAAAGCATGGATGCCGTCGGGGGTAAGCTCGTACTCGTAAACGTCGCGTGACAACAGCTCGTCGGTCTCGAGGCTTCGCTTGCACGATGAGCAGAGCACCCTCATGTCGGGGTACATGAATGATTCCTCACATTGGTTGCACGTGTATATCGCCGAGGGCTTGTCGTAGTCTACGCCTATATGCCTGAGCAGCACATGACATTTAGGACAGCGCAATTCTCCATCCCACTGGTAGGTCGACTCAGGCGACACGTTGGCGCAGCGGAAATGATGGATTACCGACTGCTGGCGCAAGTCGGAGCTGTTGCACTTGGGGCAGGTCTCGAAAAAGAAGAGATGGCTGCTTCCACAGTGGGGACACTCGTGTATCCTGTCAATAAACCTGCTGTGGCGTATATAGCCGAGACGCAGCATCTCGGAATGGAAAAACTCGCGTTCCTGTGCGGCTATTCGTTCCTGTCCGGTGTACCACATCGTGTAGTTGTACAGTGCCATGTAGCCTATGCTCATGCCTCGTATAGGCTCGGAGCTGAATGTGAACATCCCGCGCGAGATGGCGTAACGCACCAGGCGGAACATCTCTTCGGCGTGGGTCACCACCGGCTCCGTGCCGAGAAGGAAGTTGAGGCGGCGCATTGAGCCGTATATCTCGTCGATGGTCTGTGCCAGGTCACGGTCGGTGGGCGACGATGCGTAACCGTCGACGATTATCGCCGCCTCCCCCAGCCAGCCCTGAAGCCGCTGGGTGACAAACAAGGGCTTGAACCGGCACTTCTCTGACAGAAGCGGCGATGCAAGGCGTATGGCGAGGCGCGTGTAGTCGTGGAGCGGATTTATCACGTTTATAAACATGGCATCGAAATCCTCAAAATCAAGCTCCGGGGTGCGGTCTACATCGAGCACCTCGTTTATCACCAATATCTTGCGTCGGCTGAAATTGGTGATAATCTGATATTTTTCGTTTACTCGGTTTCTTGAGTTCATTTCTTTTCCGGTTTTCGTGAATCGAGTATCCATGCGTCGCGAAATTCGCGCTGTGTCCTCGAAATAGTCTTTAGTTCCGCAGTGGCTTCATCCATCGATGCATACCTCGCCGCGTAGACATACCATTTTCCGCTGCGATACAGCTTGCCGCTCCCTGACAACGCCATGTCCTGTAATTCGACAACCTTTGTATCGGCATTTTTTTCTGATTGGAATACATTGGTTATGATGTAGAACACCTTTTCCGACTCGGCAGCTGCCGCCCTGCGTTCATTTTCCACTTTCAGCAGACTGTCCTCGCTCTGCCTCAGGGCTGCGAGCGAGTCGGCACGGTGCTGTTTGCGCGCCTGTTTCAGCGAGTCGGCGCGCGCTTCCTCCATGCGGCGTTCAATCACGCTGTAATGACGTCGGCGGTTCAGGTAGTCGACAAGCGACGAGTCGTTGACCCCGGCGCCTGTGGTCACCCACAGATAATTGCTCGGGGAGTCGCTCTTCCATGTATCCAGATTCTTGATCCTGATTGTGACCGGAAGCCCCGACGCTACGCTCCAGAAAGGTATTCTCTGGTCGTAGTCGATGTCGAGCTTGGCAATCAGCGCGGTATTTTTCTTGGTGAAATAGCTGCGCAGATTTTCGGGAATCTCCTCGGTGCGCATTCCTATCACCGAGACATGGGCGTCAAACGACAGGTTTTCATTCACTACAATCTCGGCAAGTGAGTTATAGGTGATGTTGTGGATTTTATCCGGCGGAATGTAGGCGACCACATGCAGGTTGTTGTCGGTAAGATTGAGGTGCTGCGCCGTCATGAGAAGTTCCTTTTCAAAGAACACCATGCGGTCGGGAGCTACGATATTGACGATAATCGCCGAGTCGGTCGCAAGACGGAAGCGTTGTGCCGCCTGGAGTGAACGCGCGCGGAAATTGTCGTATATCTGCGCTCCGTCACCTCCGGTGCCGTGGATGCCGCGCGCCGCAGGGTCGGTTGACCGGCGCATGCCGCCGAGCATACCCGCCTCTGCCTGCATCGCCTTTAACATGGCGAGTGCCTCGCTTAGCATACGTTCAAGGTCCATGCGGTGAGAGTTGTCGCTGAGACCGAATTGAATATTGTGGTTTTCAAGCGATATCTGTTTGCGCAGTTCGGCGATTCTCACTTTTTGCACCGCTATTTCCTGCAGGAGGCTGTTGTAGCGGATGGTAAGGTCGCGGTTGCGCGCCACGATTATAGGCTCGGTGTTGATGTTTGCCTGCTCGGTCATCACGTCCATCATGAAATAGGAGTAAAGGGTGTCGCCGGGAAGCACGATGTCGCCTGTCTCGACATAGAGGCTGTCGAGGAAGATGTCAAACGGTGTTCTTATCTGGTTGGCATCGACATGGATATAACCGTCGAAATCGGAATAGACGACTTTTCTGCCGACATAAAGCCCGAGAATAATCAATATCACGCCAAGCACGGTAGCTGCTACTATCTGCTGGCGGTTGACCTTGCGTTTGCGTTGCCGCAGGATCTCTTCTATGTTTTCCTTCTCGTCGTGAGAGCGGTAGGTGAAATTCTTCATGTCTGCGGTAACTGTTACATGTTGGTATCTATAGTGACTGAGTCAAGCGGTATCTCGCGGCAGAAACGGAGTATCGACTCATCGGTCAGGAATTTCTGCAAATCGGCTATACAGCAGTCCTTGCGGTACTGGAAGTCGATGAATTTCTCGCAACATGAAAGGTAGCTGTTGTACTCCTTCATGCGGGCGAGGCGGTTGTATTCGCCCACGCGGTTGTCGTAGGCGTTGCCGCGCAAGGTGAGATACTTTTTCAGTTCTTCCATGCGTCGGTATTCGCCGAGCGAAGCGTTGTTGTAGCGTTCGATGTCGAGGAGTATGGCGTTGACCGCCTCCATTATGCGGGCGGCTATGTGCGACTCTTCGGCGGAGAGTATGTTGCGCTGCGCCCTGAGGGCGTCTTTCTTTTTCCAGAACTCAAACGAGAGCGGGATGGTAAACACGAGCCCCGCATCGACATTTGACGAGTTGGGGGCGTGAGGCCGGGTATAGTAGGAATAGCGTACAAACGGCGCGGCGTTGACCTCGGTCCAGTAGCTTGTGTTTTTTTCCTGCTGCTCGAGCAGCTCCATCTGAAGCTGCAGTGTGGAAAGGTCCGCCTGGGTCTTGCGCACATGCTGCAGATAGGCTGCGGTGTCGATTTCGACAAAGTAGCCGGCGGGGCGCGAGAGGTCGAGTGCGGGGAGATGCCTGCCGGGCAGCGATGCAAACATCCTTTCAGCCTCGGCTTTTTCATTTAATATCTGGAGCAGGTCGTCGCTGGGGATGTTTTCGTTTTCCAGAAGATACATGTAGGCTGAGCTGAGCATGTTGAGGTTGCGGATGCGTTGCAGCAATACCCCTCCCATGAGCGAGTCGCTGTATTGGCGGAACGCTTCTTTCTGGCGCTCCACGAGCATTCCGAGGTCCTCCTTGTCGTAGGCGAGCTTGTCGATGCGTCCGCGCAGTTTCTGCTCATTGATTCTTCCCTGTCGCTTGAAAAGCGCGCTCTGGAAGGGATACCACCTTAGCTCCGCCTGGATTTTGCCCTTGTAGACTGAAACAGGGTCTTCCTCGTCCATGCCAAGGTCGCCGTCAAGGCGGTAGTAGGTCTGCCCGGTGAAGCGTAATCCGGTAAGGCTCTTGATTTCCCCGATTTCGGCTTCGGTGCGGCGGTCGATGGCGCGGTTGAGGTCGTCGCGTGTGGGGGATACGCCCGTTGTGGCTGTTGAGTCGGTGACGCTAAGCGATGCCGGGCGGCTGCCGTCGCGGCTCCCGAATATGAGGGAGTCGAGATGCTCGAAGCGCTTGTCGAAATTGGCAAGAATCTCCATGCCGCGTTGATTCTGCGCCGACAGTCCGAATGAGAGCCGGGGGAGCAGCAAGATGACAACGAGACCCATTACCTGAAAAAGGGTTATGATATAGTTAGGTCGGTTCATTACAGTCAGGTTCATAAATGATGCCGTTTCGCAGACCGATGTCACGATTGATGGCAGGCACTTATAAATATTAAGGTTAGTTGATGCAGGACGTTTCTTTAATTACTATCTACAAAGATAAAGAGAAAAATTTATTTTATCAATAGTGTTCGGCGCAACCGGGCATATTTTTGAGATTATTTATTTGATTTGATGGGCGTTTATTGATTTTTATGGATTTAAAGCGATATTGAATGGGTATAAATATGTAAATTTGCACCAAATTCATCAAGAGTAACCTTACTACATGAGCGATTCTAATAACAACGATAAGCCAAGACGCAGCCGCAATGGTATCATAGCCGCTATGTGGGCGGTGTTTGTATTTATTGTCGGTGCGGTATTTTTCTTTTTCTTTCTTATATATAACGGGGTGATAGGCTACATGCCACCTATCGAGGAGCTTAAGAATCCGAAAGACCGTTTTGCCTCGGTGGTGTATTCCGCCGACGGAGAGGAACTCGGCAGGTATTTCGCCAACACGGGCAACAGGGTGTATGTCGAGTTTGACGATATCTCCCAGAATGTCATCGACGCGCTTATCGCTACGGAGGATTCGCGTTTTGAGGAACATTCCGGCATCGATGTGCGCGCTCTCGGGCGTGTCGCCGTGAAGACCCTCGTGCTGCATCAGAAAAATGCCGGGGGCGGCTCGACCATTACCCAGCAGCTTGCCAAGCAGCTTTATTCGCCATCATCCGACGGATTGCTCGAACGCGCGCTGCAAAAGCCTATCGAGTGGATGATAGCGGTGAAACTGGAGCGTTGTTACTCCAAGGATGAGATTATAAAGATGTATCTCAACCAGTTTGACTTCCTTTACAACGCGGTCGGCATCAAGTCGGCGGCTTACGTGTATTTCGGCAAGGATCCCAAGGATCTGAACGTCCAGGAGGCGGCTACCCTCGTCGGCATGGTGAAGAATCCCTCTTATTATAATCCCGTGAGAAAGCCGGAACGTACACGCGAACGCCGCAATGTGGTGCTGGAGCAGATGTATAAGAATGACATGCTGACCGAGGCTGAGCTTGATTCGCTGAAGCAGCTGCCGCTTGTGCTCGATTTCCATAAGGTCGACCATAAGGAAGGGCTTGCGCCATATTTCCGCGAGGAACTGCGCCGTGTATTGAGGGCTAAGAAACCTGTGCGCTCCGACTATCATGGCTGGGAGCAGCAGAAGTTTGTCGACGATTCGATTGCCTGGGAGACCAATCCTTTGTTTGGCTGGATTGAGAAAAATCCGAAGCCCGACGGCTCGAAATATGACATTTATACCGACGGCTTGAAGATTTATACTACCATCGACTCTCGTATGCAGCGTTATGCCGAGGACGCTGTCGTGCAGCATCTCGGAAAGACGCTTCAGCCAAGTTTCTTCCGCGAGAAGCGCGGTGTGAAAGGTGCGCCGTACACTACCAACCGCGAGGAGCTATCTTCTTCGCAGCTTGACGCGCTTATAAAGAAAGGCATGAAGCAGAGCGACCGCTGGTACACGATGAAAAAGGCAGGCTATTCCGAGGAGGAGATAACGAAGGCATTCAACACACCGGTTGAGATGAAGGTGTTTTCTTACGCCGGTACGGTAGATACAGTGATGACTCCGATGGACTCGATTCTGTACAACAAGCATTTCCTGCGCGCCGGATTCATGTCGATGGACCCTGTCACGGGTCACGTGAAGGCTTACGTCGGCGGCCCTAACTTCGCCTTCTTCCAATATGACATGGTGTCGACCGGACGCCGTCAGATCGGATCTACAATCAAGCCGTTCCTCTATACTTACGCGATGGAGGAGGGCTATACGCCCTGTGACCAGTTTCTTAACGAGCAGCCGGTAATTTATGACGAGCTTGGAAGGCCCTGGGCACCACGAAACTCAGGTAGCGCGCGTGTGGGCGAGATGGTCGACATACGCTGGGCGCTCACCAACTCTAACAACTGGATATCGGCGCGCCTCATGAGCCAGCTCTCGCCGGCGACACTTGTGCGCAACATGCACAATTTCGGTATCACCAACCATCTCGACCCGGTTATCGCGCTGTGTCTCGGTCCGTGTGATGTGTCGGTAAAGGAGATGGTGACTGCATATTCGGCGTTTGCCAACAAGGGTATGCGTGTCGACCCGCTGTTTGTGACCGCCATAGCCGACAATAACGGCAATATTATCTCTGAATTTGCTCCGAAACATACCGAGGTGATAAGTTCCGACGCTTATTACAAGATACTCTCCATATTGCTGAATGTAGTTGACGGCGGTACCGGTAACCGTCTGCGCCGCGCCCCTTACGGGCTGACCGCACAGATGGGAGGCAAGACCGGTACGACCAACTCCAACTCCGACGGCTGGTTCATGGGCTTTACCCCGCAGCTTGTGTCGGGTGTGTGGGTCGGCGGCGAGGAGCGTTACATCCACTTCAACGGCATGGCTATGGGACAGGGCGCGTCAATGGCGCTTCCTATCTACGGCTTGTACATGAAAAAAGTGTACGGTGACCCGACTTTGCCTTACAGCCAGGAGGTAAGATTTGATTTCCCTGCCGACCTTGACCTATGTGCCAAGGAGTATTTCGGCGAATTTGTCGATGAGTCCGATTCCACGCAGGAAAGTATCGAGGGTGTATTTGACTGATGGTAAATAATTATGGATTTATTTCCATAATTAACGATTTTCAGTTAACTTTGCCTGCCTTAATTGGTAACCTTGTAACTCATAGTTTTTAAAGGTATGGAACAAAAGAAATTGAAAATTCGTGATCTCACGATGCGTGACGGCCAGCAGTCTCTTTTTGCCACACGCATGACCCAATCAAGTATCGACCGACTTTTGCCGCTTTATGAAAATGCCGGTTTTTATATAATGGAAGTTTGGGGCGGTGCAGTCCCCGACTCCGTGATGCGTTATCTCGACGAGTCGCCATGGGAGCGACTTCGTAAGGCAAGCGCTGCGATGAAGGGCAAGTCGCTTCTGTCGGCTCTTTCCCGCGGCAGAAACCTCTTCGGCTATGTGCCATATCCCGATTCTGTGCTTGAGGGCTTCTACAAGGAGGCTATCAAGAATGGTCTTAACGTGATGCGTATATTTGATGCGCTCAACGACCTTGACAATGTGAAGGAGTCCATCCGCATGATTAATGAACTTGGCGGAATACCCGATGGTGCGGTATGCTATACAGTCGACCCCAAGGAGGAAGAGCCTTCAGGATTTTTCGCCCGTCTCTTCGCCAAGAAGCCTGAAAAGATATTCACCGACGAGTATTTTGTGGAAAAGGCAAAGGCTATGGAGGCTTATGGCGCGAAGATTATCACCTTGAAGGATATGGCGGGTCTTGTCAATCCTTCCCGTATAGCGTCGCTTATGCCGAAGCTCAAGGCGGCTCTGACCGTTCCTGTCGATTTCCATACCCACTGTACGCCCGGTTACGGTCTTGCCTCGTCGCTCATGGCGATGATTCACGGTGTCGATATCCTGGATACAAACATCTGGTGGTTTGGCGGCGGCTCGGCAGCTCCCGCGCTTGAATTGATATATGTGTTTGCCGGCAAGCTCGGTATTGAGGTTGAGGTCAACATGGAGGCTGTAGGCAAGATACGCAAGGAGCTGCGCACAGTGCGCGAGGAGCTTCACGATTTCGATCTTGTGAAGTCGTTCCCGAAAGATTTCGACCCTCTCACAGACAAACTTCCAGCCGATGTCGACGAGCAGTTTGACCGCGCTATCCGTGCCGCAAAGGCGAATGATGAGGAGGCGCTTCTCGACGCATGTCACGCTATCGAGGCATATTTCGGATTCCCCAAGCCCAATCTTCTTGTAAAGGAGGCTGAGGTGCCTGGGGGTATGTACTCCAACATGGTGGCACAGCTGAAGGCTCTACAGGCTGAGGATCTTCTTGACGACGCCATGCGCCTTATCCCGAAGGTGCGCCGCGATGCCGGTTTGGTGCCGTTGGTTACTCCTACCAGTCAGATTGTCGGCAGTCAGGCTGTCAGTGTGGCACTCGACCGCAAGAAAGGCAATTCCGATTATTCCAATCCTTCCAACCAGTTCATCTCGCTTGTGAAGGGTGAGTATGGTCACACACCTATACCTGTCGACCCCGCGTTCCGCGAGAAGATTACCGGTTCCGCCGAGGAGAAGGCTTACGATGTGACTAAATACAAGAAGCCGGAAAATCCCGTGTTGCCCGAATATGATGGCGTGAAGCTCGCTTCCAACGATGAGGAATACCTGCTTCTCGAACTGCTTCCAACCGTTGCAAACGGCTTCCTCAAGCGCCGCCGCGCCGAGGAGTGGGAGAAGGCAAATGCCGAGAAGGCGAAAGCTGCTGCCCCTGTCGAGGAAGCTCCCGCCGAGCCTGAAGAGCCTATAACCGGCGAGGTGCTTTCAGCACCGATGGGCGGAAAGGTGATTGACGTGCATTTCAAGAAAGGCGACAAGGTGAAGCCGGGCGACGTGATTCTCGTCTACGAGGCAATGAAGATGGAAAATGATGTCGAGGCTGAGAAAGAGGCTGTCATCAAGCGCATTTTCGTAAAGCCGGGCGATATCGTCGGCACCGAGGCTCCGCTCGTAGAGTTTGAATGATACGGCTCAAAAATCTTGCCGAAAGTTTTGTCAGGTGACAAGAAATGCGTAAATTTGCAAGCCATTACAAATTTGCGCCTTACCAGCGTGATTTTGAACAGTTTGAATAATATATAAAAAATAAACCGATATGAAAGAAGGACTTCATCCCTCAAACTACCGTGAAGTAGTATTTAAGGATATGTCAAACGAGGAAATTTTCATCACTCGTTCGACCGTTGCAGCTAAGGAGACTATCGAAGTTGACGGTGTTACTTATCCGCTGGTAAAGCTTGAAATCACCAGCTCTTCTCACCCGTTCTTCACCGGCAAGCAGAAGCTCGTCGACACCGCAGGTCGCGTCGACAAGTTCATGAGCCGCTACGGCAATCGTAAGAAAGTTAAGTAATATATCTTTCCACGACCTTTTACAAGCGGGCATCGCCTTTGAGGGGATGCCCGCTTTGCTGTCTATTCTGCCTTATATGAAAAAATACCGTCTACACAGTCTGCTCCCCGCACTGCTGATGATTATCTCAGCGGTGGCTTGCCGCGATGTCAACGAAAATGCGCTCGTGACCGCCGAAAATCTTATGATGGAGCATCCCGACAGCGCACTTTCTATCCTGGAGTCAATCGATGGCTCTTGTCTCACCGGCGAACTTCAGGCGCGTCACGCACTCTTGCTGTCGCAGGCTTATGATAAAAACTATATCGACCTCACTTCCGACTCACTCATTTCCATCGCCACCGATTACTACGAAAAGCATGGCAACGACCGCCATCGCCTGATGATGGCTTTATATTATGGAGCTACAGTTTATTATAATGCCGAGGATTATGATAGGTCCGGTATTGATGCTACCCGAGCCTATGAAATTGCTTGTCTAATGAATGACTCTTATTGGATAGCGAAATCAGCGGAGCGCCTCGCAGATTTGTTTTATAGAACATACAATATAGATGAGGGTATAGAGTTTCGTAAAAAGGCAATTTCTCGCTATGCCGAAGCTAATGAGATTGAATCGGCTGACTGGGCACTGATAGATTTGGCTGTGGACTATTCGGCGAATAGTGAATATGAGAAAGCTATAGCTATAATGAACCGTTTAATCTCAGAAAAGCGTGACGCTTATCCGGAATCGGGATTTTTGTCACGGTGTATTCGAGAACTGTTTCATTTTTATGTTGAAAAAGGTGAATATGAGCAGGCAAAGATATGTTTTGATGAACTGCGGCGTATAGATGCCGTATCTGCTTTTGATTTAGGGGATCTTGGATATGCAGAAGTGAAACTTGGTAATTTTGATAGGGCAAAAGAATATATTGATTCTGCTTATTTGCTTGTTGATTCTAATGATGTGCATGAGATTCTCACTGTTAATATTGCACAGTGGGAATATTTGAAGAATATCGGAGATAAAAGAGATATTGTCGCGTTTACAGAGAAGCTTATAGACACTCAGAATCACATTGCATTAAGAACTGTAAATCAGAGCGTTTTAGGCGCGCAACGTGATTTTTACAATGTTCAGAGTCAGTCGGCTAAACAAAAGATTTCAAGAGTCTATGGGTATATATTTATAGGTAAAGTTATCATAGCCTTGATAGTTACTCTGATTGTGATTTATGCAAAGCTTAGGATGCGGCTGAAAGACAAGGAGCTTGAACTTAAAATCAATGAAATCGCTCTACTGACGGCTAAGATTTCTGAAACATCAAATCGAGTTGATACAGGTCCGGATAGTGACGAGCTTCATGTTATCGTTGATCGCTTGCTGGCGAGATGGTTCGCTCCTCTTAATAGTTTGTTAGATGAATATTATGAGACGGGTGATTCTGTCTCGGCTAAATCCACCATGTTTAGTCGGGTTGAGGAAGAGCTTAAAAAGATTACCTCGGAGAAGAGTATAAAAGATATAGTTGATATGGTTGACGATTCATTGGGTGGAGCGTTATCCAGGCTGCGCAATGATTATACTGAAATAAACGATAAGGACATAACATTTTTGGCACTTAATATCGCCGGACTTTCCCCGCGAGCGATATGCCTTTTCCTTGACATAAAGATTAAGACAGTCTATTCAAGGCGCAAGCGTCTGAAAGACAAAATTGCCGTCCTTGACACCCCTGACAAAGACACGCTTTTGAAATACTTAGCGTAATACATTGGTAATCAGTGGCTATCGCGTTTTCCTTCAGTATATAGAGTAAAGTGCTGTGTATCAGCAAGTTGCGAAGCGGAGAAAAATCGAAAATTCTTCACGTTATAACTCGTTGATTTATAGGATGATAGTGAGCGGTTTGGCGAAAATTTCAATCGTCTAAATTTAGACCTTATGCCACGTTGTGTTGTAAATTTGCGGGAACAAACAATCCAAATTATGAGAGATATGAAAAAATTAAATTTGTTATTGATTGCATTGCTTTGTTGCGTGATCTATTCTTGTAGCAAAGATAATGACGAACCGATTTATGTGAGCTATCTTTCCGGCACTTATACCCACGGAGGTAAGTATGCGCTTGTGGCGACTGTCGATGGTGTTGCTGTCACGACAGGAGAGGCGAAACTTACGGTTAATCCGGAGAAGCAAAGCGAAGGCGTATTGACTTTGAATAATATTGTGTCGGGATATGCATCATTATCAGTTGATGTGTCGGTAGAGCAGATATTGGTTAATAATGTGAACCGTTACAAAATTGAAGGGACAAAGACAGTTGACGGCAAGACCGTTGACTGCAGCGGAATCCTTGCCGCCGAAACATATTACGAAGCCGAGCGTACATTGACCTTGACTGTAACAGTTAAGTGACGCGCCGCTTTAAGGTTGTTAATCACGGAAAATAAGGGTGTTGCAAAATAGCCAGAATCTGTCGTGACGCGGGCTTCCTTCCACAAGCTCCTACATCGGCTGGTATTTGAGATGCTACTGATAATCAGTGCGTAGCGGTAGGAACGAGTGGAGGCTCGATGCCACTAACTTAAGGATTTTGCCCGGAATGGGCAAGATAGAGTTATCCGCGGGTGCCCCGGAGCGGGCACCCGTGGAAAGCAACACCACCACAACTCCTCAACCCTAAAACGGGTTGCATAAATGGATGCTAATCAAGTGACTATGCAACCCACTCTCGGGGTTGAGCCAAGGAGAGAGGCTCTTGACCCACGGGTATGCCTCCGGCATTACCCGCGGAAAACAAGATAAATCCCCGTAAGGGGATTTATGGCTCTTGCACCTTAAGTTGGTGACATTGAGTGAACGCTCGCCCGGTGCATGTGAGACTTTTGTTTTGTTTCGGGCGATTGCGGGGATTACTCGCAGTTGTCGGTGACGAGGGCGGGAGAGTCGGTTGCCACAAAGAGGGGGCGTTCGTCGGGTGCATCGGTGATTACATTGACGTTGCGGAATGTCACGTTACGGGTGTGGTTGAGCCAGAATCCTTTTGCGGGAAGTATTCCCCACATGGTCGCCTCGGGATATTCGGCAATCTTTTCATCGGCAGGAGCTGCAGTAACCGGTTGACCGCCTGCGTGGCGCATAGTCACGTCGCTGATCTGCACGTCGGTGACGGGATGACCCTCAATGCCGGTAATCGAGCAGCCTGTCGGTCCCGCCCCATCAATCAGTATGTCATGAAGGCGTATGCCGCTTATCGACCCCACTTTGTCAATCGGTACATTCTCCGCGTATGGTCGGCGACGGTCGGCAAGACGGATGAATATGGGCGATTCTGTGCCGGTGATGGTGATGTCGGCTATGTCGACATTGCTCATTGAGCCCCCGTCGACTATCTCAAGAGAGATAGCCGAGTGACCCGTAGGGAGTCCGAAATATCGGCTTGACTGGTCAGCGGAGGGTTTCACTACCACGCCGCGCACGATTATGTTGCGGAATCCGCCGTTGGTCTCCGTGCCGAGCTTTATCGCGTTGCAGTGGCTCGACACCACGCAGTTGCTTATGGTGATATCCTCGCAGAGTCGCGGCGAGGTGCTTTTCAGGGTTATGCCGTCGTCGTCGGAATCGGCGATCATGTCACTCACAGTCACGTTGTGGCAACCGTCAAGGTCGAGAGCGTCATTATTGTAATTGTTGCGGTTAATCACCGTGATTCCGTGGATTTTTACGCGGTCGCAGGCAAGATAGTGCTGCATCCAGCAGCCGGAATTTTTCAGCGTCACTCCACTCACGGTCACATCGCTGCAGCGTATCAGCCTAAGCAGATGCGGGCGCGTGATTCCCTCGTCGTTCCATGTCAGCTTTGGAAATGCCTTGCCTCTGCCGTCGATGGTGCCGAGACCGGTGATTGCGACATTGCTTGCGTTGTCGGCGTAGATAAGTTGTATGGTCGGCACATTGGTGCGGAGCGATACATAATCGGTCGTCATAGGCTGATAGTCAGCTATGTCGGTGCTCCCGTAAAGTGTAGCCCCGTTCTCAAGATTAAGGGTCACATTGCTGCGGAGCACGATGCTCCCGATCTTGTAATTTCCCGCCGGCACCGACACTGTGCCGCCTCCTGCAGCATTGCAGCTGTCGATTGCTTTCTGCACTGCGGTGGTGCTTAGTCGCGTGGTATCGCTTACCGCCCCATAGTCGGCGATGTCATAAACTCTTGCTTCCGCGGTCAGTGCGGCGGCAGCCAATGTCATGGCGATGATTATATTTTTCATGGTAATTTGTTGTCTTAGTCTTGCTCGTCAATCTTTTCAAGTGCGCCGGTGAGGGAGTCCATTATATAGCCGGCGACCCTTACATCGGCTGCCATCAGCGGATGATTGCGTATGAGGTCTACGGTTTCCTTGACGGCGGCATCGGTCTCCTCAAATCCATGCAGCCAGCTTTTAAGGTCGATACCGCAATGTTTCATCAGTGAGATATGCTCTTCGCTAACCCCGCGTTCACGCATGAGATGAAGCATCTCGTCAGCGTTCATGCCCTGAACGCCGCATCCGGTGTGACCTATCACCATTATCTCATTGACCCCCAACTCGTAGACTGCCACAAGCAGTGACCTCATGGTGGAGTCAAAGGGGTTGGTGATGGTGCCTCCCGCATTCTTGATGATTTTCACATCGCCGTTGCGTATGCCGAGCGCTGCGGGAAGCAGTTCGACGAGGCGCGTGTCCATGCAGGTGACTATCGCGATTTTCTTGTCTGGATATTTGGATGTCACGAAACGCTCGTAGCCCTTTGAGGCTACAAACTCCTTGTTGTGTTTAAGTATATCTTCAATCATGGTCGGTTTATTTCCCGCAAAAATAACAAATCCATCCCACAACGCCAACCCCTCCCCCTCAATTCTTGGTGGCGCGGAGGATTTCGCGCTTGCCGCCGGGAGGCCCGGGCAGACGCTCGACGGTGAGTCCGAGTGACTGCAGCAGGCGTCTGATTGTCCCTTTGGCGCAGTATGTAGTCAATACCGCACCGGGATTCATCACTTCAGTCACGCGACGTAATGCTTCCTCGCTCCACATCTCCGGCTGTTTCTCCGGGGCAAACGCGTCAAAATAAACTACGTCGATATCTCCGGGAAGCGTGGCGGTAAGAAAGTCGGAATGACGTTTTTCAAGGGTGAAAAGCGGTGAGATTTCTACCGGACAGTCCCACGGTGCGGCATTAAGCGTTTTCATTATCTCCACGCCGTAGTCAGGAATCATCTCAGGCGCGAGCGGATTAAGCTCAATCGCCGTGTAGTAGACCTTGCGGCAGGCGGCTTCAGCTGTAAGCGCAGCGTTGAGCCCCGTGCCGTACCCGATTTCCAGCACTCTTAGCATGGTGGAGGCATCGACCGATGCTGCGCGATGCCGCATGCCGCACTCCACATATACGTGTCGGCTTTCTGTCACGGCTCCTTTGACTGAATGGTAGTGCTCGTCGATATCCGGTAGATAGATGGTCGGCGAGCCGTCGGCTGTAAGTTGTATTTCGGTAGGTTTATTAAGCACTGTAAACAATCGGCTGGCAATATGTGTATTATAAGTTATAATTGTCTCAGCTTATTTTGACGGATATGAAAAGAAAGCATATTGCATGGCTTCTTGCCGCAATCCTGTTAATCGGTTGCTCCGGATTGACATCTTGCGAAACACTTCACGGCTATTGGGGCGTCGGTAGCGAATATGGGTATGACTCGCATCACGACCACCATCATAAGCCAAAACCGCCTAAAAAACATAAGAAACATAAGAAGCACCATCATCACCATGATGATGATGACTGGGATGATGATTAATGCTTGAAATAAAAGTCAAGCACATCGCGCGCGGCTGTGAATGAACTTTGCTGATTAGAGAGCACTCGCATCTCCTTCTCGCGCAGCATCGCTTTTACTTCGGGGTTGGAGTAAAAATGCTGACGAAGCTTTTCATTGATGGTCTCATACATCCAGTAGCGCGCTTGTTCCTGGCGTTTGCGTTCAAAATAGCCGTTTTCGGTTACAAACTTGAAGTAGCGGTCAATCATTTCCCATACCTCCGGGATGCCAAGCTCATAGTAGCCTGAGTAGCAGAGTACCTCCGGAATCCATCCGGATAGTGTGGGCGGGAAAAGATGAAGTGCACTACGGAACTGTGCCTGCGCAAGACGCGCACGGTCGATATTGTCGCCGTCAGCCTTGTTGATGACTATGCCGTCAGCCATCTCCATGATGCCGCGTTTGATACCCTGCAGTTCGTCGCCGGTGCCGGCAAGTTGGATGAGGAGGAAAAAGTCGACCATGGAGTGTACGGCAGTCTCGCTTTGACCCACTCCTACAGTCTCAACAAATATATTATTGTAGCCAGCTGCCTCACACAACACTATTGTCTCACGTGTCTTGCGGGCGACGCCACCGAGACTTCCCGCCGAAGGGCTGGGACGGATGAACGCCGACGGGTGGACGGCGAGTTTTTCCATGCGGGTCTTGTCGCCGAGTATAGAGCCTTTGGTCCGCTCGCTTGAGGGGTCTATGGCAAGCACTGCAAGTTTACCTCCGTCTTTAAGCACATGAAGTCCGAACACGTCTATCGAGGTAGATTTTCCCGCTCCGGGTACTCCGGTTATGCCTATGCGACGGGAATTGCCTGAGTAGGGCAGACACTTTTCGATGACCTCCTGCGCGATAGACTGATGGTCGGGCGACAGGCTCTCGACAAGCGTTACCGCACGGCTCAATGTGGTGACGTCGCCCTTTAGTATGCCCTCGACGAGTTCTCCCGCTGTAGGAAGCGGGCGGCGTTTACGGGGTTTCAGATACGGGTTGACCGACGGTGGCTGTATAACGCCGCTGTTTACAGTCAGTCCGTTGTATTTTTCGTCATTCTCGATATGATGGTGCTGTGTCATGTGTATGGATGGTGTTAACTATTTTAGCAATTCGCCTACAACGCGGATATTAGATACGGGACGGTCGGGGTCATTGGTGATTAAGGAGATGCGGGCGTTCAGGATGTCAGACTCACACTTGCGGGTGTCGACCTTGACCTTGATTTTTGCCTGTGATCCACCTTTGACCTCATTCTTGTTTATACTTGCTTCAACGGCAGGGTCAAATGATGATATCCTGCGGATTACGAGCGGGTCTTTGCCGAAGTTTTCGACTATGACCTCGGCTTCGTTACGTGTGCCGACAGCTGTCTGTCCGAGATCGATAGCCGTGGTTGATAATGCCACTTTCGGTGCGCGCTCGCGCTTTTCCGGTGTCATACGCGAGAAATCTTCGTTGACTATTGCGATAAGTTCGACCGGTTGTGCGATATCGCTTGTCACATCCGGCGCTACCGTAATCATGTCGGAGGTCATGCCCCAGTCGGAGCTGCGCGCCGAGTTGTAAAAGAAAGTGAACGTAGCCTGTTCACCCGGTGGAACGGCTTCAGGACTGGTGCTTACCGTAATGTGTTGTGGCAGTCCTGTGACAATCGGGTGTATCGTGTCATTGCTTTGATTGTAGCAGTCGAGAAACGCGGTCTTTGTGCCACCCTTGTTGATGTCGCCGAAAGTCAGGGTCTTGTTGCGCAGTTTGAGCTTCCCTACCTCGATTGGGTACCGTGCGCGTAACGTGTTGGAAGCACCAATTACCACGCCGTTGATGGTGAGTATGTTTTGCGCCGGCTGGCAGTTGGTCTCAACCTTCACTTTTTTTGAAAATTTGCCGGGTCTCCCTGTCGGGTCGTATGTTACTTTCACGACAGCGCTGTCACCGGGAGCTATAGGGTCGGATGTGAAATGCGGGACCGTACAGCCGCATGACGCACGTGCCGCATATATCATCATAGGTGCATCGCCGTCATTAAAGACCACAAAGTCGGAAGTAACTTTCCCCATATCCTCGTCAAACGCACCAAAATCGTGAGTGACGCTTTTCCATCGTGCCACCGGACCGGCAACCGCTGTCACCGAGGCGACAACGCAAGCCATAAGCAACATATATCTGATCTTCATCGCTTATTTACTGCTTTTGGGGATTACGCATCCTTTCAGTTTCAATGTCGGGCGGTTGCCTTTCACGTTGGTTTTTACCTTGATGTTTTTGGTAAATTCACCGGGACGGCCGAGCGGGTCGAAGGTGACTTTTAGCTTTGCGCTGGCTCCGGGCTTAATCGGCTCCTTGGGAATTTCCGGAGTGGTGCAGCCGCATGATGTAGTCGCCGATATGATAATCAGCGGGGCGTCGCCGGTATTGGTTATCAAGAAGTCGTGACTTACCGGACCTGCCGCTTCTTTTATGTTGCCGAAATCATAGGTTGTCGAGTCAAACGAGATGACCGGGGCGGCGGCAAATGCTGCGATAGCTACAAGAGCCGTCAAAATCGAAAAAATATATCTTTTCATAATGTAAACGGTTATGACATTATAACAATATAATAATGTAAAGATACAAAGATAGGCAGATGGTTTATCGCCACGCCGTGTTAATTTAGGTTAATCGCCAATCTTGAGCTCTTTATCGACACCGAGTCCGAAGAGGGCGTAATCATACCATACCGGGTCGTCGGGACGCATGGAGCGCAGCCGTCCGGTTAGTTCGATGACCGACTTCTTGTCGTTGGCGTTGCGGTTGAGAAGTCCGAGCTGCCGGGCTGTGTTGCCTACATGTACGTCAAGCGGAATGTAAAGCTGTGACGGGCTGATGACATCCCATACGCCCATATCAACGATGCCGTCATTGCGCACGAGCCAGCGCAGCGCCATGTTGACTCGTTTGAGTGCCGTGGTGTCAAGGTTGCCGGGAAGACATCGCGAATCGGTGACACCTCCGTTGGCGTCGGCAAGCTCACGGTTCATCCGTTCTACAAGGGTCCATGACGGCAGTTCTGTCGAGGCGATATCTTCGGCCCTGGCAAAGTCGGCGAGCGATGCGTGACGGCTATATATGGCGTTTAAGCCGCGCAGGAAATGCCTGAAATCTTTTGCGAAAAATGTGCGGTGGATATTCATGTCGGGCAGGTCCTCGTATCCCTTGTCCATGACATAGTTATACGGGTCGTGGTCCATCAGTGACAGCATTTTTTCGCAGTTGTTACATATCATCTTGCGGTTGCCCCACGCAATAGTGGCGCAGAGTAGTGCCGTGATTTCAATATCCTGCAATTTATCGAAACGCTTTGGAAACTGCACGGGATCACGGTCGATAAAATCTATACTGTTGATGCGTGTCGCCTCACGGTCGAGCATCTCTTTAAGGTCGCGGTCGGTCATCGTTGTGTAAGTTTTAGTGAGGTTATGTCATCACCGGTAGGCGACTGGAACACTTTCAGTCCGAACTCATTGATTATGGCGATTGCATGGTCAAAAATATCTGCCTGGATATATTCATAACGCTTCCATTCGGTAGTTGCGGTAAAGAAATACAGCTCTACGGGCAACCCCTGGGGCGTAGGCTGCAACTGGCGTATCATTATCATCGTGTTTTTGTCTACGCGGGGATGATTGGTGATGTAATGTTCGAGATAGTGGCGGAATATCTTGAGATTAACCTCACGGTCGCCGCTGCGTTCAATCCCTTCAAACCACTTTTCTCCTTCATAACGCGCCATATCTTCCGCCGAACAGAAACGCACTGTGTTCATGTCGATGTTGATTGAACGCATCACGCGTCTCGCCCCGCTTTCCCACATCCCGCGCCAGTTCTGGAACGATTCGCTGACAAGAGAGTAAGGCGGCACTGTTATTATCGTATTGTCGTAATTTCTTACCTTGACTGTGGTAAGGGTCACTTCGTACACGACTCCGTTGACGTTACGCGACGGAATGGCTATCCAGTCGCCTACTTTCAGCATCTTGTTGGCTGATAGCTGTACTCCCGCCACGAGTCCGAGTATGGTATCTTTGAACACTAACATCAGCACCGCCGCCGATGCGCCGAGTCCGGTCAGTATCACTATCGGGTTCTTGTCAAGCAATACGCTGATACCGATAATTACGCCGATAGCTATTACGATAAGCTTCAACATCTGGGCAAGACCCTGAAGCGGATGGTTCTGCAACCCGGCTTCCTCAGCCGATGCGGCATAGAAGCCGCCAAGGAGCGCGCACACAAGCATCACGCATATCACAATTATATACAGTGTGATGAGCTTCTGCGCGTAAAAAAGCAGCGTCGGATTCTGTTCAAGTATTAGTGGCAGAAAGAAGAATATGATTACAGGGCAGATGAGATGACATGCGCAGTTGAGCACTTTCGTGTTCAGGATATAGTCATCCCATTTTGTCTCTGTACGTGCGGTGACCGAGCGGATGGTTTTTATGAGCACTTTCCGGCAGAAAAATTCAAGGAGGTATGCCACGGCAACGACGAGGCAAAACATGAGCACACGTTGCAGTGTCGACAATTTTTCGACCGATATGCCTAAGTCGACCATTATATCTTCCATTGTGGTATGGGTGAGAAGCTGTTTATAATAATCAGGGCGAACCCGATGGCGCGGATTCACCCTGACAAGTTCTTTATATTCTGAATAAATGACGAAACACGTGCTTATTCAGCGTCGTCTTCCTCTTCCTTCATGTTGTGGAATACATTCTGGACATCATCGTCATCCTCAAACTTTTCAAGGAGCTTTTCAATCTGTGCGCGCTGTTCGGCGGTCACCTCTTTAAGGTCATTGGGAATGCGCTCAAATTCAGCGCTGATGATTTCGTATCCGTTTTCCTCGAGATATTTCTGGATGTTGGCAAATTCTTCAAACAGACCGTAAAGCACGATTTCTTCTTCATCAGGCTCTACTTCGTCAACACCGTAGTCGATAAGTTCAAGTTCGAGATCCTCGGTCGAAACACCTTCCTTGGGTTTGATTTTAAATACACTCTTGTGGTCGAAAAGGAATGAAAGAGAACCCTGTGTGCCGAGTGTGCCCCCGTGCTTGTTGAAATATGAACGCACATTTGCCACGGTGCGGGTGTTGTTGTCGGTCGCAGCCTCTACCACGATGGCGATGCCGTAGGGACCGTATCCCTCATACACGATTTCCTTGTAGTCGCTCGCGTCCTTGTCGGTCGCTTTCTTTATTGCGCGTTCAACAGTGTCCTTGGGCATGTTCGCTGCCTTGGCGTTGTGCATCAGCACGCGGAGGCGCGGGTTGGTGTCGGGATCGGGACCACCTGCTTTTGCTGCGATAGTGATTTCCTTACCTATGCGGGTAAATGTACGCGACATGTTACCCCAGCGTTTGAGTTTTCTGGCTTTGCGGTATTCAAAAGCTCTTCCCATAATATTTCAGTTCGTTATAGTTATGATTTATTTGATTATCGTAGTGATGCACCGAGCTGCTTTTGCAGGTTGGCGGTGATTTTGCCCATTACAGCCTCAATCTGTTTGTCCTGGAGTGTCTTTTCGTCATCCTGGAGTGTTATCGAGATTGCGTAGCTCTTTTTGCCAGGTTCAAGATTTTTGCCCTGGTAGACATCGAAGAGTTCCACGCCTCGCAACAGTTTCTTTTCGCTGTCACGCACAATCTTCTCAACCTGTGCCATGGTCACCGCCTCGTCAAGCAACAGGGCGAGGTCACGCTTCACGGGATGGGTCTTGGGCAACGGAGCATAAGTCACTTTCTTCTTTACGGCGAGTTTTACAAGTGCGGTCCAGTCAAGGTCGGCGTAGATGACTTCCTGCTTTACATCGCAGCGCTTCAACATGGCTTTTGCCACTATTCCGAGGGTGCCGAGTTGCTTGCTGGAGCGGGTGGCTATCTCGACTGCATTGCTATAGAAAGGCGACTTCACTGGTTTAAGCTCGATTTCCTTGCCGTTGATGCCGAGACGCGCAAAGATGTTTGCCACGATTGCCTTCATGTCAAAGAATGTGGCTTTCTCCTCTGGACGCGCCCAGTTGCCTGAACGGATGTTGCCGGTGAGCCATAGTCCGAGACGCTCGGTTTCTGTGTAGGGGGCTATCGGGTTTTCAGCCGTTGACTCTATCGACAGGTCGCGGCTGTAAATCTTGCCAAACTCGTAGAGCATGAGGTCGGCGTCGCGACGGTTGACATTATGCTCGATTACTTCCAGTCCGCCGAACAACAATGACATTCTCATCACGTTGAGGTCATTGCTGAGCGGGTTAAGTAGCTTGACGGGGGCATGATGCTCGTCGGTAAGACCCTCGTAATAGCTTTCAGCAGTGAGGGAGTTGTTCAGAATCTCGTTGAATCCGGTGGCGGTCAACTGATTGCTTATGAGCTCGCGAAGTTCGTTGGAACTATCAGTTATAGTCTTGAATGACAGGCTTGCGCGGAGATTGCGCGAGAAGTCGACATTATTATACCCATATATGCGGAGCACATCTTCCACCACGTCGCAGGGACGCTGCACGTCGACGCGATAGGTCGGCACGAGCAGGTCAATAGAGTTGTCGGAGTGGTTGACTATCTCCATTTCAAGTGATTTTACTATCGAGTCTACCTTTTCAGATGGGATATCCTTTCCTACGAGGGCATTGAGGTAGTCGTAACGCAGGGTCACGGGATAAGGCTTGATTTCTTTTGGATAGATGTCGACCGGTTCACCACATATCTCGCCGCCGGCAAGCTCCTTGACCATGAGTGCCGCGAGTTTGAGGCAATACATGGTGATGTTTGGGTCGGTGCCGCGTTCATAGCGGAATGAGGCATCGGTGGAAAGTCCGTGACGTCGTGCCGTCTTGCGGATAGATGTCGGGTTGAAATAGGCGCTTTCAAGGAATATCGATGTGGTGGATTCTGTCACCCCTGAATCAAGACCGCCGAATACTCCGGCGATACACATCGGCTTGTCGGCGTTGCATATCATTAGGTCGCGTTCATCGAGCTTGCGTTCCACACCGTCAAGCGTGGTAAACGGGGTGTCGTGCTTGCACTTGCGCACAACGATTTTCCCTCCGTCGATTTTATCCACGTCGAAGCAGTGGAGAGGTTGCCCCATGCCGAGAAGAATAAAGTTGGTGATATCAACGATATTGTTGATAGGGCGCTGACCGATTGCCGACAGATAGTTTTTAAGCCATTCGGGGCTTTCGCCTACTTTGATATTGCGGATGGTAACGCCTGAATAGCGTGGACAAGCCTCATAGTCGTCGACTTCAACTGCGACGGCTCCATCGGGGCGATCGGTGGCAAACGCTTCTACCGACGGGCGGTGAAGCTGCGACGGCTCGGCGTGGCAGGCAAGCCATGCGCTAAGGTCGCGCGCCACTCCGTAGTGACTTGCAGCGTCTACGCGGTTGGGCGTAAGGTCGACCTCGATCAGCCAGTCGCTCTTGAGGTTGTAATATTCGGCTGCCGGAGTACCGGGCTTTACCTCTTCGTTGAGCACGATTATGCCGTCATGGGAGGTGCCGATGCCTATTTCATCCTCGGCGCAGATCATGCCGAATGACTCTACGCCGCGTATCTTTGATTTCTTGATTGAAAATTCATTGTCACCGTCATAAAGAGTAGTGCCTACGGTTGCCACGACTACTGTCTGTCCGGCGGCTACATTAGGCGCGCCACACACTATCTGTGTCGGCTCGCCGTTGCCGAGGTCGACTGTGGTTATGTGGAGGTGGTCACTGTTGGGGTGTTCCACGCAGGTCAAAACTTTTCCTATCACGATGCCGCGAAGTCCGCCGCGGATTGACTCGACTTCCTCGACGGTGCCCACTTCAAGTCCTATAGAGGTGAGTGCGTCGGCAAGCTCCTCAGGGCTAAGCCGGAAGTCAATATACTCTTTGAGCCAGTTGTATGAGATATTCATTACTTATTTGCTTGAAAGCGAGCCTAAACGGATGCCCGCATAATAATTTTCGCAAATTTACAAAAAATTCCCGTTACAGCCAACTCATTTTCTTTTCCCCTCCAAATTAACTCTTAAAGTTCTTTTGAATCTACATAAATATGCGACGGTTGTATCTCTGAGGGCAATGAGACATTAAATTTCAATGGAATGCGCTATATATCAGCAAAAAATGTATAACTTTGTGTATTGGCATATAGCCATATCATAATCCATGGCAAAAATCACAGTACAAAATACCGATATAGCAGTTGTAAAATACAACGAGGAGGATTATATCAGCTTGACAGACATGGCTCGCAGCCAAATGCAGGAGCATATAATTTTCCGTTGGTTGAGCCTTAAAAGCACCATCGAGTATCTCGGAGAATGGGAAATGCTCTATAATCCCGATTTTAATTGTACCGAATTCGGTACAATTAAAAATGCAGCAGGAAGCAACAACTTTGTACTTTCCGTAAAAACATGGCTTGAACGGACAGGTGCCATAGGCATACGTTCAAAAGCCGGTCGTTATGGCGGCACATACGCACATCGGGATATAGCTTACCATTTCGGAATGTGGATAAGCCCCAAATTTCAGTTATTGCTCGTCAAAGAGTATCAGCGTTTGAAGACTGAGGAGCAGCGGGTGTTGGGCTGGTCGGCGAAACGTGAGCTGTCGAAAATCAACTATCACATACACACTGAGGCAATAAAGCAAAACCTTGTCCCTGCGGAAGTTACTCCGGCACAGACAAGCATCATCTATGCCAATGAAGCCGATGTGCTGAATGTGGCGATGTTCGGTGTTACAGCAAAGCAATGGCGTGAGGCAAATCCCGACCTCAAAGGGAACATACGCGACTACGCTACAATCAACGAACTTATCTGCCTGTCAAATATGGAAAACCTCAATGCGGTTTTCATCGAGCAGGGAATGACGCAAGGCGAGCGGCTTGTGAAACTGAACCAGATAGCCATTCATCAGATGAGCATACTGGAAAGCGGCGACAACGATAGAAAACTATTGAAGTAAAATAGGTTATGATTCAATTTATTGAAAGAGGTGACATATTTAATATTAAGGAAGTAAACAACTATGCACATGGTTGTAATTGTGCCGGAGCAATGGGAAAAGGAATAGCGTTACAGTTCAAGAATAAATATCCTAAGATGTATTCCGAATATCGTGCCATGTGCAAGGATGGGTTATTCAATCCCGGGGATGTTTTTGATTACAATTATGGCAACGGACACATATATAATCTTGGCACACAGGTGTCTTGGAAAACAAAAGCTCGGTTGGAGTATATTGAAAATTCGGTTGGGCGAATGCTTGAATTAGCAGCTTCGGACAACGTAACCAAAATAGCCCTTCCAGCGATCGGAGCCGGATTGGGTGGGTTGAATTGGAATGATGTGAAAGAAATTCTGAATAGGGTCTCCGTGAACTATCCTGATATTGAATTATATGTAGTCGAGACTTACGGCTGATGATATTTCATCCTTCAATACTTGTCAAGGAATTGCTTACCACTACTGAAAATCAACACTATATCCCATTCAAGAAACAAGCGAGGTACAAAGAACCTTTATGATTGCCTATTAGAATCATTTTTCATGTTCTTGAGACTATGCAATGACTGTGCTTTTCATATAATTAAATGAAAAAAATAAAAATGTTTTGTAGTCTCATTAAAAAGCTCTAATTTTGTTCCCGAATGGTAACATTAATATGGAACGCGATAGAGAAGCAACGGAAAAACGGTTGTTAGATACAATCGGACAGATGATAGCCGAAAACGGATTTGAGAAGATAGGCATCAATGCCGTTTCTGCTCAGTCCGGTGTGTCCAAGATTTTGATATACCGCTATTTCAATTCAATAGACGGTTTGATTGCCGCATATATACGCAAGCATGATTTCTGGCTGAACTCTTCGCTTGAGTTCTCAGATGCGACACAGGTACTTCCTGCGGTTAAGAAAATGTTTCGTGAACATATCGAACAATTACGAACGGACCCGGTATTAAGGAAACTATATCGTTGGGAACTATCCTGCGACAATGAGGTAATTACTGCCTTAAGAGAACAGCGGGAGACGATTGGCATGAATTTGATAAAACAAGTTTGCGCTGTCACAGGACATCCTCAACAGGAAATAGCAACATTATCTGCGATGATTACGGCATCCATAACTTACCTGGCAATGCTTGGCGATTATTGCCCCATATTTAACGGAATAAACATAAGCGAGGACAATGGGTGGAAGCAAATTTATCAAGAAGTGGAGAATCTGATAGACAGAATGTTCGCTAATTGAAATCCGTTCACCGGGAACAAAAAATTTTTTGTCCAAATGTTCCCAATGAGTAACATAAATAAGCTAAAGAAATGACAAAAATGATTAGTGCTCTTTTAGGATTGCTCTCGGCAATCAGTCTTGCTTCCTGCGACAAGGAACTGATCGAGTACGAGCAGGGTGATATAAAAGTCTGCATCGAGCAAGGTCGGGAATGGCTACATGATTTCCCGGTGTTCTTAGGTATAAAGAAGAAAAATCCGCCACAAATAGCCATCTGGCTGGAAGATATGCAAGGGTACTATCTTTCAACAGTATATGTTTCGCACAAGATAGCGACACAGGACTGGCAGATGGCAAAAGGCAACCGCAGAAAAGAGGCATTGCCGCACTGGTGCTACTCTCGTGGAATAAGATATGATGACGGACTTTATCTGCCTACAAAGAATAAGCCCGTGGTGGACGGTATTTCAGGCGCGACTCCCCGTGAAAGTTTTGATGTAAAGCTCAGAACCGCAAATCATCTGAAACACTTTGTAATTAAAGTGGAGGTCAATCACTCCACAGACTTTAATGACAATTTCCCTAAAAACGCTCGAGAAGGAGATGCAAATTATTCAGGTGGCAAAGAGGGAAGCGGACAGCCAGCGGTCATTTACAAGGCAGAGGTCGATTTGACAACAGGCAAAAAGACCTTTGAGGCTACCTTGATAGGTCATAGCAGCCCAAACGGAAACGATGGCGAAATCTATACGGATATGTCTGGATTGACAACAGCATTGGAAATAGTTGAACAGATAACGATAAACATACAGTAATGAGAACTCTAATTATCATTGCATTGATATTTCTTGGGAAAGCCGTTCACGCCCAAGAGATTCGAAGTATATCTTATGCTACGACAATCGGTACTGGCTTCGATATGAGTAAACCATCATGTACTCCGTTTATATGGCAGATAATTGGCAGTTACAATTTTAATAAGCGTTTATCCGCAGGAGTGGGAACAGGCATATCGCTATTTGAGAAACCGATAGTGCCTCTATTTGCAGATGTGAAATTCCTCATTTGCAAACCGAGGAAATTCACTCCCTTTATCCAATGTGGCGTAGGATATGGAATTGCAGTTTCAAAAGACGCTAATGGCGGTATCTGCCTAAATCCGGCTGTCGGAATTTCATACTCAGTCTATAAACGTATGAAACTGTTTGTGTCGGTAGGCTATGAACTGCAAAAACTGGAGCGGTTAAAGAAATTTAACAGCGAAATTGTTACAGTAGAGTTCTCAGAGAAACTGAGCCATAATCTCATTTCTTTGAAAATTGGGGTGGTATATTAGATAAAACAGAATTTACAAACTGATTCCGCCTCGTCCTTTCTCAATCTTCCAGTCATACCGACCTTCTGCGACATCGCCAACCTCATTGAGTGTATGGCGATGTTTAATTTCATCAAAGGGCTGTCGGTGTTCCGCATAGTCACAGAGCCATGTGCCGACCGCTTTCTGCTGCTCGGTGGTCTCACCATAAGACTGCATCACGCTCTTGATGTCGGCTGCTTCGGAGGGAGAGAAGATTGACTTGTGCCGCTCCGTGGCGAAATGGATAATCGCGTTAATGGCTCGCCTGAACACCTCGCTTGCCTTGAAGAGAATATCAGCGACAACTTTGTCAGATTAATCGCTTTCAGAGAGGCGCATGAAAATTGCGCTATTTGGCGGCGGAGGTCCACATGGTAGGTTGGGTGCATGCCTGTCGGTAGAATAATTCTTCTTCCGACGGATTGGCGCTGTCAGCATACCAGGGGAGATGGTGCAGCGCGTAAGGCGGTGCCAGACGGTAACTTTCAGCCGCACGGGAGCGGTTAAGTCCCGATATGGGGCGATACAGTGCAAATGTAGTGTCTATAGGGGCGCGGAACAAGTCGCCTTCGCGATGCTCCCAGAATTTTTGCTCATGGGCAATCACGTCAGTCTTGTTGGCAAAGCAATCGGGCAGGTCGTTGATTAACAGTGAAGGACCGGTTTTAAGCGCTGACGGCCGTTCCACAGTCATGACATGCAACATTCTCTCGATGATATCATCGGGACAATCCTTGGCAAGTTCAACATCGCTGTCGGTGTAGATGTACCATCCTTTGCGATAGAGGTCCTTGGTGTGGCGTGATTTCCAGAGTGCCTTGAATCCGAGATTGCCTTCAAGATGTATCACCGTGTGACCGCAATTCTTGTACCATTCGAGAAGGGGAGGATAGGTACTGGCGTTGTCGAGGATGATGATATTGTCGATGCCTCGCGAGGTGAGCGACGCTATGAGCCGCTTCAAGGTTGTGAGGCGGTTGAAATTGTTTATTATCACCGGTATCTTTTTCGCGTCGGTCGGCGGTGGGCATATATGACGCGAATAGAGCCGGAGAAGAGCCGATTTCACGGCGTATTTTATGCGTTTGAATGTTATCATTGTCAAGCAGTCGGCGGTTTGTGGTCAAGTATAATGTGGAACCAGAATTTGCGCATTCTGCGTTTTTGCCATGCATGACATCCGAAGGGCAGCCGGTTACCGTTTAGCCGGAAGCACAGAGCCGGATATTTGTCAAAGGCGAAGTCGAGTGCTTCCTGCCAATCGGGATAGGTGAAGCCGACACCGTGACGGTTTACTTCGACTGAAAAAAACACATCCTCATTGTAGAGATGGTTTCTGTGTCCTAAAAAGCGGTCAATCACCGGGCGTAGATTTTTTACGGCATTGAGGTGTGATTCCACTTTCCGGAGCGAGAGGCCGCCGTTGCCTACACGCCACCATGTCGCGCGCGCATCGGGAAGACGCATGATATTGCGGAAGCCATGCTTGATTTTCGAGCCTACTTTTAGCAGCGGATTGTTGTAAATCGGTCTTAATAGCCAGGGCGCGCCGACATAGTCGTAGCCTTTGTCACACCATTCGTCAAGTTTGTCGGAAAATACGTATGCGTCAGGCTGGTAGATGAGTATATACTTGTAATCTGTAAAGCGTGAATAAAATTCTTCCGACATCATCAGGCGGTTGTAGCCCGCGATGCCTTGGAAATATGCAGCAGAAAACTCCTCGACTTTTGCCGACGGCATAATCTCCTTCATGCGCGATACGTCGAGTCCTGCCGGTATTACGAATGTGACCGGATAGTTGCCAAGCCTGTCGGCTGCCGCCCGGAGCGAAATTTCTTCATACTGGTTCAGCTCACTCTTGTAAGCCGGAATGACGATAGTGACCTTTTCCATATCCGCAGCAAAGTTACTATAATATTATCACACGACAAAAGATTGCAAGGATTACGCTCCCTCTTCAATCAGCCTTCCCTGAAGCCAGAGATTCCCGCGCACTGAATTTTTCATCGTTGGTTTCTCGTCAAAATCGGAAATCCGTGCAATCAGCGGGATGTTCAGAGTCTCCATGGAGTCGTTTTCATTGGCGATGCATATTTCCATGCGGTAAAATTCACGACCGAGACAGGACACCTTTTTAACGCGTGACATGACCGGCGACCAAAATTCTCCATCATCAGGATACGCCTTGTCGAGCTGCAGTAGGGCTACCAGATGGTCAAGCGATAGCGTAGCAGGCTCATCGTGCCTATCCGAAAGGTGTAGTCTCATCGCTTCACCTCCTGACATCTCGACAGTCATTTCTCCTTCCGGAACGCAAGCGGCGCCGTATGCCATTGCCGACAAGGCGAAATTGTAATCTTCGCCTACCTGGTATAATTCCTTATGTAAGCCGTATTCTATGTCAAAAAAACTTAACTCAGTATCACCATATTTAACAGTGAGCACAGCCTCAAATTCATTGGAGTATTCCTGTATGTTGACAAGACGGAATCTGACAGGGCGGTCGTTTACGGCATACGGTACGAATGCCAGGACTTCAAGTGAATCCGTGTCGTTGCGTAAAATTGTATGAATTTTTAGATCTTTCCCTTTTGTCGACATATATGTAAGGTCGGATATCCCTTCATCAGTGACGACGTCATTTGCTGAGTCATACGGCTTACTATGATGAATGATTTTTCCAATCTCTGCAATTACCGACTCGATATCTTCGTCGAAACAGGAAAGGTGGGCGCCATGTCCGGCATCCGCATCAAATGAATCCTCCGTGTCATTGTAGATGCCGGTGCGGAGCGTCTCGATGGCAAATGTTTGCTCCGGAGTGAGAGACTCGCCGGAATGACCTTTGC
>ENA-UESU01000432-UESU01000432.1-human-gut-metagenome-genome-assembly--contig:-NODE-432-length-34882-cov-22.541704_pt1 | contig 34882 bp, 30 predicted proteins | sample MGYA00243007_ERZ508008 | MGnify/ENA primary metagenome ERZ508008 (study PRJEB26167, sample SAMN06115399) | human gut metagenome | host: Homo sapiens | place: China:Henan | collected 2016-06-23...
TTTTGAGCGGAAGACGAGGCTCAAACTCGCGACCCTCAGCTTGGAAGGCTGATGCTCTATCAACTGAGCTACTTCCGCAATTATAATAGTAGTAGCGTGGGCGAAGATGGATTCGAACCACCGAAGGTATAAACCAGCAGATTTACAGTCTGCCCCATTTGGCCACTCTGGTATTCGCCCATTCCCGTAACGGGACTGCAAATTTAGTTATAACTTTCTTACTTTGCAAGCAAAATCTATCATTTTTATTGCAGCCTCGGCTGCTTCGGTGCCTTTGTTGCCATATTTACCGCCCGCACGGTCAATGGCATCCTGCTCGGTATCAACGGTAAGCACTCCGAATATGACCGGCGTCTTACCTTTTGCATTCAAGCGGGTGACACCCTGAGTGACACTGTCACACACGTAGTCGAAATGCGGTGTGCCTCCACGTATAACGCAACCAAACACAATAACCGCGTCATACTCTTTCACCAGCGCAGCAGCCCCATAGGTCAATTCCACTGCACCGGGCACATGATAACAGTCGTAAGCCACGCCCTGCTCTTTAAGCAAAGTAACAGCCCCGTCGGTCAAAGCTTCGGTAACGTGGGAATTCCACTCAGCGGTGACGATAGCCACTTTGGTTTTGGGGTCAAGTACAGGCAGTCCGCCATGGGGAGCGCCCGAAGATAATGCTGTAGACATATATTTTATTTCATTTTGTTACTTAATATAAATACAATCAGTCGCGGGAAAAGATTTTATGCCACCGTGAAAGAATATCAATCAGCGAAGTGGTCTTTTCATCGAGAAGACGCCCTATATGTTCCACTTCAACTGCGGCATCCATCTTTTTAGCTTTCTGCAACAGGGTGTTGAGCAGATGCACTCCTTTCTGCCTTGTGGTGAAAGTGTGCAGCAGAGCTTCGCCAAGCATGACCGACACCTTCAGTTTACGCAAGGAGAATGAAGGGTCAATCTTGTCAAGATATTTCAAGGCACGGCTCAGATAGCGCACGGCATCGCGCGGTTTGCCGAGATTCAGAAGAGTCTCCGCCTCCCTGACAAGTGAATCGACAAGTTTCCCTACCGCCTCCGGTGCACCGTTTGCAGCCATGGAGATATAAGTGGAGGTGGCGACCTGATAATGTGCCAGGAGATTGACCTGCTTTATCCTTGATCGGTAAGCCGATGTAGCGACATTCAAGGCATATACATGAGCCGACGCATAACGGTCGGGGTTAGCTTTTGCAAGGACTTCAAAAAGTTTTATCGCCTTATTTATCGTACGCTCTGCAGCATGGAACTCTTTGCGCTCGGCGTGAATGAGCGCGAGGTCGTAGAGCAACAATGCAAGTACGCTCCTGAAGGCTGTGTCTCTCCGCTTCGGATATTCAGAAAGGATATGCAACGCATCGGCTATCCTGACTAAAGCGCCATCGACATCACCCTCCTCTATCATTGCCGCCGCCAGAATCTGCTGTCGTGCCGCATCCTTGATTGTCTCACTGTAAGGCGCATTATGCGTCGTGATACCGGAAATCAGCGTTATCGCCTCATCGACATGTCCGCTGTCAATGGATTGACGCATATAAGTACTTACAAGGTCGTATGCCCCGTCAAACGGCAATGCCTCAACGATTATCCCGGCATCAGCACTGTTTTCAAAGGGCAATAGTGCGGAATCAGCGACGCGGTTGATAAATCCTGTTTCAAGCGAAGTCGATTTCATGCCATAAAGAATTATTTCACCGGAAGGAGTCCGTCAAATGACTGCGACGCTACTTTTGCCGTCTGCGCCGCCTCTTCAAGCACCGACATCATGACATCTTTGCCGATACGCTCACTCAGCAGGTCATTTTTGCCCTCAAGCTGCGAAAGCAGGCTGGCGACAGGCTGTCCTGTCTCCTGGGCGAGCTGGGTAAGGGTGTGCATGACAGCCTCTCCCTCGCCACTGAGTGTGAAACGGGTTATATCATTTTTAATCATGGCATCAATCACGCCGGTAATCGCCCCCACACTCCATGCGAAGTTATTACCGCCGGTCTCTGCCGTCACCTCTACCATCTCCTTATCGTGATAGTAACGCAGACGCGCGTTATTACGGTCAAGGTTGATAAAGTCGCGGGCATAAAAACTTATGTTGTTTTTATACGCGGCGGCATCATCGGTGGTGCGGAATATCGTATTCAGGTCGCGGTTACGGGTGATGACGACATCGGCAATCTCGAAATTTTCAAGTATCGCCGGCATCACACGCGTTATGCGCGGCTCCTTTTCGGGAGCAAAACCGGGTACATAGATAATGATAGCCTTGCGCTCCGACGCGTGTTTCACTATCTCGAAAAGATGGGGGCGCACACGCGGGTCAATGGCATAGAATCCGCCGAATATCAATATGTCATCCTTGTCGATGCGCGGCCACACGACATCAAAACTGTCATTGTTGTTACGTCCGTAACGCACTATCTGCGGCTCGCCGTTGCTGTCGCGGAATATAAACGACGAAGGGGTCACACCTTCTGTATACCGGTCGATATGGTCGACCGAAACATTGTCGGACTTCAATGAATCGACAATCATGTCGCCGACACGGTCGCGCGCCGCCTCGCCGACGAAGCTCACTTCCCTGCCAATCCTACCGAGATTTGACGCCACATTAAGAATCAGTCCTCCGGGGGATGCCACGCGTGGCATATCGCCGTCAAACAGGATGTCAAGCACACATTCGCCTATTGCTATAATCTTTCTCATAATAATACGGGGGGATTAAGATTCAGCATTACGGGATTTCACACCCAGATATCCTCCGTGATGGCGCAATGCGTATTGTTCGCGGGTAAATCCGGAGAGACGCATGACGTTGACCACCAACACATCACCTATCACGGTCATCATCGTGGTCGAAGTGGTCGGTGTAAGTCCGAGAGGACACACCTCCGGCGAACCTCCTGTCGAAAGCGTGACATCAGCGATCGACGCAAGTTCGCTGTCGGGATTTCCGGTGATGACAATCAACGGCAGTCCGGGATAAAGGTTGTGGGCGAGCGTTACGAGGTCGATTATCTCGCGGGTCTTGCCTGAATTGGATATCAGAAGCATCACATCGTTGGGCTGAATCACACCTAAATCGCCGTGCTGCGCCTCTGCGGGATGCAGGTTGACGGCAGGTGTGCCCGTAGAGCAGAATGTCGTTGCGATGTTCATCGCAATCTGTCCCGCCTTTCCCATTCCGGAAGTCACGACCTTACCACCCTTCCGATGGACATGCTCAAGAATCAGTTCCACGGCAGCGTCATAAGCCGGAGTCACCGGGATATTGGATATCGCGCGGCTCTCACAGTCAAGGATTTCGCGCATGGATTGCTGTATATCGGTCATATTTCAGAATCATTTCTTAAATACAAAGATAATCATTTTTATCGCAATTCATGCCCAGCCACCCCAAATTCTTGAATTTATCAAGATTATATAATGCGGAAAATCAACCGCAAAATAAAAATCGCGCAAAATTTTCTAAACAGCATTTACCTTTGAATCTGCCGGGGTATTAATAAGATGATTCTTCCAGAAACATCTTTTGGGGCTTGCTTTCCGTGGGTATCGCTGCGCTCAACCCACGGCTACATACAGATGATGCCCTGCGGGCAACCCCAGTGAGTATCGCGGACGGACTTCCATCCAATGTCACTAACTTAAGGTTCAAGGGGCGTAAATCCCCGCAAGGGGATTCATTCCGTTAACCGCGGGTAATGCCGAAGGCATACCCGTGGCTCAAGCGCCTCTCTCCATAGACTATACCCCGAAGCGGGTTGCATAGCCGCCTGATTAGCATATATTTATGCAACCCATTTCAGGGTTGTGTGGTGTGGCGGGACATGCGTTCCACGGGTGCCCCATTCGGGGCTACCCGTGGTTAACGACATTTTGCCCATTCCGGACAAAATACTTAAGTTAGTGACATTGAGCTCCCATTCGCCCCTTATACAATCAGCCGTATATATGGCTACAGAGGCGCAAAAGGCAGCGTTATGGCTCTTCGGGGAGGATTTTGACGTTGCCGCCGGCGTTTACGCGGTAGCGCGCCGAGGTGTTGTCGGCAAGGTTTGTCACGCGGAACACGTAGTCCTCGATATTCACGTTTGCGCGCTCTGAGCCGTCGTAAGCATTTTGAATAGCCTGCTCTACTGTGTGAAATCCTGACCCTTCATAGGTGTCGACTTTCTTTCCGTCGAAATAAAGTTCTACAAGTACATCATCAATCGGATGTATGCGGTTTGCTGTCATAGTCGTAAATGTTTGTTTTCTACTATAACGCTTTTGCGGGGGAAAAGGTCAAATCTATTGTGCATGACCTTAGAGTCTTTGGAGTACTTAGCGACCCTAAAGACCTTAACACCAACATCTGAAAACTGAAATCTGACGACTGGCAACTCCTACGAATAGGCGTGGAGCGAGGAGAGGGCGTTGACACCGAAATAGGTCATCAGCACGGCAAGGAAAGCAAAGAGCATGTAGGCGTGAAACGTGGTGGGGTGGTTAAGTGGCTTGATGGAGCGGTGCATCGCCACGGCGTATATAATAAAGGTGACAAGCGCCCATGTCTCCTTCGGGTCCCATGCCCAATAGCGTCCCCATGATACATTTGCCCATACGGCGCCGGTAATTATGCCAAGTCCGAGAAGGTATAGAGCCGGATAGAGCATCACGCGGTCAAGCCACATCAGGCGTTCACGCCGCGAAGGCGAGAAAAACGAAATCACGCTGCAGGTGACGGTGAAACCGAAAAGCGCGTAAGCCGTCATGACAAGCGTCACATGGATGCTAAGCCATGGAGAAGCAAGCACAGGCATAAGCGGCGTTAATACCGGATTGGAACCGATGAGATGCGCGACAAGAGCCACCGCACCCGCAAAAAGCATCCCGACAGGCAGAAGCAACGGCGATGCGCGGTGAAACGCCAGCAGCAGCGGCAACAGCACAAGCAACAGAAACTCCATGGTTTCGCCCGTATTGGCAAGCGGAATATGCCCCGACATGTACCATTCAAGTATATATGCGGTCAGCTGCAGCAGTAACGCTATGCAAAGGAATGCTACCGCCACAGCGGAAAACTTCGGCAAACGAAACAAGCCGGCAAAAGCCACTGCCGCGCCGCAGAAAAGCAGTATGAAAATCAGCGTAGAAAAAGGCACTTGATTGTAGACAATCTCCGCCTCCACGCGGGCAGCGGACATAGAATCGGCATTATCGGGAAGACGCATAATCAGATTTCCCGCCAACAAATCCATAATCAGACCGACTTTCTCGTCAAGCTCCTCGATGGCGCGGTCAAGCTCTGCATTGCCTTTACCATACAAATCGCGCAGACGGTAATAATCGGAAGCCGAAAACAGGTCGTCGAGCGATGCATACCGTCCGTCAAGCCCGAGACAGTCGCGCAACGCCTTATCTTTCACAAGAATTGCACGCTCCCCCTGCCATTGCTCGGGATAAAGCAGCCATGACGCCATAAACTGCTCCGGCGACAAACCGCGATAGCGCGTATCGCCGGTGATTTTCAGCGTGAAATCACGCGCGAGCGAATTAAATGTCATCACCCTGCCATTGTACATCACCTGCTTGCGGGAAAGCGAATCGGCTTGCTGACGCGGTACACCGGCGATAGTCTCTGCCGAAGCCGCGCCTGTGACGGCAAGCATCAATACTGTCACCGCTGACAGACGTTTAACCGCCTTACGAAATCCCGACACGCGCGACAGCATGAGCCACAATCCCGCAACGGCAAAGAGCAAAAATCCTGTATAAACCATCCCTATTCCAAGCGGGTCATGATTGACACTGAGCACGGTATGACCCTCGCTGTCATACGACATCTGGCAAAGACGATAGCCGTTTACCGAGGCGATGTTATTGACCGACACCTCGGTCGGCTCTCCGTCGACACGAAGATAACTCACGAAATCACGCGGCACTTCTCCTCCCGGATAATATGCCACGGTAAAACTGTCAAGCGACAGCCGGAACGGAAATTGCCTCACTGAACCGTCGGCAAGCTGATAAGCCGAAACCTCCTCACCCTTCCCGAGTCGTACCTGCCCGCGGTCGCCGGTGAGCCATGTCATGACCCCTCCGACGACAATCACAAGCAGCGATATGTGCAGCAGCCAAGCCGGTTTAGAAAGCCGCATAACCATTACCGGCGACGGGGCGAACCGCCATACATTCCATTTCAATCAACCATTCGGGGCGACACACCGGCGCAAGCACAATCACACGCGGCACACCCGGAAAACGCTCCTCATACATCGCATTGACAGCCGCATAATCGGCTATGTCGCGAAGATACACAATCATGTGACACACATCATGCCAGCCACATTCAGCCTCGGCAAGAAGAGCGCCTACATTTTCCCACATCCTGCGGGTCTGTGCCTTAACATCGCCCTTATGCACCACCTCACCACGATTGTTGATGCTCGCCGTACCGGAGATAAACACATGGCGGCGGTCGCCGTAGTCAACATACGTGCCGCGCTCAAACGCCACACCGTATTCATAAGTCGGATTCAGATATTCCGGCGCATAAAGATACCTCATCTGACCAGGCACGATGCCTTTGACAGCATAAGTGTCCATCTCCACGGTCACGCGCGGGTCGGCATGGCGACCTCCGATGCCGGTACTTGCTATGAAATGGGTGTCGGACGTAAGGTTGTTGGTCATGAACATCTCGTTTCTTCCCTTCACCATCCCGGCATAGTTCACATCGACATCGTGCACGAAAAACCATGTGCGCACACAGTTGTCGGCAATCAAGCAACCCTCGTCTTCAAGGCGCAGGGCGTAGTCGCAAAGCAACGCACGGGTGGCAACCTCCGACTGCACATCGGGTGTGCAGGCACTCCCCTGCCAGAAATGAGTATAATCTCCGTGAGTCACTGAATACAGTCCGTTGTACAGGTTATTGACCGCCACTCCTTCCTGCAGATACACCCAGAGAGCCAGCTTTGTGCCATCGAGCGGCGACTGCTCCACGATAGAAACGGCGCACTCTTCCTCACGCGGCAGCTGCGACTGCTGGTTGGACGCATCGCTCAGGAAATAGCGCTTGAACACAGGCACTACACCGGCACCGAGACGTTCGCGCAGATTATTGTAAGCGGCGATGACGGTCGACAGCTGGACGGCGAAAGTTTCGCCTGCAGCGGTCGACTTGATTATCGCATGGTACTCAGCCACTCCGCTCCCGCGCATAAACGCCGACACGGTAGTTGATGCACCATTATTATAATATGTAGTCATTTCCCTTTTTATTTCTTCTTCCAGTAACATAAGATGTCATCATTTTTTAGCACCTGCGTCAATCCAGTTTTTCACCAGATCGGCAGAGGTAGTATTAGAAATAATCGTATGGTGACGGTAAGCCCAGTCATCCGATATATCTGTGGCAATAGCGCGCCAAAGCACACTTGCCGACGCATCGCCGGGAGTCACGCGCATCATGTCGGGCGACTTCACCGAAGCCACATTGACCAAAGCATCGTAACTGTCAGCCTCGGTAAGGTTGAGCGACGCAGCCGCATGATTGCTGCCGCCGTGACACTGCACACAGGCGGCGTTGAATACAGCGTTCTGAACGGCGACAAACATCCCGGCATCCACACTCCCTACATCGAAATGTATGTATCCGTCACTTCCCTTGACAGGTTCGACAGCGGCAAACGTGGCTACACGCTTGCGAAGGCGGTTGACTACACAAAGCTCGATGCTTGAAATGTCGTCGGTGATACCGTCAATTTCAAAATCCCCTCCTGTCACAGGACGCGATACCTCGGCGTATTCACTGTCGCTGAATCCCGCCACGACAACCGAATATCCGCTTGTCCAGGAATCGATTCCTTCGACATCGCCGGTAAATTTTACGGTCGATGTAATACCGTTGTCATCCATTCCCATGGAGGCGTCATCATATATCTTACCGTCGTCGCATGAAGCGACAGATGTCGCCAGTGTCAAGGATAATATGATATTGTCAAGTCGCATATTGTCAGAATGTATATTGTAACTGCACGGTGGCGGAGTGCATGGCAAGCCCGAGATCATCGTTGTCACGGTCAAGCTGTGTGGCGTGACCGGTCCTGCCCATGTACTGATACATCGCCTGCAGTTTCAGACCCGTACCCTTGAAGAAGTAATTCACACCCACAGCCGGCATGTTGAGCAGTCCGCCCCGGTCAAGACCGTTACGGTCGAGAAGGTCGTAACGGAGCGCGCCCTGCAGACGGTCGGTGATGAAATAACCAGCCTGCACATATCCGCCGAGATAATTGTAAGACTCATCGATTTTCTGACGTTTCGTGAATCCCACTCTCATATAATATGCCTCGGCTGCGAGATAGAGGCGGTTTTTAATCCATGCAAACTCCACTCCGGCGCGGAAATCGTTGGTGCTCTCGTTTTCGCTCTCCACGTTGATTGAAGCCGACACACCGATGAGCATCCTGTCAAGATTAAGCTGACGGGGGCTGCCCTGAGTGGCGGCCATCACGCCCTTCGGCTGGAAGGTGAAACGTCCGGCATAGAGCAGCGAAGGTATGTGCCAGTCGTCGCTGAATGTCTTGGTAGCACTGTTTACCGAGGCACCGGTGCCGTTGAATACACCTACCTGATAGCCCCATTTCTGACGTATAAGACCGTGTATCTCGACACCGAGGTCAAAACCGGTGCCGATATGAGGCGTGACAGCATTAAGTGAATGAGGCATTATCACCGATGCGGTCAGCGACACGGGGAGGGAGGGGAACAGTGTCTCGCCGAGCGTGGTAAGATAAGCGTGGGAGAAGGGAGTCTTGAATTTACCTATGCGCACGGCAAACTGGTCGCGTATCTTCACGTCGGCCCATGCCTGCTGCAAGAGGTTGCCTCCGGAAGCGGCGGCGTTGATTGAAAGATTATAAGTGACTTTGCCGAATGCCTTGCCAGTAAATCCGAGCACCGCGTAAGGGATGGCGAATCCGGAGTTTGCCACATTATCCTGGTTGTAAGCCGGGTCAAGACCCTCGCTGTCGTAATAGTTGAAATTTGCCGATGTCTGTACAAGCAGATATGGCTTGAACAGGAAATCACCGTTGCGCGTACCCCATGAGAAGCCGTCGCGCCCTGCAAGCGACACGACTCCATTTTCGGTATCGGCATCATACTGCGCCGACGCTGCGACAGGAAGTAGCGAAACCATCAATATTGCTGATATGATTGATTTTATTCTTGACATAACAAAGTTAATAATTTATATTCATATTTTAAGTTTAGAGGTATAAAGTTTAGGGTTTATGGTTGAGGGTTGAGGGGATACCGATGCATCCTTTGCCTTCCGTGTACCGGGCGAGCTTCCACTCGCCCCTACTGCTACGCTAAGCCCGCTTTAGGATAGCTAACTTCCTATTAGCCTTTAACCCCATAACCTTTTAACCCGCTTGCAAGGCAAGCTCTTAACCCTCAACTTTCGCTTGCGAAAGTTGAATTTACAACGATTTAAGAAATTCGATGAGGGCATCGCGGTCGCTCTTCGACATTTTGCGGAAGAGATTTTTTGATGCCTCCCCCTCGCCGCCGTGCCACATTATAGCCTCGGTGAAGTTACGCGCACGACCATCGTGGAGGAAATAGGTGTGACCGTTTACCTTCTCCTGAAGCCCTATCCCCCAGAGAGGGGTGGTGCGCCATTCGTTGCCGGCGGCAAGTCCCGACACATAATTGTCGTTCAGCCCTACGCCCATAATCTCGGAGCCCATGTCGTGCAGGAGATAGTCGGAATAGGGATGAATGGTCTGGTTGCCGAGCCAGGGAAGCTGGGTACCGTTGAGCAGTGTCGAACCGCGCGGGCGGGTATGGAGAGTTGTCACGTGACAAAGGTGACACTTCGCCTCGTAAAACATCTGTTCGCCACGCTTCACCTGCGGGTCGTCGACATTACGGCGCGCCGGCACACCGAGCGACTGCATGTAGAAGTCGACATTTTCCATCTCCTCGGTCGACACATCGAGTTTGTCGTAAAGAAGCCCCATCATGGAACCCTGCGACATCTGTATCTGCCCCTCGCATATCTCCTCGGGATAGCGGCTGTTGGTGACACCCATGTCGCTCGAGAAGCCGAGTTCCACGGTAAGGTCGGCATGCTGAGCCTTGTTGCCCGACACGCCGAGACTTCTTACGCCGCGCTCGTTGATATAGTTGCAACGACCCGATATGCCAAGCTCGGGATAATTGCTCTTGGCGGCAAGCGCCTCGATTTCGTTTTGGTCAAGCGCCATCATCTGCCCCATGCCGACATGCCGGAGCGGTATGCGCACCGTGCAGAAAAGGTCGTCTGGGTCTATCTCGTCGGCATACCAGTCGGTTATGGTATAGGTAGGATAGGCAAGCTCGTAAGGCTCGCCGTCGGGGAATGTGAACGACTCGAAGTGCCAGTCGACCTTCAGTTTGCCCTCGGCTTTTACACCGTAGATCGACTGGTCGTGAAGCACCCTGCCGTAATCTTTGAAAAACGCTCCGTTTTTGCGGGTCACATACACAAGCATCGCCGAAAATCCGTATGCGCCGGAACCGCCGTCGGCCCATAGCGCAGGCTTTGTGCGCCCCGCATTGCTGTGACAGCTTCCGCAGGAATATCCGGCATAAACCGGTCCGAGACCGCCGCCGTATCCGTTGGACGATGTACGCATGTCATCATACAGCTTGTCGCCACGGTAGAAGCGGGTGGTGTTGGAGCCGCTCACCCAGTCAGCCTGAGTGTCAAAAGCCTTCGACGAGTTGAGAAATATGGTCGAGGTGGCCGCCGACAGTTCATAACCCTGCGGGGTCTCGATATCGAGCACGTCGAGACCCTCCCGGTCACATGACACGAGAGGGCTGACGACTACTGTAACGAATGCTGTAATATATATGTGTCTAAGTTTCATTTTACTGTTCTTGCCTTACCATCCTTGAATAGAAGGAACTCAAGAGTGTGGAATCCGCGTATGTTCTGTGCCGCCTCGACCTTACCGTCGTCGTCACCGTCGCCCCAGATGAGGTCAGACACGTTTCCGGAAGAGAGATGATTTACAATCGCATCCTGGTCAAGAGGCCAGCTGTCCATGTTGGGGTCAAGACCGAGAGCGTCGACCGGACCAAATAGAAATGCCTCACTCATTTCCCAGGGAGCACGTGCCTCAAGCCATGCCTCGCATGCGGCTTCAAAAGCGGCGTTGCTGCGGGTATCGGCAAGATTGCGCACTGCGGTGTAGAGGGCGGCGTTCTTGTCGCGGAGATCTTTATAAGTAGGAAGGATAACTATATCTACATAATCCTTCACGATGGCGTCGAGCTCGGCGTCATGACCGTCGCCAAGACTGTTGAAAAATGCCTTGAGGTCGCGGTCAAGCACTTCGTTGAGCGTAGCGCAGGCATCCATTGCGGCTCTCGACTGGAGTGAATTGATATGGCTGCGGAAGGGAGCCGGTATACCGATGATTGACGCTGTGGCGTTGTTGATAGCTTCAAGCACCTTTGCGTCAAGCTCCGGATTGAGGCTTCTTACGAAAGTGGAGATTGAATGTGCGCTGATATCGACGCCGTAAGTGCAGGTGTAGGCGTTGAGGATTGAACGGATGTTGTTGCTATAGTCCTCGCGTGAATGCCAGCTGTACCATGACTCCACCGCATAAAGCGCTTCCTCATATTTACCGCCTACATAGAGATTGTAGGGATCACCGATTTTAGCATTGCCCACCTCATCGGCGATGCTGCTGCAGCCGTCGATTATTTCGGAGATGCAGTTTAGCGCACTTGCGTAAGTCGAGTTGTTATGGTTTTTGAACGTAGTGGCATACGCGTCGCCGCCGTCGTAGGATGTAGCCCATGCCTCATATAGGCTGTTGGCGTCATCTTTCAGGAGGTTTGCCACCTGAATGGTGTAATTGTGCCATGCGTTAGCATTGGAGGCGGTGTACTCCAGATCTTTTGACTCGACCGGCTCATTGGGGTTGGGCTCATCATTTTTCTTGTCGTCGCTGCATGCCACCATCGAGCAGCCCAATGCAAGCGCCATGATTGCTGAGTAAATTTTTCTTTCCATATATCTAATTTTATTTTTATGATTCTTATAAATTCAACTTTCACAAGCGAAAGTTGAAGGTTATGAGGTTATGGGGTTAACAGGTTATAGCGCATGCGCCCTAACCGTATAATCTTCAAGCCGCAGGCTTGAACAATAACCCCTTAACCCTCCGCTTTCCGCGAAGGCGGAAAGCGGAATCAGATAAACCAGCCGATGTAGGCGATACCTATCGACACTTCATTCTCGCTGTTGTAGCAACCGCTTCCGAAGGGGTTGGAGGTGCCTATCTGACGGTTGGAATAGTCGGCCTTCACCACGAGGTTGGGCAGCGCATACCAGTTGACACCCGCACTCCACTTGCTCACCTCCAGACGGCGGTCGGCGGTAGCGGGCGCGGCTACCGACTTCTGCGGGTTGAAATATTCGTAACGGGCAAACGGGTATATCACCGGCATCTTCTTGACCCCGGTCACGTTACGGAGATTGAAGCCAATCTCCGCGCCATAGCTCAGTGAGTTTTTCGCCACGGGAAGCAGGCGGCTGTAGGGCGATGCGCCGGGGAGTTTGTTGTTTTTGCCGTTTACCGCAGCAGTGTTACCCACATGTCCGTAAATCACGTTGGCGCGCACTGTCAGGTAGCTGTTGCGGTACTGTCCGTCCCAGCTCGCCATCGTGACAGGTATCCTGCCGTCGGCGGCGTAGGTCTGTGACTTGTCGGAGTTGGCGCCCGCGTCATGACAATAGTAGAATGACACTCCCGTGCGCAGCCCTTTCACGCCGCGATAGTCGATACGCGCCACATATCCGGGCGAAGTAAAGTTGTCGGTCTCGAAAAATCCCTGCTTGCCGCCGGCAATCCATGTGTCGCGGTCAAAACCGTTGGCGTTAAGTCCGGCGACCACCATCGCCTGATAGTCAAACAGGGCATGACCGCTGCCAAATGTACCGAACAGTGCGATACCGGTCTCATGCCATGTGCTCGGTATCATCACGGTCTCGCTTTCGGGGCGGACGGTCCCGAAGAAATTAATCGGTTCGTGATGCGTGTTGGTGAGTCCGAACGGCACTATCATGTGTCCGGCGCGCACATTAAACTGCGGGATGATAAGGCGTGTGATATGAAACTGCTCGAGAGCGACCTCGCCACCCTTCTCGACCTCGGTCTCATACTCGCCGTTCTCGCTGTTTTCTATTTCGTAGGCGATGCCTGTGCCTCCTGATTCAAACTCGATCTCGGCACCGAGTATCCACTTCGGGGTAAACTTATAATCAAGTGCAAGCACAAATCGCGGTATCGCCACTGTGTTGCGGCGTTCCTTCGTGGCACCGTCTTTCTGGAAGCGGTTGATGCCGTAGTCTTTGAACGAAGCGACCATTTCTCCATAACCGCCAAACCGGAACTTTGAATATCCCGCCGTATCGGCAGCTTCCTGTGCCGTAGCGGGAGCAACGGCAAGCAGAGAGAGCAACAATCCTGTAATCTTACTTTTTCCTTTCATTTTGGTTCATTTTTTCGATTGCAAAATTACCGCTGCCCGGAAAATCGGGAAATACTCAAAACTGATGATTTTTTAGACCGATTCTAAATAATAATTAACTAAAAAAAGTGAGTCGGCAGTTTTCAGCCATCAGTTTCCAGAGATAATCGCATAGCCGCAGGGGGCAGAGTTGCCCGCAGGGCATCATCTCTTTGTAGCCGTGGGTTGAGCGCAGCGATACCCACGGAAAGCAAGCCAGAATGAATGTTTCTGAAAGAATCATCAATATATCTGAAATTTTACACTTTAATATTTTGCATATTTGATTTTATTTGATTTAATTCGCAAAAAGCACCTGCTATGAGCTATACCAATCTCCTCTATCACATCGTATTCGCTACAAAAGAGCGTCGACAGTCCATATTGATTCAAAATGAACGGAGAGTCTACGGACTCCTCTTCTCCATTCTGAAAAAATATGGGGCGACTGCCTATAGAATAGGAGGAATGCCCGACCATATACACATTTTTGCATCCATTCCTCCCACAATAATGGTCTCGGAATTTGTGCAAAAGCTCAAGCGTGAATCGAGTCTTGCCATTGGGAAAGACGCTATTCTTCCCGATTGGCATGGATGGCAAGATGGATATTGTGCCTTTACCTACTCGCGGCATGACATGGAGAAAATAGTAACTTATATAAAAAATCAGAAAGAACATCATAAAAGGGTGTCATTCATAGATGAATTCGAGCAATGGCTACGGGACAATGGCATTACCCCATAAATCTTCATGATGATTCCCTGTCGGGAAACATTTCAGCGAACCCCATATCCCGTAGGTTTCGCTACACTCAACCTACGGCTACTCATGGAGGATGCCCTGCGGGCAACCCCCGCGATACCAGAAGCGGGCTGGCGGTGGGCGCCCTTCCGGGCGCCCCTACAGCTACGCGCTCCTTTCGCTGAGAGAAAGCAACTGCACCATTGGACACTCTAAAAATAATCTTGTTGCTTTTGACCTTCTGTCCCTCTGTATCTCTGAAAACTGAAATCTGACAACTGACAACTCCTCTCTTTAACAATAGTTAATTAACACAATAACTCCTCATTTCATTTTGCATCAAATAAAAATTTCATTTATTTTTGCATTTGCTAACTAAACCTGAAAACACAATTCAAAGTTGGTGTCGGGGACAAGTGAATTGTGCCGTACCTAACATTCCCCGGCGTATATGGAAAAGTGATTTTAGTAATGTTAAAGTACCTAAAACCGATGAAAAGCAGGCTTTCGATAGCGATGACCTTTCTCTTTATCATCATATCGTTACAGCCGCAGGCACAGAATGTCGCGATAAAGACCAATCTGCTTTATGACGCCACGGCTACAATCAACGCCGGCGTCGAGGTGGCTCTCGCGCCGAAATGGTCGCTTGACATTTCAGGCAACTTCAACGCATGGAGCTTCTCCGACGGCAAACGGTGGAAACACTGGCTCGTGCAGCCCGAGTTGCGCTACTGGCTCTGCCGCGAGATGGGCGGTCACTTCTTCGCCTTTCATCTGCTCGGAGGTCAATATAATGTAGGTCACGTCGACCTCGATTTCCTCAGCTTTCTCGGCTCCAATTTCAAGGATTTCCGCACACTGCGCCATCAGGGATGGTATGAAGGCGCGGGCATAGGCTACGGGTACTCATGGCTCTTGTCACGTCACTGGAACATCGAGGCGGAGATAGCCGTAGGCTACATCCACTCCCGCTATGATGTCTACGAGTGTGCCGGTTGCGGCAAAAAAATCGAGACAGGGCGTCACAACAACTATGTGGGGCCCACCAAAGCCGCCGTCAATCTTATATATGTGTTTTAATCAGCTGCAACCATGAATCATAACCTGTCAACCTTCATAGCGCTACTTCTCCTCCCGGCATCGGCATTGCTTGCCGCCGACAATGCAGCCGCAACCGTAACCGCCTCAGATAGGGGGGGTTACAACACCACTATCACACGCACTGAGTCAACTGTCATCGTCGACATGACGCTGCGCCTCGCCGACATAAAGGTAAAGAGCGAGCAGCAGCTCATAGTGACCCCCGCCCTTGTCAACGGCGACAACCGCCTCGACCTCCCCGGCATAACGGTCACCGGACGTAACCGCGCCCTGCGCGACGCCCGCGAGCACATCGCCACCCCCGCAGGCTACACCGCCTATCGCGCCGGGAAAGTACCCGCCGAACTACCCTACCATGCGGAAGTGCCCGTGGCCGACTGGATGCTCGACGCCGACCTAATAATCACCGACTCCCTCTCGGGCTGCAACTGCGCGCCCCTCACCGGCGGCTCCGAGCTTCTTGCCATACTCGACCTGCGCCCCCGCATATTTGCCCCGCAGTATGAGTATATCGTCCCGGTTGCCGAAGCCGCCAAGATACGCGAGGCGGCAGGTCACGCCTATATCGACTTCCCCGTCAACAAGACAGCGATTTACCCCGACTACCGCCGCAACCCGCAGGAGCTTGCCGCCATACGCGACACCATCGAACTTATCAAAAACGACCCCGACTATACCATCACCGAGCTGACACTCAAAGGCTACGCATCGCCTGAAGGCTCCTACGCCAACAACGAGCGGCTCGCCAAAGGCCGCACCGAGGCATTGCGCGAATATATACGCGGTCTCTACGACTTCCCCGCGTCGATACTCCGCTCGGAGTGGGAAGCCGAGGACTGGCAGGGACTCATAGCATGGCTACGCGCCAGCGACCTGCCCGACCGCGAGGCGATGATCGCCGTGTGCACCGACCCGGTATTTGACGGCAACGACGACGGTCGCGAATGGCGACTCAAGAGCCGATTCCCGCAGCAATACAAGATGCTGCTCGCCGAGGTCTACCCCGGGCTGCGCCACACCGACTACACCGTTCGCTACACTGTGCGCACCTACACCTCGACCGACGAGATAGCCCGCGTGATGAAAACCGCGCCGTCTAAGCTCTCGCTCCGCGAGATGTATCTGCTCGCGCAGACACTACAGCCCGGCTCGCCGGAATACAACGAAGTGTTTGAAACCGCAGTCAGGCTCTACCCCGCCGAGCCGGAAGCCAACCTCAACGCCGCCCTCGCCGCCCTCCAGTCGGGCGACCTTGACCGCGCATCGCGCTACCTCGACCGCGCCGGCGACTCCCCCGAAGCATCATACGCCCGCGGAATACTCGCCGCCAAGCGCGCCGACTACGACACCGCCCTCCCGCTCCTTGAAGCCGCCGAAAAAGGCGGCATCGCCAAGGCTGCCGACGCTCGCGCCCAGCTCCAAGAAATCATAAAACGTCAACCCTCAAAACCATAAAAGTTTAGGGCTTAAGGTTTAAAGTTTAGATTACACCCTGAAACCTGACTAACTGACAACCCGATTAACATTCGTCTAAATCATCAACTAAAAACCAATACCCAATTACACATGAAAAGTAACAAGCTATTTTTCGGAGCACTAACCCTCCTGGCGTTCACCGCCTGCTCCGATGACAAAAACAATGAGCCAATCTCTGAACAAGATGGACCGTTGGCTTACGTAAAGGTATCAGTAATGACCACCTCTCCTGGAAGTCGTGCTGACGAAGAACCATTAGTTCCCGGAACAGACTTTGAAGATGGAACAGACGGGACTAATAACACTGTCAATGAAAATACTATAGGAAAAGTTGTTCTCGTTTTTTACGATGAGAACCGAAATTATATCGGAGACGCGACTCTTACTGAGAGTGACCTGACCATGACATCTGGAAATCCGAGTGACGAACCGGCTACAAATATTGAAAAATACGGTACAGGAATTGCAGAAGTATCTCTTGGTGGTGTGACACCAAAATATATGATGGCATTTGCTAATCCTATCTCAGAGGGAAATATAAAAACCGGAGTCGATGTTGTAAAATTACAAGAGAGAGAGACTTATAAAACTACATTGGGATTCACTATGAACAACTCCGTCTATTTTAATGCGTCAGGAGAAATTCAACGTGCAGTTCCAATCGATGCTGAAAAGCAGATTTTCACATCAAAAGGCGAAGCAACAAAAGCTACAGGCAAAGGAATAATAACAGTTTGGTTAGACCGTTTAGCTGCTAAAGTATCTCTTTCAGGCTCAGGAACTAATGGAGCTATAACTGAGCGCACAGGCACTTTGGATGAAAAACAACTAAAATTTGTAGTCGAAGGCTGGGGTCTTAACGTAACTGCAAAAAAAATGTATCTGTCCAAATATTTTAATCTCACAAACGGCTCAACATACAACTCTATAAACGAACGACTAAGTACATTTACCTGGAACGACTACCAGCGTCACCGTAGTTATTGGGCATTTTCACCTGCGTATGACAAAACCGACAATTTCAAGTCAGTCACTAAAGAAGGAGAGACAGAAGCTACAAAAATTTATGGCACTGATTTCCCATATGTAGCTGACCAAGTAACTGCTGATTCCAAATTTAATTACTATCCTTTCAAATCATTTCTTCCAAAGAAAGAAGGAGAGACCGATGCCATAAAAGGCACTCATTGTAAGGCGGTCGGTGCGACAGAATACACTCTCGAAAACACTGTCAGCAGCGCAATTTATGCAAAATCATGTGACTATCGCAATTCTGCACTTGTTGCAGCTGTAGTTGTAGGTCATTATGAACTCGGCGGAACACAGCAGAGTTTCTACGTCCGCAATGAAAAAATATATCTTGAAGAGGATTTCAAGAAAGAAATGGCAATAATCGCCGGTGGATATCTTGTAGACGAACATGGAAATGCCTTGAATAAAGATAATTATACGTCAGGTCTTTTCACGATATATCATCCGACCGAGACATCTTCGACAAAGGGGGTTCAGGAAAACCGTGTAACAGTAAAGCTAACCAGTGTAACGGCTGCAAACGGAATCAAATATAAGGCTAATTCAACAACAGAAGCAGTTGCTATTACAACTGAAAATATAAATGACATCAATACAAAGCTATATGAAGTATGCGGTTTAAGCTATGCTTATACAAATGGATACGCCTATTTCAATATTCCCATAGAGCATCTTGGCGTGACGCCTAAAAATGCAGAAAATCCGGTTGCTGGCTCTTTTGGTATAGTCCGAAATCATCACTATGACCTCTCTGTTACTGGATGGGCTGATCTTTCATTTGCGACCCTCGGCACAGGTGTATTTGACCCGGATGAACCAGTTGTTCCACCAACTGATCCGAGCGACAAAATTGCAGTAAAGGCTGAAATGCGTGTACTCACATGGCGTCTTGTTTCTAAAGAAGTTACATTAGGTCAATAACTGCTAATACGAATAACCGATTTTGGCAACCACGGGCTGCACTTTATGTGCGCCCGTGGCGCCAACACCGGAATCGAGTGTGGAATGTTGCCCGCAGGGCATCATCCGGATTTAGCCGCAGGTTGAGCAACGCGATACACTGATGATTCCTGACGGAAACAGAAAAAGGAGACACCCCCGAGGGTTTCGCTACGCTCAACGCCCCGGCTAAACACGGATTATCCCTCCGGGAAACCGCTGCAAGCCGCCCCAGCAACTCCGCTAAACCGCTCCACAGCCCCGCGATAAAGCCGGCTCCCTAAGGTCACTAAGGTTCCTAAAGTCTCTAAGGCCCCTAAAGACCCTAAAGGCCCTAACGACCTCAATTCCACGCGGATGCACCATGGTGCATCCCTACAACTGACAACTGAAATCTGAAATCTGACAACTAAAATAAACCTATGCTCCGACATACGCTGACACGGATATTGATTGCGCTCCTCGCCGTCGGCATCACAGCCTGCGACAGCGTCTTCTACGATGAAGAAGGCGATTGCTCCGTCACATACCGCGTGAAGCTCACCTACACCAAAAACATGAAGAATGCCGACGCGTTTCCCTCCGAGGTGACCCATGTCGCGCTCTACGCCTTTGACCCGGCAGGACGCATCGCATGGTCCACAACCACGACAGCCGCCGAGCTACACGCCGCCGACAACTGCATCAACGTGGAGGTCGATCCAGGCACGTATGACCTCGTGGCATGGTGTGGCGGCACATCACGCGAAACCGCAGCCGCCGGATGGACCCTCGCCGGAGGTAACAACCCCGTCGAGAAAGCCGACCTGCTCTGCACCCTCGCGACCACCCCGTCGGCAACCCCGGGTCATGCCGTGAGCGACAAAGACATCCACCGCCTATACCACGGCACACTCACCGCCGCCGAGATGCCCGACGGATACGGCACATACGACTATACCATCGACCTGACGAAGGACACCAACTTCGTGCGCGTAATCCTTCAACACGCCGACGGCGAACCTGTCAACCCCGACTGGTTCACCTTCACCATCACCGACACCAACACCGCGCTTGACCACACCAACGCCCCCGCGTCGGCGACCGTGGTCACCTACCGCCCCTGGGCGGTGACGACAGCAGCCACCGAGCTTCCCGACCCCGACAACATTGCCGGTCGCGGCACTGCGGCGTCGCCCTCACGCGCCGTCACCACCATCAGCTCCGTGATAGCCGAGATGACCACGTCGCGCCTCGTCACCACGTGTCGCCCGACCCTTGAGGTAAACTGCACACAGCCCGGCAACGAGCACCTTGTGGCGCGCCTCGACCTGATATCCTATTTTCTCATGATCAAGGGAAGCGCCAACCGTCACCTCACCGACCAGGACTTCCTCGACCGGCAGGACGACTACTCGATGATGCTCATACTCGATGACAACAACCGCTGGAACCTCTCCCTCGGACTCTACATAAACTCCTGGCGAATAGTACGACAGGAAGAAACCATCCATTAACTCCACCCCGCAGGCATGAAGCACGACCCACGACATATAATCCTCATCCCGCTCCTCGCCATCATCATGGCGGCCTGCTCCGACACACCCCTCCCCGCCCCCGCTCCCGCTCCGGGCGACCAGATGCGCCCCCTCTCCTTCTCTATGCCCTCGGCAACTCTGCTCCCCGCGACGGCATCGCGCGCCGATGAAACCGAAATCCGCACAGCATTTGATCTTGAAAATGGCGACACGCCATTGGAATTACGATACAGCGTCAATATTCCTAAGGACAAATTCAGCAATATAACTGCCGGAGAAATGTGTGTCAGCTATAAAAATACGGGACATCTCTATTTGGCATCAGGTTCGTTAAATCTATACGACACTTACCCTACTGAAGAGGAAGGTGTTTTAACATTCCAATTAACTGAAGATGACGCTTCAATTATTTCAACAAACGGTCTTTTAGTAGGCACAACTACAGTTGTTGTCACCAAAATCACCTATACGGCAGTCAAGTCGAGCGGCACTGACCCCGAAAATCCTGACGACCCGCAACCCGGCGCAACCGGCGGTCTTGTATATGACGGAGTAAGCACACAGTTTACCACCGGCACACTTATAGGCTGCGTGATAGCATACAAAAACGCCGAAGCAGAAGGAGGCTACGAATACAAGGCAAACTCATGCTGGACGTGGCATCCCGAAGGGCTGAGACTGACGAAGCTCTTCAACGCCGACAATGCCGCCATCGAAATCAACAGCGATGCCAACGACATCCTGCGCCATTACACGACCGAAGAACTTGCTGCCGCGGCTGTCGATGACCCGGAGATAGCCACAGATCCCCGTTCTCCCTATTTCCTGCGCCTCCTTGACCCGACCGCCGAATACGCCTACTTCTTCTATTACCCTTACGTCGACGAAGAAATCCTCACAAAGGAATACAGTGGAGCCGCCATTTCATACCCCAATTCATCAGAATCAAATAACTGGGGAATAAGTGGTAATTCTGTTCTTGAGAAAATTAATAACCACTCACTTATTTCTCCCGTCGCAAAAAATGAATCAGACGGCAATGGCAATACTTCTATCAAAACATCTAAATGGACAGAATATCCTGTAGGTGCTATGGTGGATTTAACCATAGGCGAAAACAATGACTGCCTGAATCACTCCGATTTCATGTATGCCTCGGTAAAAGAGACATCTAAAGGCAAACCTTTTACCATAGACAATGCAAAAAATGAGATATCTGTCGTAATGCAGAAAAAGATGGTGACAATGGATCTGTATGTTCTAACCGATGTTGACGAGACATCACTAAAACTCATACCCGGACCCACCAACTCCGTTCCGTCAATGAAGAGGCTTAAACGCTTCAACTTACTTACCGGCGAATTTGGAGAAGATTTTTATTATCAAGATCCATGGCACGGAACGGATATTGAAAAAAATTCGCGATATGCCACTGATGTTATCCCGTGCAAAATCGGCACTGCGACAGAGACTATCAACGGAGTGGCAACAAACTACAATGTATTCCGCGTGATTATGCCCCCGCAAAGCGCGTCAGAGTTCCGCTGCTCGTTATCTTTCAAAGTAAAGGAGAGCGACAAGACCCTTACGCTTAACGAGATGCATCAAAACTCCGGAATAAAGTCGCTGCAAAGCGGATACCACTATAAATTACGGTTCACCAAACTCAACGAGCAGTTTGGTTTCCATCTCGATATAGTCAACTGGGAAAAAGGAGACGAAATTTCCATAAACCGCCCTGATTAATCAACGATGAAACTATTGTCACGACATATAATCTTACTATTTTCGGTACTGCTTCTCGCAGCATGTACCGACGAATTTCCTGTAGAAAAATCGCCACAGCAATATATCCTTGACGGCGACTATTACTTTGTGCTTGCCGACGAGAGTGAGCCAACTTCACGACTCCAATATGACGGCATACTCCATTCGGAATTCACCACCGGCGACCGCATAGGTATATTCGCACCGCAAAACGCTGACAAGACCCAGATACCCAACGATGTGTTTACCGCGCGCGACATGACCGATAATCCACCGTCGGGTCCTCATCAGGTATTAGTGCCGTGCGATGACGAAATCAAAAAGGAAGTACCCGAAAAAGAAAATGAATATCTTCTTTACTATCCTTATGTCGCCACACAGTCACTTACAGGAGTAAGCAACGGGAATATGAAATTCACGGTCAAGGAAGAGCAAAAAACAGAAGCCAACCTTAAAGCTTCCGACTTGTTATGGTGTCATAAACTGCTCACCGCCGAAGAGAAGGAGGCGCAATATATCACAATCCACATGAATCATGCCATGGCAAACATCGTAATAAAGGTAGCGAAAGACAGCGTCGACACCGACCATGATGTAACGCTACTCTCAATTCCGACTGAAGCCACCGGCATAAAACTGCGCTACGATGACGGCGCGACCGAGATGAGCCTTGATCGCATGAGCTATGGCATCAATCCCGATAGCAAAAAGGATATTACCATGTACCGGCTGCCCGATGACACAGATGAATATAATTATGTGTATCGCGCCATTGTACCCGCATGTCAGACCGTCACCAAAGATACCGACATATTCACCCTCTTTATTAAAAACAAGACCGGCGAATTTGTGTCAACCACCTACAAACTGGCGCAAGATATAGAGTTACGTCCCGGAAAATACTATACATTCAATCTCCGTTCCGGACAAAAACCGGCAATCCCCGATGTTACCGACGATGAATCATGGGTACTCGACGTATTTGACCCGGAAACTAACGAGGTTGTCGGTCTGCTTTGCCGCGAATATATAAGATACCAACCTGAAATCGGACTTACAGATGTGGAAAATATCACGGGTACTCCAATTGATGAAACATCGAAATACATCAGCTCGCAAGCATGGGTGTTCTATAATCTGAAAAAAGGATATGAGTCGGAAGGCATCATTGACCTTGACCGTGGCACTATCGTAAGATTTATTTACGATCTGCGGGTAGGAGCCCAATACGACGTCCAAAATCATCAACTTAACTTACCTAAATGGCCGGCCCCTCATATCAACTTCCACGGGTCAGGCGGTTATGTATTGGTAGACCACGGGCATACATGGGACAATGGAGTATGGGGAGACCTGACCCCGGGAACAAGTTCCACTCTGTATCAATGGAAAGGAAACGAATATGTAGCCGATGGGCACAATGATCCCGAAACGGGAGAACTTTATATGCATGGAGGTACTATTGAATGGAGCCAAACCACCGGAACGCATCCGGTGAACAGAGGTGAAAATCTTGATTTTTTTCATATTTCCTCCTTTACGATGCCCACTGCCAAAACAACCACAGAGAAAGCACGATTAGACGGGCATATCGCTATCGACGGTGAAAAAGTGTACGTGTCGTATGAGTCTTTTGATCAAGTGACTAACAGAGAGCTGAGCAATCCCTCGGTCAAAGTCGGTGTGCCTGTTCCACATTTCATGCACGATGTCAGAGGGAGTGAAATTATAGATTATCCCATTGTAAAAATAGGATACAATAATTTCTGGATGACAAAATCCTTACGTAGTGCATATAATGCCGATGGCACGGAACTTGCCTATCTGTATCCTCAAATAGATGAAACCAACTTGACAACCGAATATTACGAAACAGTATTTGAGCCTGGTTACATGTATTCTAAAAGAGGCACCTACTTTGATGTCAATACTGAAGCTACTGAAGAAGAAAAAAAGGATTTCTTTCCGAAGCTTTATAATTATGTGGCATTTCAGGAAGATAAATTTCTACCTGACGAAACCGATATAGACGCCACAGGAAAAAATCGCTTTATCGTCATGTTCCCAACCGTGGCTAATTTTGGTACAATGCTGAATTATTTCGGTACAACATTTGGTGGTAAACTTTGTTCTAACAAATTCTATCCTCAAAATAGCACCGGGGCCTACACAGTGAAGGATGGCGAAATAAGGGATGCTCTTAAAAATTGCGAATACACGAATTATACCAATAACGTATATGTCGCTAATATCTCAGGATTTAACCTGTTGCCGATGGGAAGTTTTGTACTCAACTCATTTGGCTCAAGTTTTGGAGAGCAATTCAATCTATGGGTAAGGGATGAAATTGAAGAAGGCACCTACACGCAGTATTCCATAACTTTTAACGCCTGGACTCCATTTGCCCAAAATATACAATTAGACCAAGTTTTTGAAAAAAGAACTGACACCGGTAATAACAATAGCAACAATATGTTGAAAACTCACAGATTCTTACCGGTAAGATTCTTGATGAGAATGAAACATCAGCAGAATACACAAGACAATACCGAAGTCGTAAAATCAATAAAATCATCTATTACACACCAGTATAAAGTCAAAGCTTCTGCTGACAACGAGTCAAAAATAGTTAATGTGAGAATCGTTAAATCGGAGAGTGAGAAATGAGATATCTTGCACGACATATTACTGCGTTGTGGGGCATCGTACTGACGATGATGCTCGGCGGATGCGTCAACGACTACGACACCTGCGACGAGGTGCAGCGCATCAGCGGAGAAGTGCCTGTAAGGTTCACGCTGAAGCTCGACTCCGACGGTTTCGGGTCGCGCGCAGAGGGTGATGCAGGCGTGTGGAATCCCAATTACACTCAGGAAATCGGTACACGGTTTGACTCTCAAGTCGACCGCCTTCATGTGATGCTAATAGACGCTGCCGGCAATCTCGCTCATGTAGAACTGCGCGATTATATGTATGTAGCGGAAGATGGCGGCTATACATTCACCGGCAATATTGATTTTGGTGAAGATAGCTGGGAAGCGGGCACTTATCGCGTCATGCTGCTTGCCAACTGCGGACCGGCGATAATGAGTGCAAAAACACTCGACGAGCTTCCCTCCACGATTGACAATGTGATGTGGTACAATCCCGACGGCTCACGTCGCGAAGGAGTAAAAATACCGATGTGGGGCATAACCACACATAATTTCACTTTCTCCGGTAAAAAAGATTCACCCGAGGAAATAGGTGACATCTCGCTTCTCCGCGCTGTCGCTAAAGTTGAGATCCTGCTTGACAAAACGAAGATGGATGGTTACAAACTTGTGAGTGCAACCATAAGCGACGCCAACTCATATATAAATCCTTTCCCCGCAGGATGGCAGAATGCGACCGTCACCACCGGCGACAACCTGCGTCATGGCGCTCCTTTTAATCCGGTCAAGACCGAGGTGACATGCAACGCATTTACTCCCGGCTCGTTTATAGATGAAGCACCGCAATCGATAGTGTTTTATCTACCGGAATACGATTCTGCCGGGAAAGAGGCTACCATCGACGTGACCCTGAACAATGAAGCCACGGGGCAGACTCTGAATTATACGGAGGCTCTGCACTTCAACGATGAGAATGTCAATAATGGCGCTGCTGACGGTAACGAGCGACTGGCTACCGACATCGTGCGCAACCATCTTTATCAATTTACTATCGACGGTATCAACTTCGGCACACTCACCTATAGCCTCGCCTGCTGGGAACATGTACCCTCTACTATCGGCTGGAATGTCACCGGACTCGACTTCGAGTTTACATCAACCGATAACGAAGCGGAATACGGTTATGTTTCATATCCATGTTATGATGACGGCAAGAAAATAGAATACTATTACCTAAATAGTAAAGATAAGGTAACAAAAGAGACATTCAAAAACTATATGCTTACTGACAAGGCTACCAATGCCGAATATTTCTTTACTCTCCGCTCACCAAAAGGTGCAGTATGGAAAGCAATCCTTGTCAATGCTGATGGAACACCGTATGAAGGAGACCATTTTGAATTTGCCCCCGGTAACCTTGATTCCGACAATCAACGAGCGGTATCAACCGGTATTGCCAGAGATAAAGCCTATTCTATAGCTGTCAGGGTAAGTAGAGGCGAAAACAATGGTAATATGTGGGGAGTTGCGGATGAAGCCACATATATTCAAGTTACTTCTGATGATTATCCAAACCTGGATTTAGGCTCTTCTATAAAAATCAAAGAGGGTACTACAGACTGGTATCATAGTGATGACAAAAAGATAGTAAGTAAATCAGACAAGAATTCTGATCCATATATCGCTCCTGTTAAGCGATTTGCACTCAACGAAAACGGACAAAAAGCAAAAGATGAAGGTCTTGTACCTGAGGTCTACCTCACAATCAGGATTTCTCTTGATGGAGGATATAATTTTTCTGAGCCATTGAATATCAATCCCGAAAAGCCCAACAAAAATTTCAAAAAATATAAATTTGCAGGTGACGCAACAAAAATTCAGCTACGCCACCTTTTCATCCCATTTTCCGGGGTCGCCAATGAAGAATTGATCAAAGGGAATGAAGGGTCATTGAAAGAAACTAATACAGTCTGGTGGGGCTACCCGATGGGTCACGCATCGGCACCGGAAGAAACAACCGAATAACTTATAAATCGATGAATGCATCACTATATATATCACTGATTGCAGGATGTGCAATGCTTGCCGGCTGTTCCGGCAGTAACGGCGATTCGCCGATAGTAGATGACACACCGGTTACGGTGTGTTTCGACGCACCGTCATTCGGTTCACGTGCCGACGGCACCCATTATTGCGATGCCGAGCTTAACGAAGGAAAAATCGGTAAGCTTGACCTGCTGCTTGTCAACACATCTGGCGCAGTAATAGCCCATTATTCCACTTCCGACAAAGGAGGTGACAATATGTGTGACGGCGCAAACCATGCACTTGTCACTTTTGATGAAAACCGACCTGACTTTTCACGCCAACGCATTATGACTGAAGGCAACCGCCTAATACTGATAGCTAATCTCCCAACCGATTTATCAAGCTGCGACAATATTTCAAGCATTAAGGATTTGACCGGCTTAGCGCACAATCTTATACAAAATGATTTTGTAATGGTCGGGGAAATTGCGGCTTCAGATGTACCCGCAACTGGAAATATCAACATCACAGTACGACGCATAGCTGCCAAAATCAGCATAAAGTTATATAATCCGGCACAAAAAGAAGAGGGCGTATTCTCAATCACCGCCCCCGGGACACAGATAACCGAGTATAGCAGCATGCTCAGTCATTATGTGACATCTTCTCCCGTATTTCAGGAGTCCAAGTCCATCACCACAAAAGGAGCGACTGCCACAGTAGAATGTTTTGGTCCCGACTGGACAGGTACTTTTGAAAATGACATCGAATTTACCGACACTGACAACGGCGTCATCAAGGGTGGCGCACATATCTATTATACATATCCTACTGACTGGTATAATTACGAGCGTAACACTTTCTCGGAATGTACAAGAACCCACGAAGGAAATTTAAAACATAAGACAGGCTTAAAATACTGGACTATCAGAAATTACGATGACGAAGAGCCTATAGTCGCGGAGCGTCAGATGTTTGCCATAGTATATACGCCTTATGAAGGCGACGGTAAATCATATTACTATAAAGTGCCGATAAATTTCCGATTGTCAGACCTTAATGACCGTCAATGCTTCAACGAAACAGAACTTGATGATGTATTGTCGCTCTACCGCGCCGACAGAAACCATTTTTATGATGTGACGGCGATTATTGACCGTGCGGGTGCATCAACTCCACAAGAAGCTGTCAGCAATCCATATTTCACCGCGACTATCGCCGACATGAATGACGGAGGCACCTATGACTATATCTACGATTAACGGATTACGGACGAGCTTCCTTGCATCGCGGGCGCCCTTCCAGGCAATGTCACTAACTTAAGGATTTTGCCCGGAATGGGCAAGATAGAGTTAGAGGGTAGCCCCGAAGTGGGCACCCGTGGAATGTAACCCCCACCACAATATACAACCCTGAAACGGGTTACATAAATACATGCTAATCAGATGTCTATGCAATCCGCTCTCGGGGTTGAGTCAAGGAGAGAGGCGCTTGAGCCACGGGTATGCCTCCGGCATTACCCGCGGATAACAGGATGAATCCCCCTTGCGGGGATTTTGGCGCCGGCACCAAAGGTTGTGACATTCCAGGGAAGTGTGTCCGCCCCGCATCATTAGAGTCCTTAAGGTCTCTAAAGTCTTTAACGACCCCTGAAAACTGACAACACCTCTTTTCCCGCCAGGGAAAGTTCTCTCTATGAAATCTGATGTCTGAAATCTGAAATCTGACAACTTTTTACTATCTTTGCCATTATAACTTGATGTGCAATGGAAAACCTTACGCTGTGGTACGACTGGCTGCTTGTCGGGATGGCAGTGACAGCCCTGATTGTGTTTGTCGCCCTGCATTTTATCGATGCCGGTTACGGCATCATGTATTCGCGCCGCTGGGGTGCGTCGGTCAACAACCGTCTCGGGTGGGTAATCATGGAGTCGCCCGTGTTTTTCGCCATGCTCGCGCTATGGCTATGCTCGCCGCGACGTGCCGAGACCGCGCCGCTCGTGATGGCGCTACTTTTCGAGCTGCACTATTTCCAGCGCTCCTTCATCTTCCCGCTGCTCATCAAGGGTAAGAGCCGAATGCCGTTCTCAATCATACTGATGGGCGTGACATTCAACCTCATCAACGCCGTCATGCAGGGAGGATGGATATTCTACATCTCGCCCGCCGACCGCTACCCCGACTCGTGGCTGCTCTCGCCACAATTCATCGCGGGCACACTGATATTTTTCGCCGGGATGGCAATCAACATCCACAGCGACTACATCATACGCCATCTGCGCAAACCCGGCGACACGCGCCACTACCTGCCGCGCGGCGGCATGTTCCGCTACGTATCGTCGGCAAACTATTTCGGCGAGGTAGTCGAGTGGACCGGCTTCGCCATCCTCACCTGGTCGTGGGCAGGCGCGGTGTTCGCTCTCTGGACATTCGCCAATCTTGCCCCCCGCGCGCTTAAAATCAACGACCGCTACCGCCGCGAGTTCGGCGACGAGTTCACGTCACTACGCCTGAAAAGCATTATCCCATTTATATACTGACACCATGTACGACCAATCGCTATTATTCACCCCCGCGCAGATAGGTCCCGTGACCTTGCGCAACCGCACCATACGCTCGGCGGCATTCGAGGGAATGTGCCCGGACAACAGTCCGTCTCAGATGCTCAAAGACTATCATCTGTCGGTAGCCGAAGGGGGCGTCGGGATGACCACCCTCGCCTACGCCTCGGTGACCCGCAACGGACTTTCCTTCCCGCGACAGCTCTGGATGAGAAAGGAAATCATACCCGGATTGCGCGACATCACCGACGCCATCCACGCCACCGGAGCCAAGGCATCGATACAGCTCGGTCACTGCGGCAACATGTCGCACAAATCGACTGCGGGCGAGACCCCCATATCGGCATCGGGACGGTTCAACATATACTCCCCCACTCCGGTAAGGAAGATGCGCGACGACGAGATAACGGCGATGGCGCGTTCGTTTGGTGACGCTGTACGTCTCGCCCGTGACGCAGGGATGGACTGCGTAGAGATACACGCCGGCCACGGCTACCTCATCAGCCAATTTCTCTCGCCCTACACCAATCACCGCCACGACCGCTGGGGCGGCTCGCTCGACAACCGTATGCGCTTCATGCGCCTCTGCATGGAGGAGGTGATGAAGGCGGCGGGGAGCGACCTCGGCGTGATTGTCAAGACCAACATGCGCGACGGCTTCAAGGGAGGAATCGACATCGACGAGGGACTCCTGATAGCCCGCGAACTCGAACAGCTCGGCGCACACGCGCTTGTGCTCTCCGGCGGCTTTGTCAGCAAAGCGCCCATGTATGTGATGCGCGGTGAGATGCCTATCGGCGCGATGACTCACTACATGGACTGCTGGTGGCTGAAATACGGCGTGAGGATGTTTGGCAAGATGATGGTGCCTGCCGTACCTTACAAGGAGTGCTATTTCCTTGACGACGCAAAAATATTCCGCAAGGAGCTGAAGATGCCCCTTATCTATGTGGGCGGGTGCTCGACGCGCAGCTCAATCGAGCGGGTGCTCGGCGAAGGATTCGAGTTTGTGCAGATGGCGCGGTCACTGCTCACGATGCCCGACTTTGTCAACCGTATGCGCGACGAGGGTCTTGAAAGCTCCGGATGCGAGCACACCAACTACTGCATCGGCAGAATGTATTCGCGCGAGATGGCGTGTCACAAGTGTGTCCATGACCTTCCTAAGAGCCTCAAACGCGAGATCGAACGGATTAAAGCACGTCAGCAGTCATGAGATGGGCGGTAGTGACCGGTGCCTCATCGGGCATCGGACTGGAGTTTGCCCATCAGCTTGCCGAGCGGGGTTATTCGGTGCTTATGGTGAGCAATCAGGACAACGAGCTTGTGGAATGGGCTGAAAAAATCCATGAACAGTACGGCGTCGCCACAATCGCCCACCGGCTCGACCTGACCGACCCTAACGCAACCGACAGCATAATCGGTGTGCTGCGCGCCAACTCTATCGTACCCGAGGTGCTCGTCAACAATGCCGGCATATTTGACTTCAAGAAAGTCGAGGAGCTTGGGCGTCGCCGTCTTAACCTGTATATCGACCTGCACATCCGTGCCGTCACGATGCTGTCGACCGAGATAGCGATGATGATGGCTACGGAGGCACAGAAGGGCTACATACTTAACATGTCGTCTATGTCGTGCTGGATGCCGATGCCCGGAATTGCCATGTATAGCGCGACCAAGGCATATATCCGCGCGTTTTCACGCGCCCTGCGTGTGGAGATGAAAGATTACGGCGTGTCGGTGACAGTGGCGTGTCCCGGCGGCATCGCCACGTCGCTTTTCGGACTGCCTGAGAAATGGCGCAAGTTTGCAGTGCGCATCGGTGTGCTTGCCACTCCGCACACATTTGTACGCCGCGCGCTCCGGAAAATGTTCAGGCGCAAGGCGCAATATATCAACGGCGGTCTCAATCGCGTGTCGATAGTAGCAGTCGCCATGCTTCCTGAATGGGGACGCGTCATGATTAAACGCATCGGGCTTGACCGCCCGGGTAAAAAGGAGAATAAGGGAAAGTGAACGACGGGAAGATTTACATAGTGACAGGAGCCACAGGCGGCATCGGCAAAGCGATTGTCGAGGGGCTTGTGATGAGCGGTGCCGGGCAGGTGATACTCGCCTGCCGCAATCTCGCCAAGGCACGGAATGTTATCACATCCATCGACAGCCGCTCAACCACGCTTGAAGTGATGGAGCTAAATCTGGAATCATTTGATTCGGTCAGGCGGTTTGCCTCAGAAATACAGGGAAAGGGAATGCGCGTCGACGTACTTTTCAACAACGCAGGCACAATGCCCGGAGATATGCGCCTCACCGGTGATGGCTACGAGTCGGCTACGCAGACCAATTTCGTGTCGACCGCCCTGCTCACGCTCCTGCTCCTTCCCGCAATCAACGATGGCGGCGCAATCGTGTTCACCACCTCCATGACGCGCCGCATCACGCGGTTGTGCACCGACTGGAAAGAACGTGCCGTGACCCATCATCACCGCTTTACTACCTACGGACGCAGCAAGCTTATGCTCACTCATTTTGCGCTCGACCTGTCAAGAGAACTGGCTCCGCGCGGCATACGCGTGAACTGCTCCGACCCCGGGATAGTCGACTCCGGAATCATAACCATGGGCAACCGGGTTATTGACTATCTCTGCGACCGTTTATTCCGCCCCGTGATATCCACACCTGCCGAAGGGGCAGCGCCCGCGCTGAAAGCAATGGAGGCGGATGTAACGGGATATATTTTCACCGCGAAAAGTGATTTTCCCATACCGGAAAGCTACGGCAACGACCCCCTGCACGGGATTGTCAGCAATTTCATACGAAGCTTATAAACATGCTTCGGGCTGATGCGGGAAGCGAGCCGCAATCTGCTCCACAGGCATGAGACTTTCATCGGTCTCCACAAAGAGGCGGTCGGGAGGGATGACCGCAGCCGAGACGGGATTGAAATGCTCGCCGAGGGAGATATGGAAACCGGCACGGAGAAGTTCCTCAGCAAGCTGCGGTTTTCCACGGAAACCGTGTATTATCCATGACTGCGACAGCTTCAGCTCCTTGCGCAGGCGTATGATTTCAGGGAACGCCTTCACCACGTGAAGTATCATCGGTTTTCCCGCCGATTCACTGATTGCGACCTGCCGCATCAGGATTTCTCTTTGTCGGTCTAATGAAGCACCTCGCAGGCGGTCAAACCCCGCCTCCCCTATTGCCACGACTTGCGGTAACAGTGAAAGATGTGCCACACGCTCCATGCGGAGGTCAATCTCCTCGTCGGGCAAAACAGTGTCCCACGGATGCACTCCGGCGGAATAAATATAGCCGTCGAGAGGCATTTCGCCGTCATTAAGGTTGATTACGGCATCGTGCCGGTCGTGATGATGCGTGTGGATGTCAAGCATTGTCACGGCACCGGGTCATATCCGCTGCCTCCCCAGGGATGACAGCGTAGTATTCGTTTCACGGCAAGCCACAATCCTTTCACAGGACCATGCTTGCGCAACGCCTCGATAGTGTATTGACTGCACGTAGGCACATACCGGCATGACGGAGGGAGCATCGGCGATATCGCCAGCTGATAAAACCTCACCGGAAGAATAAGAATAGCCACTATCAGACGTTTCATTTCGCTTCACTGTTTGCGTCACGCAACTTGTCAAGAGCCTTACGCATGGCGGCATGAATCTGCACGGAAGGAAGGACCCTGTCAGCCAAATAGATAAACGCGATATCAATGGGCATCTCCGCTACCTCGCCAAGTATAAGGCGATTAAGGCGATATGCCTCACGTACACGACGACGCACCGCCACGCGGTCAACCGCATGACGGAGTCGCTTTTTGGGAACGGAAATCATGAATTGTATGCCCGACTTCCTCACTCCGCTTTTACGCCACACGAAGCGCAACGGATATGAAGTTGATGACACCGAACTTCCGGAACGGTCAAATAACGCATCTATAGCCGTGACCGAACACAGCTTCTCGCGCTTATATAAACGCCCCGAAGCAACCATCGGCATCAATCGTTTTTAGCGTCTTCCTTCAGGAAAAGGTCAAGGGCGGCGGTCATAGAGGGAGCCTGCACCGAGGGTGCCTCCATGTCAAGACGCAAACCTGCATCACGCACAGCCTTAGCCGTGGTCGAGCCAAATGTGCCTATCTTGATTTCATCCTGCTTGAATTTGGGGAAATTCTTCAGGAGCGAGTCGATACCCGACGGGCTGAAGAAAAGCAGCATGTCATAGTCAAACGGCTCATCGGGACCGAAGTCATTGCTGACCGTGCGGTACATGACCGCCTTGGTATAGTTGATATTGTTGTGGTCAAGCACGTTAAGGTCTTCCTTATGCACACTGCTGACAGCATAGAGGTAACGCTCCTTGTTATGCTTCAGAAGATAGGGCAGAAGGTCATCGAGCTTGCCGGTGTTGACAAAAAATATCTTGCGCTTGCGATACACGATATACTTCTGCAGATAGTTGGCTATCGCTTCAGTCGTGCAGAAATATTTCATAGTATCAGGCACAGTGTAACGCATCTCTTCACAAAGACGGAAAAAATGATCGACAGCAGTACGTGCTGTAAATATTATTGCCGTGAAGTCAGAAAGGGTTATGCGTGACTGGCGAAACTCTTTCGCGCTAAGCCCCTCGACCTTGATGAAAGGGCGAAACTCGATTTCAACTCCGTATTTCTCCGCAATTTCGTAATAGGGCGATTTGTCTGATGTAGGTTTCGGCTGTGAAACAAGTACTTTTTTTACTTTCACTCTCTTATCGACTTGTGTAGATTAGCTAATTAAATTACAACAAAGTGAAAACGTGCCGTTAAACAGTAAAATGAGCGGTATTATTTCCACACTGCAAAGGTACAAAATAAAATAAAGCAGAGAGGCAAAATTCTGGTAAAAAATTCTAAAACCCTTATATATAAATGCCAACCTGACGCAAAAATAGAGCGAAACGCTTGCAATCAGCAACCATTTCGTTGCCGACGGATAAAAAAGCACTGCAAGGGCGGGCACCAGCAACAAAGCCCCAAGCATTGCCTGGCTTGCATTGAAACCGCGCAGCCAGAGCGATGTGGAAAACTTGTCGGAAAACACATAACCGATGAAATTATATGCCATCAGCTGCCATAGATAATATCCTCCGGCAACCCCGGCAAAAATCCCCGCAACCATAATCAGCGAGGAAGGCGGCACTGCGATGTGCATGGTGATTGCAGCGACGGTAAGCAATGCCTCGCATACACACATCAACACTATACACACCACGAAAGCACGGGTCTCGTTGACGGTGCGCGTATCGAAAAGATGGTTGCGTTCCCGCAGGCTCCACAAATCATGAAGCATGACGCTGAAAAATTTCGGGTATTGCCTGATATTGAATGCCACGAGCAGCAGCATCGCCATGACCACACACAGAATGCCTGAATTATAGCCAAGCAACTCCGGGCGCGCCTCCA
>ENA-UESU01000437-UESU01000437.1-human-gut-metagenome-genome-assembly--contig:-NODE-437-length-34652-cov-8.635748_pt1 | contig 34652 bp, 32 predicted proteins | sample MGYA00243007_ERZ508008 | MGnify/ENA primary metagenome ERZ508008 (study PRJEB26167, sample SAMN06115399) | human gut metagenome | host: Homo sapiens | place: China:Henan | collected 2016-06-23 | study...
TATCGGCTCCGGCTCTGATAAGTATATAAGTACTAGTATCAGCTTTAACCTTTTTGATTTCAGTGTAGATTTTTCCAGCGCAGAAGGAGCCTTGGAGAGCCTAGAGTCAATAGATGAAATGTTAAGTAGTGTATCCGATCAATTGTTAAATATCGGTAATACTATCAACCGTTTAGAGAGTGTAGCGGAGGCACAGTCAATAAAGTTAAATAATTTAATATCATTCCGTTCGACGATGCGAGATGCCGATATAGCAGAGGAGTCCTCAAATTACATTCGTTACCAGATCTTACAACAGGCATCTGCAACTCTTTTAGCATCTTCCAGAAACCTTAAAGCACAAAATGTAATGGGGTTATTGAATAGCGTTTAAATAACACTGTACAGCATTTTGATATAACAATGCATTCAATAGGGTTTCGTCATTGAAATGCTCTTTTATTGCGGACTGGAATTTAGCTAAATTCTCGGCGTAAATCTCTTTTTTCTGATTAAAATCACCGACCGGCGCATCAGAAGCCCACATAATACGATGTGTATAATCACCTTTTTTCGTATTCTTTAACCTCTCAATAAGCAAAATAATGTCTTCAATTTCAACCCAGGAAATATCAACATAAAGAGTTGCAGTATCTTGCTCAATAGATTCTACCATAATATCAATAGCAGCCTCATGAGAGCTTCTAGGGCCTGTTGAAAGATGACCCAGAATGATTGGGACATCAGGGAACTCTCTTGCCTTTTTATAAATCAATTCCGGTGAAGAAAATCTTGATTTTATATGGCCGGAATGATAAAGGCAAGGCTTTTTAAATTCTTGTGCAGCTCTCAAGTAATCATTGTATTTGTCGGAATCTGCAGGCAGTTTTGTAAACTCCGGATGAAATTTTAAGCCTATAAATTCCGGATATTTTTTCAGTAATTCTCTTATCGCATCAGCGTTTTGGGTTCTGTCAACTTCGCACACGGCAAGAGGTTTAATTTTGGGGAATTTTTTAGATATATTGAGCATGTCAATATTGCATTCAAATTCATCCTTGCCGGTATATCCGTCAATACCTTCAAGGTTTGAACAGATTGCAAAATCAACATTACCTATGATTTCGAGCAAAAACTCGGGACTGAATTTACCCCAGAAAGAATTTCCTATATGAGTGTGGGAATCAATTATCATGGCGTACCCCCCTAGTTATGGCTTCTAAAATCTTTTTGACTTTTATAACTTCTATCCCTTCAATATTTTCTTGAATTTCATTAGCAGCAGGAATAATAATGCGTTTGAAACCGAGTTTTTGCGCTTCTGTAATTCTTCTTTCAATATGATTAACAGCTCTGATTTCTCCAGATAAGCCTATTTCTCCGACAATAGCTGTGTGTGAATCAAAAACCACATCCCTTACACAGGTTACAATTGCAAGTGCAATTCCCAAATCTGCTGCCGGTTCGTTAACATCAATGCCGCCGATAACATTAACGTATACGTCCTGCTTGGAAAGGTTTAAGCCTATTCTTTTTTCTAGAACAGCCAGTATTTGCAGAACTCTTCCTGTATCAACTCCGTTTGCCACTCTTCTTGGTGCGGGATAAGGAGTTGTGCCGACCAATGCCTGTATTTCAACCAGAAGAGGTCTTGTGCCTTCACTCGTTACAATAATCGTACTACCCGGAGTTTGTGTCTGGTTATATTCTTTTAAAAATAATTCACTCGGATTAATAACTTCTGTCAAGCCATTGCTTCCCATCTCGAATATACCGACTTCTGAAGTATTTCCAAACCGGTTTTTTATAGAACGTAATATTCTGTATGATTTATATTTGTCACCCTCAAACTGTATAACAGTATCAACCATATGCTCAAGAACCTTAGGCCCTGCAATATTTCCCTCTTTTGTTACATGGCCGATAACAATAATTGATATATTTTGAGTTTTGGCAATATGCATAAGTGTATTGCAGCATTCCCTAATCTGGGAAACGCTTCCGGCAGAGCTTTGAATAGCGGAAGTGTATACAGCCTGAATACTGTCTACTATAACTAAATCAGGCTTCATTTCCTCGATGTGTTTTTTGATAAGCTCTAAATTTGTCTGGGGATAAATATAGAGATTGTCAGATTTGACACCTAATCTCTCTGCTCTGAGTTTGATTTGACCGGCAGATTCTTCAGCTGAAACATATAAGACTTTTTTATTGTTTTTACAAAGTTCACCGGAGGTCTGTAAAAGTATTGTTGATTTTCCAATCCCCGGATCTCCTGCAATAAGAACTAACGAGCCCTGAACAATCCCCTGACACGCTTTATCTGTACTGTCACCTGCCGACCCGATACATTTACCCCCGCCTAATACTCTGTCGAATTCTGAAATATTTGTACTCATGCGAATTTCAGAGTTCATTTCAATTTCGTTGAGTTTCATCGGCGGACAATTATCCGGAATTTGAACATCTTTTATGACTGGAATATCTGTTTCTTCTACAAAAGTGCCCCAGCTTCCGCATTCAGGACATTTGCCAAGATAACCTGCAGTTTCATATCCGCAGCTCTGACATACATATTTTGACTTAACTTTTGCCATAATTTTCTACTGGTTAATCGGAATAATTAACTTTTGACCGATTGATAATGCATTAGGGTTGGCCATTTTATTTGCTTCCTGAATTGCATTAACTTTATTCATATCAAAAGATCCGTAAAATCTAATAACGATACTTTCTAAAGTATCACCCTCTTTAACAACATATTCTTCGTTCAAAGAAACAGGTGCTGCAACTTTTTTTGAAGAAGTGTTGTCTGCAGGTATAAATGTAAATCTTCCTGAAGATGCAGAAGCAGGCTTTTTAGCCGGTACAACAATATCATCTTTAGGAGTAGAAACATTAATCAACAAGCTTATAAATGTAGTGATAAGTAATGTTATAATAACACCAACTATCAAGCCGGTTACGAAATAAACCTGAGGAGCTTTTTCGCTCTTCTGGCTTTTTACACCAAAAGACTGCCAGAGTGCGTCAAGTTCACGATTTTTGCTTTGCGTTCTGTAAAAATCTTCATCCTGATGAGTTCTGTTATAACGGTTCAGAGCCTCCATCATAGCAACTTTTTCTCTGGTAATATTTGATCTTCTTAGTGTTGTACTTTTCATAAATCCTCACCACATTAGTTCTATTGAAAATTTAACATAAAATCTCAATTAGCGCAAATTTGTAAACTTTTTTGTGAAGTTTTATTAACTTTCATTATTAATTGAGAAGTAAACGTCTTTTAATCTTTTTTTGCTTATATGTGTATAGAGCTGTGTTGTTGAAACGTCGCTGTGACCGAGGAGTTCCTGTACTACTCTTAAGTCTGCTCCGTTTTCCAGAAGATGTGTTGCAAAGCTGTGTCTTAAGGTATGCGGTGAAATGTTTTTGTGGATTAATTTACCCTGAGCATGGATAAATGTGTATACATCCTGACGGGTTATTAAGCGGCCTGAATTTTGTATTAAGAGCAGCTTAGTATTAAGATTATATTTTTTTACCAGAAAATCTCTTTCGGGCATGTACTCTGTGACAGCTTTTTTAGCAATTTCTCCTATAGGTATTATTCTTTCTTTCGAACCTTTGCCAAAGCAGCGGACGTACTTTGAAGATAAATCTATATCGTTTGTTTTTAGATTAACGAGTTCTGAAACTCTTAAACCGCAGCTGTAGAGGAGTTCCATAATTACATGCTCAAGAGGAGTAAGATTATTGTGCAGCATCTCTTCTATTTCTTTAATGGAAACAACTTTTGGAAGATGCTGCGGTACTTTCGGCTGCTCCAATGTTGATGCCGGATTTTTGTCTATAATACCTGCTGACGAAGCCCATTTAAAGAAGCCTCTTAGTGATGCTATTTTTCTTATGATACTTGATGGAGCCAGTTTGTTTTCGCGCAGTTTTCGAATAAACATATTTATGCTCATTCTGTCTACTTTTTTAATGTCTTCAACTCCCTGCGAAAATTCGGAAAGATCCCGCCTGTATGCTTCAAGCGTGTTTTGCGATAAACCTTTCTCCAATTCAAGATATTCTAAGTATTCTCCGATTATTTGATACATACTTTACAGCCTTAAATAAGCTTCTCTTATAAGGTAATCTTCTAATGTTTTCATATCAGCAATGCTTGATGTTGTATCGTTGATTATTATGCAGAAAGCGTATTTGTTTCCGCTTTTTGTAGTAAGAAAACCTGCCAGTGAGCTGGCATCTCCGTGCGTGCCTGTCTTGGCTTTCAGATTATTTTTTATAGGAAGCATTCGGTGTGTAAGCGTCCCTTCTCCCGGTGATGGAAGGTGTTCTAATACTTTGTTATCTTTGTTTTTAACCAGATATTCAGAGATAAAATCTGCGCTTATTAAATTGTTTTTTGAAACACCGCTGGCGTCAGTAATACGTATTCTAGAAGTATCAAGCCCGAGTTTCTTACAGTAAGCATTAAAAACTTTTATGCCGTTCAAGTCCGAACCTCTATCATTATAAGCTTTTCCGCCTGCAAGTTTAGCAGTTGTTTCGGAAACAAGATTGCTGCTGTTTTTTAAAACATCATCAATTGCTGTAGAAACAGGATGCGTAATTTTATCAAGTTCTTTGTCAGAAGGAAGCACGGATGAAGTTATAAAATTTTGTTTTAAATATATGTTTTTATCTACAAGCGAACTTGTAAGTCTTATGTCAAAGTACCGCTTCAAGTTGTTTGTCGGAATTTGAAGTATTACAGGTTTATTAACTGTTCCTTCAAGTGAAAGCGTATTTGCAGAAATAGAATTATCACGGCTTACCTTAACATCGTTTTTATCGCCTGTAATAACATTATTCAAAAATACAAGCGGATATTTTGAAGGATTGATAATTGAAGCCGTTGCACCTTTCTGTGTTGGCATAACTGTAATTTTAATTAAATTCCCGTCAAGGTTGTAAGAATTAAATCTGGGCATAAGGACGTTCATATCGTCATCCCACTGCCAGCCTTCACCCCAGTCTTTTTTCTCCAGAATGCTGTCGTCAATGAAAACTTTTCTGGTTGTTTCAACGCTTATATTATTAACCAAACTCTTTAAATCCTTTGAGGTTAAATACGGATCTGCTCCGAGTTTAATTACAAAACTGTCATCGCTGCGCTTGTATACGGATGTTGTAAACTCATAATCTTCTCCTAATACATCAATAGCAGCAGGGAGGGTCAAAAGTTTCTGCACGGAAGCAGGATGCATAAGAATTTTTTCGTTTAATTCATATACCGGTTTGCCTGTATCAAGTTTTTTTATAGATATTGCAATAGAGTTTTTTTCCAGACCGGAATCATTAATCACGGAGGAAAAATTACCAGAGCTTTTTGCATAAGCTCCTGTCATACCCATTAAAAATATCAGCATTCCTGCAAAAAGTTTTTTCATTTCTTTATTACCTCGTAAGAGTCTTTAACATCTTTCAAATTTGTGCATTTACTGCGAAATTCATACATTTTTTCTAAGTCCGCTTCTGCATATATTGCGCCTTCATTATCTTCAATTTCATCCATTATTTTACCGTCAAAATCTATTATCATAGAATGTCCGAGGTTTTCGGAGCCGTCACTTAAAAGGCCGGTTTGTGTGAGTGCAATCATATAAGACTGATTTTCAACAGCTCTTGCTCTGGTAAGCGTATCCCAGTGGATTTTTCTGGATTTTGGCCATGCAGCCATATTCACAAGAATATCTGCACCGGCTTTTCTATATGCACGGTATATTTCAGGGAAACGTATATCATAGCAGATTGTTAAGCCTATTTTTACACCTTCAAGCTCTGCCATAACAGGATTACTGCCCGTCGTGATATAGCTGTTTTCTGTATCTCCATTATATGAATACAGGTGGTTTTTGTCATATGTACAAATTACTTCTCCTGCTCTGTTAATTACAGGGCAGCTGTTATAAAGCTTATCCCCGCATTTGTTGACAAAACTCCCGCCTATGATATTTACCTTATATTCCCTTGCAATTTCCTGCAGCATTTTTACCGTTCTAGACTCTTGCAAAGTTTCTGCTGTTTTAGGAAAAGATGGACAATCCCATCCTGTTGGCCACAATTCCGGTAAAAATACAAAATCGCACTCACCATATTTATCAAGATTTGCTCTGAGCAGATTTTTAACAGTTTCGATATTTAAATCAATATTTCCGATTGCAGACTCCATTTGGATTGCAAGTAATTTTACTTTTTTCTTCTCCATATTCCGAATTTGTATACCTCATCAAACGCTTTCGGAGCTTTTTGTTCAAGTTCTTCCAGACTTTGTTGTAACTTCTGGCGGGCTTCTTCTTCGTCACCATCCGGTGAAATATAAATAGGCTCTCCGTAAATATTAATTAAGTTGGTTGCAAATACAGGGCATCTCAACTTGTCCCAGGAAGGGAATTTTGCCCATGTAAAGTTTTTTGAATACCAGTAAACCGGCACAACCGGCACACCTGCCATTTTAGCAATTTTTATAGCACCATCTTTAGCAATTTTTGCTGGTCCTCTCGGTCCGTCAACCATCATTGCACAATTTTCGCCGTTTTTAAGTGCAGATATCATCTGCATACTGGCTTCTATCGCACCCTTTTTACCTTTTGAACCGCGTATTGTTTTGAAACCCCATTTCTCAACAACATCTGCAATAACTTCTCCGTCCTTTGAACGGCTTATAAGAACATTTGTCGCTGCTCTGTGCGGCAAACCGTGGATACAAAACTGGTGTGCGTGCCACATTACATATACACAGGGCATTACACCCGGATTGTCTACTTCAATAATTCTTGTGAAAAGCTCCTGTGTTTTCAAAATTCGAAAAACTATATTTGAAATCTTCTGAATATTTTTTTCATTTAAAATCCTGACCATGCATTAATTATACTATAAATTTGAGAAAATATGGTATACTTGATGGAAGATAGAGGTTTATTATGAAAAAGTTCTTGTTATTTTTGTTAGTTTATTCGCAGCTGGCTGTTTTTGCTAATTATAACGATATTTATATTCTGGATATAAAGTACGACTGGATTAATAAGTCAATGGTAGAAAAAGAAGCTATAATCAGCGAGATTAAAGATATAATTTTTGATAAACCAATAGAAAAACAAGAGGATTTCAAATCCCAGTTTAAGGATAAATTAAAAGACAAAAATCATCTTGAAAATTATTATGCAGCATCTGCCGGTTACAAGGAGTTTAAAGGGAATAACATCTCTGCATTTTATTACAAGAGAATGAAAAACATTTATATGTACGCTCTTCAAGATAAAAAAGATGTTTCAAAAGCTTATTACTATGACACCCTTGGCAACTTAAGGTATGTAGACTTTATCTACGGCGCTTATCCCGACTACCCATATTACTCAATACAGTACAGAATTTCCGGAAAACCTGTAAGTGCAATTTATTTTGTTTCAGAAGATTGTCAGTATCTTTTCAAACCTGATGGTGAGTTTGAGGGAGTATGGTACAAACATAATTTGTATAACAAAGAGTCAAAAATAATTTTAAAGAGAACTACATATTAATGGATAGAATTGCAGATATATTAATAAAAAAAGGATTAACAATTGCAACAGCAGAGTCATGTACCGGCGGACTTTTAAGCTCGAGGCTTACGGATGTAAGCGGAAGTTCGGCATTTGTTCATCTCAACTTTGTAACTTATGCAAATGAAGCGAAAAATAAAGTTCTCGGTGTCAGCCTTGAAACTCTTGAAAAGCACGGTGCTGTAAGCGAGGAATGTGCAAGAGAGATGGCAGAGGGGCTTTATAAAGTTACCGGAGCTGATATTTGCGTATCTACTACGGGAATTGCAGGACCAACAGGAGGCAGTGCTGAAAAACCTGTCGGATTGATGTATTCAGGTATTTATTTTCAAGGAAAAACATCTGTATATAAAATTCTTTTACCGTCTAATATTGAACGGGTTGAAATGAAACAAAAATTTACAAAAGAAGTGCTTAACAATATTTACACAACTCTCAATTTTTTATAAAATGGTAGTTATGGGAGCTGGGATAAAAAAAATCGTTTTAATATTTATGAGTTTTCTGCTTATAAATTCTGTGTATGCGATAGAACCACAAGAAGATTTTTCCGGTTATATGGCTGATTTGCAGGGGAAAATTCAAAAAAGTTGGTTTCCGCCCGAGTGTCTTGAACGGGATGGGCATGCTCTTGTAAAGTTTAGTGTTGCAAGAACCGGTCATATTTATTCCGCGCAAATTGTTGAAAGTTCCGGCGATCCTGTTTATGACGAATCTGCTCTGGAAGCTTTGCGCAAAGCTTCTCCGTTGGCGCATTTCCCCGCAAGTACTTCAAGAGGGTCGTTAACGATAAAATACTCTTTTGATACGTCTGTTGTAAATACAGGTGACATGCAGAGATATCTGGCAAATGCTGATAGGTTTTATAATGTAAATAACAGAACAGCTCTTGATTATATTAATAAAGCAATAGATGAGGTTGACGGAGATATAAATGCATATTTTCTATATGGAAAAAGAAGTAAAATAAAAGAAGCTCTAGGTGATACGGTAGGAGCGGCAGCGGATTTAGACCAATCAATGAAACTGAAGGCAAGATATGATCAAAAACGTATTATGGCAAGCAAGTTGATTGCAGAAATGGAGCAATCTCCATATTCTTATTTTAATCTTGCGCATTCTTATGAAGTCGCCGGAGATTATGAACACGCAATTGAAGCTATAGAAAAAGCGATTGCACTGACAGAATTAAATAACCAGTATAAGCGCTACAAAGATGAGCTTGTAACTAAAAAAACATCCTCATTATAAGGATGTTTTTTTTTTAGTATTTATTTACCCCCGTGCGTAACTCTAGCATTACAATTCTGTAGTGGTAATTTAGAGGATGGCTAGGTATAGTAACACGCATTTGGAATATTGCATTTGCCATCCGACCAATTATCTACGTGCGTAGCACTACATTTCGAGATTCATTTGAGAGAACTGAATTATTTTGTTCTTTCCTCTGTGTTTAGCGTTGTAAAGTGCGTGCTCTGCATATCTTATAACAGTGTTTGCATCTTCATCAACATCCGGCATGCACGGGTATGTCGAAATTCCGCCGGAAATTGTAACTTTGTGTGCTTCTTCTTCACCGGCAGGAATAAATTCCATTTTTTCAACTTCTCTTCTAAATCTTTCTCCGAATAAGAAAGCATTTTCTTCAGAAGTATTAGGTAATACAAGAAGGAATTCTTCATCACCGTATCTTGTTAAGATATCTTCTTTTCTTATCATTGCATTGAGTTTGTTTGCAATATTTCTGAGCAAAATATCACCCCACTCATAACCGAACATGTCATTAACAACTTTGAAAAAGTCTATATCAAAAAGTATGCAGGAAAGTTTTGTCCCGTAACGTTTTGAACGTGAAATTTCTTCTTCAAGACGTTCCTGCAGATATTTTCTATTGTGAAGCCCTGTTAAATCATCTGTAGTAGAAACTTTTTCGAGTTTATCCTTGATGGTCTTGATTCTAAGAAGAGCATTTACTCTAACAATTAACTCATCTTTATTAGACGGGTCTTTGATAAAATCAAAACCTTCAGCTCTTACAGTAACATCCCTTCTTGTCGGCCCGAAGAATAAAATCGGACAAGGAAATTTGTTTGTCATAAGTGCATCTTTAGCCAATTCAATGTTTTCCACAATCATTAATGAAGGATTAATAACTGCATAGTCTTTCATTTGTTCAATAGATACAACTCTGACTTCTGCCTCATCAATATCCGCTAACAATGCTTGCATTTCAGGCATTGGCTTTGTTGAATAGATAACAATATTGCTCATAAATCTTCCTCTTCATATGTATTAAAGGTGTACACTTTTTAAAGTGTACACCTTTATAATACCTAATTTTTCCTATCTATGCAAGGGCTTTTGATTTCTCTATGCATTCAATCAATGTAGAAGCCACTGTCTTTTGTTCTTCCAGAGTAAGTTCAGGAAACATTGGAAGTGAAATAACACATTCGGTATCTTTTTCAGTATTAGGAAGCATTCCTTTTGTCCAGCCCAGATGAGCATGAACTTTTTGAAGGTGTAATGGTACAGGATAGTAAAGCATAGCACCGATACCTGCTTCCTGAAGCATTTTATGAATGTTATCTCTGTTAGGAATTTTTACTGTGTACTGGTGATAAACGCAGTAAGTGTTATCTAATTCGTGCGGAGTTTGAATGTCAGAGCATCCAGCGAAGAGCTCATTGTATGTTTTAGCATGATCTCTTCTGGCTTTATTCCATTCGTCAATATAGTTTAATTTTATTCTTAAAATAGCTGCTTGAATTTCATCTAAACGAGAGTTAACCCCTATTTCATCGTGATAATATCTAACAGCACCGCCGTGGTTTCTTAGTGCAACAATTCTATTTTTGAGGTTTTCGCTGTTAACTGTTATTAACCCGCCATCACCCATACCGCCGAGGTTTTTAGTTGGATAGAAACTATAGCATCCGATATCACCGAATGTACCGACTTTTTGTCCTTTGTATTCGGCACCGATTGCCTGACAGCAGTCTTCTATTACGTATAAATTATAGCGTTTTGCAATGTCCATAATTGCATCCATATCACAAGGCTGGCCGTAAAGATGAACCGGAATAATTGCTTTTGTCTTTGGTGTGATTTTCTCTTCAATTTTTTTAGGGTCAATATTAAAAGTATCTGCATCAATATCAGCAAATACCGGAGTCGCTCCAACGATACCAATAGCTTCTGTTGTTGCTACGAAAGTGAACGCTGTGGTAATAACTTCGTCACCAGCTCCTATATCTAATGCTCTTAATGCAAGGTGAAGCGCATCAGTACCGGAGTTTAAGGCAACAGTGTAGTTGCATCCGATATATTTTGCAAGTTCAGCTTCCAGTGCTTTGCAGTTTGGTCCTAAGATGTACTGGCCTGAACGTAAAACTTCGCAAACGGCCTTTTCAACTTCACTTCCTATTTTAGCATATTGTCTTTTTGAATCTAAAATTGGTATCATATAAAATCCTCCTATAATTTCCTCGCTATACTTAATAGTGTAGCACAGAAACTTCTCGTCTTTATATAATCTTGATGTCGGAGGGTAAATATATCTATAAATGTCTTGTTTATGACTAAAAATTTAAAAATTCTGATAATGAAAGTTCAAAAGCCTGAGCCAGTTGATTTATTTTTGAGAATGTTACATCATTTTGGGCAGTTTCAATATTGCCCAATGTCGAACGTCCAATGTTTGCTCTGTAAGCAAGTTCATCTTGAGTAATTTTTTGTTGCTTACGAAGTTCCTTTATTCTGTTAGCAAGTTTTATAAGCAAGGGCTTGTCCATATTTAAATTGTCCGCTATAATGACAATGTTACAAACCGTGGTACGGGCAAAAGGGGGATGCCTGTTGAATACAAGTTAATCTACTGACCGCTTTGCAGAACAATTACAACATTACGTATCATATTCAAAGATTTTGTATTACAGGATGGTAAAAGAGTATCAATTTCTTGAATGAAATTTAGGTTTTCTTCTATATTTAAATGTATTTTAGGCATATAAAAAAATGCAGGAGAAACCTTAAAAAAATTACAAAGTATTGCCAGTGTTTTACTTGTGAGATATATTTTACCGGTTTCAATTTTTGCAATAGTGTTGGGTTGTAAGTCAACTCGTTCGGCCAATTCTTCTTGAGTCAATCCTTTGCCAATACGTAAAGCTTTTAATGCTAAGCCAACATTAGTTTTTATTTGCTCACTGTTAATCATACTGGATATGATAATGTTTTTTTATGTATTTATCTATTCATTAATAAGGTAAAAAAGTGTATTAAAAATGAATAAAATAAAATTTAAAGGCAATAAATATGGACTATAAGTACAAAACAAATAAGGAGAAAGATATGAAAAAAGGTTTAATTACATTTATTAGTTTATTTTTTATTACGTGTTGTGCATATGCTGAATCAAAAATTCCAATAAAAATACTTAGAATAGTAGATGGTGATACTATTGAGGCACAAATTAACAGAAATAAATTTTGTGTAAGGCTTGTTGGTATTGATTGTTATGAAACATGCCGGATTCACCGTGCTTATCGTCAAGCTTATGAAAATAATCTATCTATTGATGAAGTTATAAAAAAAGGAAATGAATCAAAACTTCAATAAATTAAATGTTAATGAGGTGTTAGAAAACGAAGGCGGGTGTATGGTTTACGAGTATAAATCCTAATCTAATTCAAGGCTAAAATTATTGCAAGTGCCAGAAAAAGCGAGTAATAAATCATTAAATTTCTGGACTGGTAGATTCTTGTCATAAAGCTCGGTGCATTCATCATATTTTCCATTGGAAAATGATACCATTTATGTTCCGGTATTGACTCAGCATTAGCGGAGAAATCAACCATTGATTTATACAAATCAACAGCAAGAGGAATTGTAAGCCAAACGATAAATACCTGCCAATCAAGGATGTCAAAAATGCACAAGAGAAGCGGAGTTACATACGCGAGTATTAACAGCCATTTTAAAACGATAAGCGAATCAAGCTGAGAGTTAAAAGAATTCGCAACTGTTTTATGGCCTTCATTCAGGTCAAAATCAAAGTCCATAACTGTATGTATGTACAAAAGTGTTACAGTAACAAGCATAGATGGGATTGATAAAATAATAGCATCCCATGAATATGTTTTAGTCATAACATAGTATACTCCGCCGAATAATGCAGGGCCGTATGCAACAGCTACAGCAAATTCTGAGAGCCTGATTTTTGACATAAACGAGTATAGTATAGTAATTATTCCGCCAATAAGTGCAAAATACACAACGCCAATTCCACATTTTATAAAGAAAAATAATCCTATAATACTTGCAGCAGCAAGGTAAATAAATGCCAGTATAAGGATATCTCGAGGGCGTATAAGGCCTGAAATAAGATATCTGCATTTAGTTTTTTGCGAGTTTTTTAAATATTCTTTTTTGTTGAAACTAACCTGTTTTATCAGGGATTTGTAATCAAAATAATCGTCAAGGAGATTAGCCGCCAGATGTGCCAGGCAAATTCCTGCCAATGCCAGAAGGCCATACCTTATGTGTCCTGCCACAAGAGCGGAATATGTAAATATTACAAGCCAGGACATAATTGTCATAGGAAGTGAAAATGCTCTTGAGCATATTAATACAGTTGTAAGTTTATTTAACATAACTATCCTACCAGTCCGCCGAAAGCCATAACATCTTCATATGCAGCGCCGGCTTCAAGCATTTCTTCTGCTGTAAAACCAAATAGTGTAATTGTATCAATTACTTCGTCTTTTTTTTCAATATTTTGAATAACGGAATTTAATGCTGATTCTCTTGTCATATATTGAAAACGGTCATTTATACCCTGTTTAAGACTTCTACGTTTAGCTTTACCCATTATTCACCTCATCAAATGCTAAAAGAGCAGCTCCAATCATTCCGGAATAATTTCCTGTTGTTGCTAATCTTATTGAAGTTGGAGAAGTTACTATATCATTGTTTACATATTCTTCCATTTTTTTTGTATCTACAAACTGCGCCATAGAGCCGGAAAGTACAAAACAATCAGGGTCAAAAATATTTGCAAGCCCCGCTATTCCGAGCGTAATGTCATACTGCCAGCGGTCAAATATTGCAATCATTTTAGAATCGCAGTTTTTAACTCCGTCAATTACATCATAAGTAGTAACGTCTTCACGGCCTAAAGTTTCTTGAGCATCCCATTTTAAAGCAGTACCGGAAGCATAAGCTTCAAAGCAGTCCCAGCTTCCGCATGTACATTTTCTGCGCTTGTCGGGGTACATTTTGAAATGCACCTCTCCCGCTGCACCGGATTTGCCCTTAAGAAGTTTGTTATCAATAATAATACCGCCTCCGACGCCTGTCCCCAAAGTCAGCATAACAGATACTTTTGTATCTTTAGAAGCGCCGATTTTGTATTCTGCCCAAGCTGCACAATTGGCATCATTTTCAAGGAATACCCGTTTAGAACTTAATTCTTGAAAATTGATTGTTTTATAATCTTTTACCAGATTTCCGGTAGAACCTATAACAGCAGTATTCTCATTATTTACTGCTCCGGCAGTTGATATTGCGATTACATCAACATTGTTTTCATATTTAAATATTTGTTTTTTTAAAACTTTTTTTATCCCATCAATAGTTTTAGGAGTAGAAAATTTTTCTATCTCTTCTATAATATTTCCGTTTTCGTCAATAATTGTACTGTAAATCTTTGTTCCGCCTATATCAAATGCCAGAGCTTTTTTCATTTATATTCCCTCAACAAATCTTTTAGTAATCAACTGCGGTCTTGTGATTGCAGAACCAATAACAACGCAGTGTGCGCCGATTTCAAACGCTTTTTTTACATCCTGAGGCTCCCATATTCTGCCTTCGAGAATTACGGGTTTGTTTACGGCTTTTACCAGATTTTTTAGAAGTTCGTAATCAGGACCTTCTGACGGCTCTCCTGATTCAAGCGTATATCCGGCAAGAGTTGTAGAAATTACGTCTGCTCCCAATGCTGCACATTTTTTTCCTTCTTCCAATGTTGAAATGTCAGCCATTGCAAGTCTTCCTGCTTTGTGAATAACAGTTATAATTTCTTCTAATGTACAACCGGCATGCGGACGGGAAGTTCCGTCAAATGCGATAATATCAGCTCCTGCTTCAATAAGGTCATTAACCTCTTTAAGCCCTGGCGTAATGTATACAATTTCTTTCCAGTTTTCAGGAAGCTTATCCGGCTTTGTGAGTCCTATAACAGGTAAACCGAGATTTTTAGCATTCCTTACATCTCTTGCTCCTGCAACCCTGAGCCCGCCTGCGCCTCCGTTTACAACAGACTGCATCATCGCAAGCATACATTCTTCTTTGTACAAAGGTTCATCAGGCATTGCCTGTGAAGATACAATCACTTGTCCCTTTAAACTTTCTAAAATTCCCATGAAACTATTCTATCACAAAATAAAACTGTTGATAAATTAATAATAGAAGACTATAATGTATTGTATATTGCGGGGTTTGATATGGAAAAGAAAAAACTTTTAGCTTGTTCTGTTTTGTGCGGACTTATTATTATTGGATGCGGACTTGCAGTTATTTTTAAAGACAAAACGGAAAAAACTCCTGTCAGTGAAGTTACTGAGAAAAAAATCAAACAAGAACCTGTAAAAGAGGAAATAAAAGTTACTCCGCCTGCACCAGTACAGAAACCTGCTCTAAAAGAAATTGTCAAGAAAGCTGATTTATTTAGTGATAACACAATTTTACCGTTGTCTGCAATTACTGAGATTGCAAATCTTCCATCGGGTATTCAAGATGATATCCGCAAATTGATTGAAAATTCTAATTTGTATTACTTGAAACGCAAACCAGATGGAGTATTTATGATTGTTGGAAGTTCCGGTGATGAAAAATATATGCGTCATGATGTAAAATTTGTAGAAATAAATAAGGAAGGTGTTCGGAAAATAACCAGCATCGGGCAGGAAGTTTCTGATGAAGACGGTGATTGGGAATTTAACGAAGATTCAGGACTTCCTCTCAAGCACATCAAATATGATGAAGACGGCGATATTGAATATACAGAAATCTGGAATTATTCTGATGAAGAGCCTGTAAAATATGAGATGAAGAACGGAGAAGGGAAAATTCTTTCAATAAAAAAAGAAACTCCTGATGGTGATACAAAAATAAGATCTGAACATTTGGTTTATGACGAAGACGGCAATACAAGAGTTAATGTTTCTGCAAGTTATGATGGGCCTGATATTACAAGGTTTACATATTACAATTCTGAAAATCCACAGGATGGTGTTACTTTGATGAGCGAATACAATGATGGATTAAAAACAAAAGAAACAGTATATTCCTCTGATTATAAACTGCAAAATACATATAATGCCGGATATAAAGACGGAGAACGCGTGACTATCAAAGTTCTTGACAGTTCAAATAATAAAGTGGAAGAAATTATATCAAATAAATAGATTGTAGAAGCTGTCCTGTTCTACCTTTTTCGGACGTGTGAATTTTTCCATAATCATATTTGCAGCTCCTACTGCAAGTCCTGTTGCAGCTGCGTGTCCGATGTAGGTTAGAAGTGCTTTGCCGTATAATTTTTTCAGGTTTTTAATCAAAGGCTCTGCGAGCCCTGTTTTCCTGGCAATTTTAATACCCTTGTAACTTGCCATACCTTCCTCAAAAACGGTAGGCAGCATGCAGGCGAATGCTATTTTGCCGCAGTTGTCTTTGATGTGGTCATAGCCTGTTTTTGGAGCATCTTTTGGTTTTGGTGTTGAAAACAAAGCTATTGTACCCATCCAGCCGGCAGCAATTCTTCCGGGCCAGCGCAGCTTGCTTAAAAATTTTCCGGCTTTTCCTGTAATATCATTCATTGCGTGTCCGAGTTCATGAAAGCCGGCCGCGGAAATCTTGTCAGTATTTATTCTTACAACTCTTTCTTTCGGAAAATATGCAGCATTCCTGCCGAGAGAATAATCATTTATAGTTTTGCTTAATTCCATTGGAATAATTCGAACTCCCTTTTTATCAAGTCCTGAAACTTTCAGGGAGTTTAGAAATGCATCTTTGTAAAGGTAGTTTCCGGCATGTTCTTTTGCAAGCTGTTTTTCAAAAGGTTTTCCGCAAAGAGGCAGAATTGTTCCCATTATGGCAGATGAAGCCGCACTTGCCATAATAAAGCCTTTATTTCCGTCGGTTTGACTCCGCGGGATATATTGATTTCCGTCATAGTAATACGAATTTACCATATTAAGACACTGCCTTTAAACTACACCTGATTATTATAAAACACTAAACTCAAAAAACTTGCTTCATTGTAACGAATTTGTAATAAAGCGTTATAAAATCATTAAATGTGGAATATATTATATATATGGATATGTTTAAGACAGATGTAAATAAAACCCCTGAAACCCTTACGGCTGTAGGGGGGGGGGGTAAAACACTCTAAAAAATTACCCTTTTGGAGGTTAGTATGCTGAGTATAAATACTAACCTTGGTGCTTTTATCGTTCAATCAAGCTTGAATGTTTCAACGAATGGACTTAATCAGGCTATAGAGCGAATGTCGACTGGTTTTAAGATAAACCACGCGAAAGACAATGCTGCGAATTATTCAATCAATACAAACCTCTCAAGCAAATTATCTTCCTATGAAGTAGCACAGGACAATGTATCAATGGGGCTTGATATGGTAATGACGGCGATGGACAGTCTTGAATTAATTTCCAGTCATCTATCACGTATGCGTGATTTAGCAGAACAGGCAGCTAATGGTACGTATGGCGAAGATTCCTTGAAGGCTATTCAATCAGAAATTGATGCAAGAAGTAAAGAAATAGGCAGAATTGTAAATAATACAGAGTACAACGGAATCCAATTTTTTGGACACGAAACAGAACCAGAAGTAACCATTGACGAATCAAAACGAGTAATAAACCAAACAACTTTTACTAAAGGTGAAACTTACTTTGTAACCAATTCAGACGACCTGGTAAAACTCCAAGACTTGGTCAATAGTAGCGTTGATACCGCCGGTGTAACGTTTGAGCTCACCTCTGACATTAATATGAAAGGTATTAATTTTAGAGGAATTGGTTTTTCTTCTTCAGTGAATTTTCAAGGTACTTTCAAGGGCAATAATCATGTAATATCAAATTTAACCATCAATACAACAGAAGATTATGTTGGTTTGTTTGGTAGTGTTGATCATGGCAGTATCGATTCTGTTACTCTTGAGAATTGCAATATATCTGGTCAAGAATGCGTTGGAGGATTAGTTGGGTATGGTGAATACGAAGATATAACAAATTGTTATGTAATCGGTAATGTGACAGGAGAGGAGGATTATGTAGGTGGACTGCAGGGGCGTGGTTATCATTGTAATATTACCAACTGTTATGCTGCTGGCAGTGTGTCTGGTGATTGGCGTATTGGTGGACTGATTGGAGCGCATAGTGGTCTGCTTGCAAGCATAGATAATAGCTATGCAACAAGCAAAGTGACGGGAAAGAATAATGTAGGTGGCTTAGTGGGGGACCTTGGTGGCGACTATGTAAATGTCAGCAACTGTTATGCCACGGGGAGTGTTAACGGAAATGAGAAAGTAGGAGGATTGGCAGGATGGGTTAGCAATGGTCCCGAAAGCAAAAACTGTTATGCAACAGGTAGAGTAACTGGAAATAGCTATGTTGGAGGATTGTTTGGTCAATCTAATGAGACCTATCCAGTTTATATCGACGGTTATTTTGACACTCAGACAACCGGTCAAATAAAAGGAGGTGGAAATTCATATACAGGAGGAGGAACAGTAACCGGAGTAACAACAGCAGAGTTAAATGAACTTATTAAAAATGGAACATTACCTCAATACAATTATTACGAAGCTTCAACAGGCAGCTCATTCGGAGGTTTTTATGAGGTAACACTACAAGTCGGAGTTAACTCAGCCTCCTCTTCATCAATAACAATTGATATAGGAATTGGAAAAATTGAATTGGATCTAGATGTTACAGCAAAAGACTGCGCACGCAATGCAATAACGATATTAGATGAGTATTTGAAAAGCATCAATGAGCGTCAAACAAAATTAGGGGCGACATACAATCGTTTGGAGTCAGTAATAGAGGCAATAGGAGTTAATATTGACAATTTAACTTCGACCCGCTCAACAATTCGTGATGCCGATATTGCCGAAGAAAGTTCTGCATATATTCGTTATCAAATTTTGCAGCAAGCTGCCACAACGCTTATGGCAACAGCAAATCAAACACCAAGTATTGCATTACAATTGTTATAGCCTCTTTACTCTTATTTTCTATTTGTGCGATAATAAAAGCATAAATAAACGAAAAGGAAGGAATATATTATGTCAGAAGTAAGAGTAAGAATTGCACCGTCACCAAGTGGAAATCTTCATATTGGTACGGCAAGAACTGCATTGTTTAATTACTTATTTGCAAAGAAAAACAACGGTAAATTTATATTAAGAATAGAAGACACCGATGCAGAGAGAACTAGTCAGGCATATGTAGATAATATTTTTGACAGCTTAAAAGCTTTAGGTTTGAACTGGGATGAAGGTCCTGATGTAGGCGGTGAATACGGGCCTTATACACAATCTCAAAGATTTGATATCTATCCTAAATATATCCAAAAACTATTGGATGAAGGGTTTGCATATGAATGCTTCTGTACGCCGGAAGAATTAGAAGCTGAAAAAGAAGAAGCTACTAAAAATAAAAAAGCTTATGTTTATTCTAAAAAATGCGAAAATCTAACAGAAGAAGAAAAAGCTAAATTAAGAGCAGAAGGAAGAAAACCTGCCATCAGGTTTAATGTTGCAAAAGCTCAAAAAGCGTTCCACGACTCTTCTATTCTGGAATTTGACGACCTTGTAAAAGGAAAACTTCATATGGATACAGACCTGATTGGTGATTTTGTTATTATGAAATCGAACGGTGCTCCAACATATAATTATGCTGTTGTTATCGATGATGCTCTTATGAAGATTTCACATGTAATTAGAGGCGAAGACCATATTTCTAATACTTACAAACAAATTTTAATTTTTGAAGCATTAGGCTTTGAAGTACCAAGATTTGGTCACTTAGGTATGATTTTGGCTCCGGATAGAAGCAAGCTTTCAAAAAGACACGGAGCCACTGCTGTTTCTGACTTTGTAGAACAAGGGTATTTAACAGAGGCTCTTGTAAACTTTGTTGCGCTTCTAGGATGGGCTCCTTCTGATGGAGAAGAAATTAAACCTATTGAAAAAATTGCAGAAGATTTTAGAATAAATGAAGTTTCTTCTTCAAACTCAATCTTTGAATATGACAAATTAAGATGGATGAACAGCCATTATATTAAAATGCTTCCAAAAGAAGAATTAAGAGAAAAACTTAAGAATTATTTAACAAAATACAACCTAAGCGAACTAACAGAAGAACAGTACAACAGAATGGTTGATATTACGTACGAACCATTGACTTTGTTATCAGATATTACTGATGCAGTTTCCTATTTCTTTGGCGGCGGCAATGTTGAAATTGATGAAAAAGCTCAGGCTGAACTTGATACTGAACTTTCTCAGGATGTTTTAAAATCATTTGTGGAACAGGCTGAAGACTGGGAATGGTCAGAAGAAAATCTTCATGAAAAACTTGCTGATTTTAGAGCTAAATTCAAAGAAGAAAAGGGGTATAAACCTAAATTTACAATGTGGGCTATAAGAGCAGCTGTGACAGGCAGACTCTGCGGCGCTGATATGGTTGTTACTCTTGCAATACTTGGTAAGGAAAATTCTCTTAAGAGAGCCAGAGCTGCTATTAAAACTGCAGTCGTATAAAATTTATTGGAGGCGCGCTGAGTCTGACTCAGCGCGCCTTATTTCAACCATTCAGGGAGAGTTATTTATTTTGTCAAAATCCAACTTTCTAAAAGGAGTATTACTTCTCTTGATGCTGTTTGTTTCCGGCATGCTGTCTTGTAATGCTTTTGAACTTGTTTTTCCTGTAGAGAAAGAGGCTGTTGTAACCTCTGAATATGTCCTTTTTGCAGGGAAAGCTAATAGTTCTGAGATGATTACTATAAACAATGAGAGAGTATATACGGCTTCTAATGGTGCGTTTGCTCATTCAGTAAAATTGAAAGATGGAGAAAACAGGGTAGTAGTTCGTTCTAACTTTAATACTCAAGTTTACAAATTTTGTAAAAAAGTTCCAATAAGTAAAGCCTCTGAGGAAGCTGCAGATATTCAAAGACATGCCGTTGTTGTGAAGAATGATAATACTCCTTTGCGCAGTACGCCTGTTGATGGCGGTCTAAATCGAATTTCCCATCTGTTTAAAGGTACAACTGTTTTGATAGACGGCTCTAAGGGAGAGTTTTATAGAGTTTATCTTTCGAAAGATAAGACAGGCTGGATTGCAAAAAAGGATGTTGATGAAGATTGCGGCATAAATTCTGATGTTGCAAGTTTTATAAATATGGACAGCCAGAAGTTTAAAAATGCAGTTATTCAGACGATATCTTTTACAAAAAATCTTCCATATACTGTTGAAGATTTGGATAAAGAAATTTTGTTTAAAGTTTACAATCCGGAATTATCGGATACCTCAGTTTATACTCTGAATATTCCAAAACCAGAAAAATATTTTTATTCTGTTACTCTTAAAGACGGACTTTACACATTTAAAGTTTGCGAAATTCCCAAAGCATTAGAAGATTGCACTATCGTTATAGATGCAGGACATGGCGGGGCAGAAAAAGGTGCAATGGGTTGTCTGGGGGATGCTGAAAAAGATATAAATCTAAAGATTGCTCTCGAGTTGCAAAAATTGCTTAAAAATATGGGGGCAAATGTAATAATGACACGAGAGTGCGATGGAACAATCTCTCTAAATGACAGGATTAAGATTGCACATGAAAATGATGCAGATATATTTGTCAGTATTCATTTAAACTCAATCGGCGATGTACCAATAAATATTCATAAAAATAAAGGAACAAGCGTATACTATTATAACCGTAATTCCCGTAAACTCGCAGAAATACTTGAGAAAAGTGTTACAAAATCCGCCGGGACACGAAAAGACGGAGTAAGAACTGCCAGCTTTGCAGTCATCAGACCTACAAACTTTGTGGGAGTACTTGTTGAAGCAGCATATATGATTAATCCTTCTGATACTGTTTTATATAAATCAAACAATTTTGCTTATAATGCAGCTAAAGGAATAGCTGATGGAATAGAGGAATTTGTAAACAAATAATGGCTTAGCAGATTTACTATTGAACACCTAACATTTCCCTAACAATTCTTTCTTATCATTGGATAAGAAAGGCTGATTATGAAAAATTTTTTTAATAAGAGGGACAATCTGTTTCTTATTTTATTTATAAGTTTTGCAATTATTTATGTAATGCTGCTTGGTGCATATCCATTATTAGAACCTGATGAAACAAGATATGTAACAATGGCGCGGGATATGTTTACCAGTGGAAATTATTTAACTTTATATCTTAATGGAGAGTATTTTTTTGAAAAACCTCCCTTGTTTTTCTGGCTTGAAAGTTTATCTTTCTGGTTTTTTAAGGATATAAGTGAATTTACTGCTAGATTTCCGGTAGTAATATTATCTCTGCTTCCGTTAGGTTTGCTTTTCTCTTTAAGTGAAAAGGTTAAAAATCAGAAATTTGCATTTTTGAACAGTGCTATTTTACTTACCACTCTTGAATATGTGCTGATAACAAAAATTGCAATGCTTGACAGTGTTTTAACCAGTCTTGTTTCAAGCTCTGTATTGTGCTACTTTTTTACTTTTTTTGTTTCAGAAGAAAATAAGAAATACTTCTGGTACTCATGTTATATTTTAATGGGTTTAGCTGTATTAGCCAAAGGTATTCCAGGAGTTGTAATACCTGCAGGTACAATTCTTGCAGGCACTATAATATTTAGAACTTATAAAGAAACTCTTAAAAATATGCCTGTCGGAATCGTATTATTTCTGATAATTGCGCTTCCATGGCATATAATAATGTTATTAAAACACGGCTCACTTTTCTTTAATGAATACATAATTAAGCACCATCTAATGAGATTTTTAGGAGCCGAAGTTATTCACAGAAATGAACCTGTTTACTTTTATTTTGTGACTCTTTTATGGGGGCTTTTTCCGTGGATATTTTCATTATTATCAAGCTTGAGAAAGCCGCGTAAGTTTAATCTGGAAAATGGATATGACAAATTTCTTGTTTTAAATATTACTGCAATTTTAGTCATTTTGGTATTTTTTTCCTGTTCCGGAGCAAAACTCATAACTTATATTCTTCCGGTCTATCCATTTTTTGCAGTTTTAATAGGGCATATCTGGTATGAGAGAAGTATAAAAAAGTTTATGGTAATTGTAGCTGTAATGACTATTTTAGGCGGATTTGCTTCTCCATTTGGCTATAAACTTGATTATTCATTCGGGCAAAACGATTTAATGCAATTTGCTAAAATGGCAAAGGATAATAATTATACTATTTCCACATATAAAACAGGGAAAAAATATTCGCTTCTTTATTATTCAGGGCTTAAAAATGTTGAGTTTCAAACCGGAGAAAATCCTGAATGGTTAAGAAATGAATTATGCCGAAAGAACAATTACTTGATTGTAAGGAACAAAGAAATAAAAGATTTACCGGTTAATACAGAAATTGTCAAGCAAGGGGTTAAATATTCAATTATAAAGTCACCGGAAGTTTAATAACAAAATTAGTTCCCTTATTTTCTTCGCTTTCAACGCAAATTTCTCCGCTGTGCAGTTCAACAATATTTTTGACTATGGCAAGTCCTAGTCCAGTTCCGCCTTTTTTTCGGCTTCTTGTTTTATCAATACGGTAGAATTTTTCAAAAATCTTATCAAGGTGTTCTTTTTTAATACCCTTTCCGTAATCTATAACCTGAATTTTTATTCCAGATTCATCTTGAGTTAATATAATATCAATTTTGTCTGAGCCGGAATATCTGACAGCATTAGTAATTAAATTTTCAAGTGCAGATTTTATCAAATCTTCATTGCCGTTAAAGATAACGCTCTTATCACATTGTATGTTTATTTTTACCTCGTTGTTGCCAAAAGAGCTAACAACTTTTTGTATGAGTTCATTAAGATAGAACTTTTCAAACGATTTTTGTTCGTTAGTCTTTTCAACATCAATTTCACTGAGCATCAAAATATCGTTCACAAGCTTATTTATAGCTTTTATCTGGTATTGAATAATTTTAAAGCATTCCCGATTTTGTTCTTCGTTGTTAGAATTTTCAGAGAGTTCTAATGCCATATTTATTGCAGTAATTGGAGTTTTAATCTCATGTGATGCATTCTGTATAAACTCATTTTTATACTCTTCAAGTTGTTCGAGCCTAACAATTTGCTTTTTCAGCCTTTCTGTCATCTTTTTTACAGATATGGCCAATTCATTAAGCATTTCAAGCTCTGGTACTTCTATAACAGTGTCCAAATCACCATTGGCTATTTTTAAGACACAGTTGTCAAATTTGTTAAAAGAACTTCTAACCTGATATATAAGCTGAAAAATTGCAAGCAGAAGTATTAGCATCGAAAAAATAAACAGTGTAATCATATTTATCTGGCCTTTAACAATTTTTTCAATAACTTTTTCCTCAAGAAGTGTTAATTCAATATAATATTCGGTCATTCCAGCATTAAATTTTGCCACAGAAACAATTTTTCGATCCTTTATAGAAGATTTATAAATTTTCCATGGAGTTTTTTTTCTAAGAACTTTACTGTCATCTTTGGCCATTGGTGTTAAATCTTCAGGATTAGAAGAAACTATAATGTTGCCATTTTTATCAAAAACTCTGAACTTGACTTCTGAACCTTCAAAGTCTTCTGCATATTTTTTTAAGCTTTCCATATCTTCTTTTTCAAGATATGGCGTAACAGCCCACTGAATTTGTTTTCTGAAAACATTCAGCTCGTCTTTTTCTTCCTGAATATAAGAAGAATTGAATTGTATAATATGGTGAAAGAATAAGAACGTAAAAAGCAGTATTATAGCAAAAAAACATATGAGTCTTGTTGTCCAGAATAAATCTCTTTTTTTCATACATCAAGCTCCTTTAACTTATAACCGACACCTCTTACAGTTTCAATATAGTGCCCGTAATCTTTAATTTTCCTTCTTAAATTCACTATTTGAACATCCACAGCCCGTTCAGAAACTTCAAATCCTCCATCACCCCTCAGTAAAGATAAAAGTTTTGAGCGCGAAAACACTGTGCCCTGATTAGATATAAAGTTTTCCAAAATTTTAAATTCAAAATTGGTAAGTTCAACATTCTCTTTATCAACTTTTACGCATTTCTTATTAACATCTAACTTAATTCCTATGTATGTTTGAATTTCGTTTTGCAATCTGCTGTTTTCAAGATGTGCTTTTATTCTGGCAAGCAGGATTTTATTGCTGAAAGGTTTTGAAATATAATCAATTGCACCATTATCAAATCCTTTTAATATATCTTCTTCCATCTTCTTTGCCGTAAGCATTATTACTTGAATAGACTTAAAATTATTATCTTCCTTAATAATTTTACATAATGAAAAGCCGTCTAATTCAGGAAGCATTACATCAAGCAAAACTAAATCAGGTTTATCCATTTTTATTAAATCCAGAGCTTCCATTCCGTCAAAGGCCTTCCGGATTTTGTAGTACCCGTCAGAGATTAAAACCAGTTCAATAAGGCGGTTAATGTGTTCTTCATCTTCGACTACTAAAATTTTTGCATCTTTAATATTCATTTGTTTTATTATACTCCAATTTCTTTAATCCGCACAAATACTGCTTTTATCGACAAGAGTTGTATAAATAAATCCATCCTCGTCATTAATGCTGATAATTTTGTAATAGGTATTATCACTGAATTTCTCTGTAACAATATGGTAAACATTATTTATTTTTTCTTCCCTGTTATTATGATAATGTCCTGAAACAACAGCTATTACATTATTATGTTTATTTAAAACGTTAAAATAACTTTCTTTTTTGTATAATCCTGCTGATTTTGAATTTGTATCCAGAAGCGGAAAATGCTGTAATATAACTACTTTCTTATTCTTAAATTTAGTTAGCTGCCTATCAAGCCATATAATTTCACTCTCTTTGTAATATCCATTAGGTCCGGGGATTACTTCCTTAACTCCATTCATCGCAATAAAAACAAGATTTCCTTTTTTAAATATATAGTTTGCACTAGAAGGGTGATACTTTCCGAGTATTTTTCGGGTTCTCTGCATATAATAATCGGCTGTCATGTCTCGGCTAAGTAAAAGATCATGGTTTCCAACAGTTACAAAAACCTTTAAGTTTATATCCTTAATAATATTTAAAAAGCTATCCAAATCATTCCTGTCTGCCCTGTTAATGTTATCTCCTGTAAATACTACAAAATCAAAGTCTTGATATTTATTGTTGATTTCATTTGTAAATTCTTTTAAATAATGCGCATTTGCCTGTGTAAGATGCACATCGGTAACATGAATAAAGTTTATGTTTTTTGCATAAACCGGCACTCCTATCGTTAAAATTAAAAGTGTAAATAAAAACTTTTTCATAAAAAACATAATAGAAAAATTTTGTTAAACGATTGTTAGCTTTTGTTTTTTGTTTTGTCAGTGCTAAAATATAAATATGGCAAATTCGTTTGAAGATGTAATTTCGCAAATCAAAGACCGGCTGGATATAGTAGATGTAGTATCGCAATATGTTGTATTAAAAAAGAGCGGAGCTAATTACTGGGGGCTTTGTCCTTTTCATAATGATAAAAAGCCGTCTATGTCAGTAAGCCCGACTAGAGGGATTTTTAAGTGTTTTTCTTGCGGCGCTGGCGGAGATGCTTTGAATTTCCTTGTCAGGATACAAAACAGAGAGTATAAAGACGTAATTCTGGAGCTTGCTGAAAAGTATGGAATAGAGCTTCCGACCAAATATCATGCTTCTGCTGATACTAAAAATCAAAAGAAAGAGATGATCAAGGCATGCCTTAAAGCTGCGAAATTTTATCATGCACAATTAAGAAGTGCCGAAGATGCCAATAAGGCCATAACAGCTCTGAGAAAGAGAAACGTTGATGATAGTATTATAGATAAATTTACTCTTGGCTGGGCGCCTAACAAGTATGATACTCTTTATAAGGAACTTAAAAAAGAATTTAAGGACGAAATATTAGAAAAAGCCGGTTTAATATTAAAATCGAACTCAGGCGGCTGGATTGACCGATTTAGAAATAGAATAATAATTCCAATTCAGAATGAATTGGGAGAATACGTTGCATTTGGTGCACGTGCAGTTGACGAGGGACAGAACCCTAAATACTTAAACTCATCAGATTCATTAATCTATAACAAAAGTAAAATCCTTTTTGGTTTAAATTCAGCTCAGGAAGCAATAAAAAATGAAGACGGCGTAGTAATCATGGAGGGGTATTTTGATGTAATCTCAGCACAGGCGCATGGAGTGGAGAATGCTGTTGCTTCCTGCGGAACTGCGCTAACGCCTGATCATGTAAAGATACTCTCGCGTTATACAAAATCAAGAAGAATATTTTTATCTTTTGATACTGACGGAGCAGGGATAAATGCAACCAAAAAAGGCAGCGCAGTAATTAAGGAAACGCTGTCTACATTAGGGGATATAAAGCAGTTTGATGAGAGTCATATTTCTTCTGCAATGGATAACAAATATGCTTGCGAAATTCGTGTAGTATCTCCGCCTCAAGGTAAAGATCCGGACGAATTTATCAGAACAATGGGCGGCGATGCTTTTAAAGAATATATAAAAACAGCTCCTCTTTTAATTGATTTTCTGCTTAACAATATATTGAAAGAGAAGAATTCTGCGAAAACACCCCAGCAAAAAGCAGAACTTGTTGAACAGACAATTGAGATATTGAAAGATGTAAATAACAAGATAATTCAATCCGAATATGTTAAAATGGTGTCAACAGTAATAAATGTTGACGAAAATGCGATGTTAAAAGAGCTCGCACGTATAGAACGGCAAGGGGATAATGAAGGAAGAATACAATATAAACAAAAAGTTGTAACAAATTCTTCACAATTCGAAATAAAAGCGCAAAAAAATTTATTGAGTGTTTTTCTAGCAAATGACAATGTTCTAAGTTACCAACAACTTAAAGAAATGTTGCCGGAAGATATCATTCAAGATGAAACGTTAATAATTGTAAAAAATACAATTGACAAATTAGCGTGTACAATAAATAATGTTAAGGAATTGACTAAAAATTTGTATACAGAATTCATTGAGGATGATAATTTGACCCAAATATTAACCGATATAGTTGAACTCTCGGAAGCGTTTCACGGTCTGGAACCAGACGAGTTCGAAAGGGCTGTAAGGGAAAATATTGTAAGACTTAAGAAATGTTATCAGGAAAAAGAAGCCGAAAAAATTCGTCAGCAGTACAAACAGGTAAATGATGACGAGATTGAAGCATTAAAGATACAAATGCAGCTTAGAGATAAAATAAAGTTAAGGACTGGAGATAAATAATGACCCAAAAAAGAAATTCACATTCATCAGTAGTAAGCGTTGAAGAAGAAAGCATGGACTTGCTGGATTATGATGCAGAAAAAGATGATGATTCAGTTGATTATATTGAAACTGATTTAGGGACAGATAATATTGAAGATATTATTACTTCATCAAAGTTAGGCGGCATCAAGAGTGATGATTTCTATATGATGGATACAGGAGATTCATCAAGAGAAGCTGAACTTGATACAGATGTACCAAAAGGCGTAGCGGTTGAAGATCCTGTAAGGTTGTATCTAAGAGAAATCGGCAGAATTAAATTGTTATCAACAAGTGAAGAAATTGAACTTGCCAGAAAGATTATACAGGGTGGTACACCAGGTGCAATTGCAAAACGTAAGCTTGTTCAAGCTAACTTAAGACTTGTTGTAAGTATTGCAAAAAAATATGTAGGCAGAGGCATGCTTTTCTTAGACCTTATTCAAGAAGGTAATTTAGGTTTAATCAGAGCCGCAGAAAAGTTTGACCACGAAAGAGGTTTTAAATTTTCAACATATGCTACCTGGTGGATTAGACAGGCTATTACAAGAGCGATTGCTGATCAGGCAAGAACAATCCGTATTCCTGTTCACATGGTGGAAACAATTAATAAATTAAAGAAAGTTACAAGAAGACTTGCTCAAGAACTTTCAAGAAAACCGACCGAAGAAGAATTAGCTTCAGAAATGGGCGTATCAATTTCGAAATTGAGAGAAATTGTTAAGATTGCTCAAGAACCGCTTTCTTTAGAAACACCAATTGGCAAAGAAGAAGATTCCAGACTCGGTGATTTTATTGAAGACAAAGAAGCTGATGCTCCTATTAAGACAGTTGCTTCAGAACTCTTGAGAGAGGATTTGGCAGAAGTTCTCTGTACACTTTCTCCAAGAGAAAGAGATGTTTTAAGACTTCGTTTCGGTATGGATGATGGCAGACAAAGAACATTAGAAGAAGTTGGTCAGTTGTTCGGGGTAACCCGTGAGCGTATCAGACAGATTGAGGCAAAAGCGTTGAGAAAACTTCGTCATCCAAATCGCAGTAAACGATTAAGAGAATATGTAGAAAACTAGAACTGATAAAGGCCGGATTATTAATCCGGCCTTTATTTATAAACTTTTGTAAAAAGTTAAAAAAATGTTGTTACAAACATTTGAGAATGTGGAATATGTAAAGTATACTGATAATCAATGGATGTGATTTAATGTCGTTTAAAAAAGAAGAAATTTATAAAAAAAGGATATGTAAAATTGAGTTATACCCTTGCCCTGAAACCCTTGTGGCTGTAGGGGGGGGGGGCGAAGCATCCTATAAATACCAGCTTTAGACTGGTAGACTTATTTACATTTACCCTCGGAGGTATCTTATGATAACCTTCGGAAGTGATGTCGCAGATTTGATTTTGCAGAGAACACTAGGCGAAAATACCCTAGGCTTGAATAACTCAATCAACCGTATGACAACAGGTTACAAAGTTAATCAGGCGAAGGATAATGCTGCAGGTTATTCCATAATAACAGATTTATCGAAGAAAATAAGTTCAATGCTTCAGGTTCAGCAGAATACAGAAGATGGTATCGCCTTGCTTCAGACAGCTGAGGGCGGTTTGGAGGAGGTACAGAAACTATTAGAGCGTTTACGTGATTTAGCAACTCAGGCATCAAACGGAACATATGATGCAGAAACACGTGAGGCAACGCAGGCGGAGGCCGACCAGATATTGGAACAAATATCTCAAATACGAGAGTCAATCAAGTATGATAATCAGAATTTGTATTACAAAGAAAATAATGGCGTACAAACAGCAGCAACCAAATCATCAAGAAGTTTATCCCGCGCCTCTGTGCGAGTTTCAGCTCTCGCTTCTGTTCTCGAGGGTGCAGAGGCCTTTGCTGGCAGAGAAACAAGAACAATTACAATTGATGGTGTTCAATACACTGTTAGAAATAAACTAACTACTGCCAACGACTTATCATATTCGAAAGATACATCAACAGGAGAATTAACTCTATTAGCCTCTAATTTTGAGATTATAGGGCAGAAAGATGTTGCGCATAATGTTGTTATAGATGGGACTTACACTAATTTTTATGGAGGCTCTATGGATGATATTTTATCCGATATGTCAGGGCCATTTAATTATTTATATGGAGGTGAGGGAAATGATAGGATTACAATAAATACATCGCATTCTTTTGGTTATGGTGAAGCCGGTAATGATATTTTGACATTACAAGGTGAGGGAATTGCATCAATACATGGCGGAGATGGCGATGATATTCTTAATGTGAATTCCAATGGGCAGACAGTAGATGGCGGCAATGGAAATGATATTTTTAATATAAATTACTCTTCTAGTGCAAAGATAAAAGGGGGGGATGGTGATGACACCTTCTACCTTAAAGAGAATTTAAGAAACTTAGATATAAATGGAAATTCTGGTACAAATATTATTAATGGTAATATTGACTCTTCAATGACTCTTGTAAATGTTGATAGAGCTAATGCAGGTTCGGTAGATCTCGCAAAAAATGAAACAAAAACATTAAATATTAGCGGGATTGATTATATTGTTACCAATGGTAATAGTGTACAAACTTTAATTTATAAAATAGATGATACCGGTCAAATAATATTTACAACTTCTAATGGTGCAGGAATTACTGTAAAAGGAGCATTAGATAAAAAGCATAATGTATCACTAGCCTCAAACAATATAACTTTTTATGGTGGCAATCAAGGTGACACAATATTAGCTAGAACTTCTAACAATATTGTTTATTGTGGAAATGGCAGCAACAAGGTAACTTTAGCATCTCAAGGAATATGCTATGGCGGAGCAGGGAACAATGAAGTTCTCATAGGCAACCTTTCTGTTTTTTACGGCGGAAGCGGGGTTGATAATATTACTTTTACAGGAATGTATAATTATGCAGAAGCAGGCACAGGGCAAACTAATGTAACTTTCAGGGGCTCTCAAAATAGTGTCTATGCAAAATCGGGTACAAATAAAATTCTATCAAACTCAGGCACTAATAATTTCATCTGCGGATTTGGTGATTCTGATAATGCGCAGGTTGCAGCAAATGATTCATTTACTATTAATGGAATTAATTATACAGTTAATAGCACAAATGATTTGCGTAATACAAAAGTACTATATTCATATAATGCAGTAACAGATGAAATTACATTTGCAGGTTATTACGTAACTATCAGAGGGCAAAATGACGTAAAACATAATGTTAAACTTTATGGAATGTCATTAACTTTTTATGGCGGAGAGCTTGAGGATAATATTTGGGGCTATGGCTATGGCAATCAGATTTATGGTCAGGGAGGTAGTGATAAAATAACCATAAATAATCTTGCTTGCACTGCCCACGGCGGGGATGGCGATGATGAAATTATTCTTAATGCCAACAATAGTAGCGCTTATGGTGATGCTGGCGATGATACCATCACAATCAATTCAACAGTTGGTACAATCAACGGCGGCGAAGGCAATGATACTTACAACATCAACGCCAAAGTAACGAACTTGTCAGACACAGGCGGAGATAATATCTACAATATCAATGCAGATAATATCAATATTTCCGGCGGTCCTGGCGCGGATACATTCTATTTGAGCGGAGATAATAATACAATTCTTGGAATGGGCGGCGATGATTATTTTGTAATCGACGGGAGCAATAATAAAATTGACGGTGGCACCGGAAATAACTACTATATAGATAACGGCACCGGCACGCGTTTTTCGAATGTTAACAAAGACCCCAATGCCGGCGGAATATCATTTACCTATCAGGGTGAAGTAAAAACGTTTACGTTGAACGGGAAAACCTATACTGTAACAAATAATTTTGCCGGCTCTAATATGCTTCAATATTCCTTGAACCCGAATACCGGAGTAATCACCCTAAATGGTTCAAATTTTGGTGTAAATGCAGAATTAAATGAAAGTGCCATCCTTAATATTCGCGGTAATAATAACGTCATCACCGGTTCGGACCTTTCCGATAAAATCACAGTAGAACAGGGCAGCAACAACGTGATTAACGGCGGTATGATCATATTTTTTTCCATCCTTGCGATCCTTACCGTTCTGCCGATCTATCTGTTGGTATTAGCCAGTTTTAAACCGGGAAACTTCCTGCTTCAGTATGGATTAAATCTGAATCTGGATATCCCGCATCTGACACTGGACAATTACAAATTACTTTTTACAGGCAAACATGATTACTGGACATGGTTTGGCAACAGCCTTATCTTAACCGTGATCACTGTGATCCTGACGTTGGCGATCAGTGCATTTGTTGCATATGGATTTGCAGCATATGATTTTAAGGGAAAGAATTTCTTGTTTATTATAGTGCTTTTGATCCTCTCTGTACCGTTTGAGGTTATTATGCTCCCTCTGTACAAGCAGATTTCAAGCTGGGGCATGATGGACAGCTATGTATCAGTAGTACTTCCGTTTTTGGCACATGCATCCACGATCTTCTTCTTCCGGCAGTATCTATTGGGACTGCCAAAGTCGCTGATCGAGGCAGGACGTATCGACGGCGCAACAGAGTATGGTATCTTCTTTAAACTGATCGTGCCGATCATGAAACCGGCATTCTCAGCGATGGCGATCTTAAATGGTATGAATGCATGGAACAATTATCTGTGGCCGTTATTAGTCATCCGTTCTGCAGACAAATACACACTGACCATTGGTCTTAATACACTGATCAACCCGTATGGTGATAACTACAGTCTGTTGGTTGTCGGTTCTGTATTTTCTATCATACCGATCTTTGTATTATTTATCTGCTTCCAGAAATACTTTATTGAAGGTATGACAGCAGGTGCGGTAAAAGAGTAAGATTTTAAGTGACAGGAGGAAATATACATGAGTAGAAAAGCAAAAATGGTACTGGATAAAGAATTTCAGATCGCTCCGATCGACAAAAGGATTTACGGTTCTTTTATCGAACATCTTGGAAGAGCAGTATATGGAGGAATTTATCAGCTGGGACATCGGTCGGCAGATGAGGATGGATTCCGCAAAGATGTGATGGAGCTGGTAAAGGAGCTGGATGTGCCGATCATCCGTTATCCGGGCGGCAACTTTGTATCAAACTTTTTCTGGGAGGACTCTGTGGGACCGGTTGAGGAGCGTCCGCACCGTCTGGAACTTGCATGGAGAAGTTTAGAGAAAAATGAGATCGGTTTAAATGAATTTTCCAAATGGGCAAAGAAAGTCAATTCTGATGTCATGATGGCAGTGAACCTTGGAACGCGCGGTATTGCAGATGCCTGCAATCTGCTGGAGTACTGCAATCATCCGTCAGGAACGAAATACAGTGATCTTCGTATCAGACATGGTGTGAAAGATCCGCACAACATCAAGGTGTGGTGCCTTGGAAACGAGATGGACGGACCGTGGCAGATCGGTCACAAGACGATGGAGGAGTACGGAAGACTTGCGGAGGAGACCGCAAAGGCAATGCGCCTGATCGATCCGGACATTGAGCTGGTATCCTGCGGAAGCTCCAACCTGGATATGCCTACGTTCCCGGACTGGGAGGCTGTCACATTGAGCCATACTTATGATTATGTCGACTATATCTCCATGCATCAGTATTATGGCAACCGCGACAATGACAGCAATGATTTCCTTGCACAGTCCGATGATATGGATACGTTTATCCGCACAGTCATTGCGACCTGTGATTATGTCAAAGCGAAAAAACGCAGCAAAAAAGTCATGAATTTAAGTTTTGATGAATGGAATGTATGGTTTCACTCAAACGCTGCGGATGATGATATTACTGAGAACCATCCATGGCAGGTGGCACCTCCGATGTTAGAGGATATCTATAACTTTGAGGATTCCCTGTTAGTCGGACTGATGCTGATCACACTGATGAAACATGCAGACCGTGTCAAGATGGCATGTCTGGCACAGCTTGTCAATGTAATTGCACCGATCATGACAGATGCGGCAGGCGGAGCATGGAAACAGACGATCTTTTATCCGTTCATGCATGCATCCAAATACGGCAGGGGCATCGCATTGCAGCCGGTAATCTCAAGCTCCAGACATGCAACGGCAAAACATGATGAGATCACGGACGTGGAATCTGTGGCTGTCTATAACGAAGAAAAAGACGAAGTCACGATCTTTGCAGTAAACCGTAACCTGGAAGAGGATGTAGAGCTTACCACCGATGTGCGCAGCTTTGCGGGATACCGGATCAAAGAGCATATCGTGATGGAAAACGATGACTTAAAAGCAGCCAACACGCTGACCGAACAGAATGTATATCCGGTTAACGCAGATGACAGAAGTAAACTTGATGATGGTGTTGTCACAAGCGTGTTAAAGAAAGCATCCTGGAATGTGATCCGTCTTGGAAAATAGAATGTGAGAGCAGTTGTGTGAACAAATTGTTACAGATTCTTCAAATAGAATTCAAAAAATGTACAACG
>ENA-UESU01000450-UESU01000450.1-human-gut-metagenome-genome-assembly--contig:-NODE-450-length-33878-cov-12.106742_pt1 | contig 33878 bp, 25 predicted proteins | sample MGYA00243007_ERZ508008 | MGnify/ENA primary metagenome ERZ508008 (study PRJEB26167, sample SAMN06115399) | human gut metagenome | host: Homo sapiens | place: China:Henan | collected 2016-06-23...
TGCATTGAGATGGGCCTTCAGGGCATCTGGCCCGGCGCGCCCTACCTGATTTTCGTCATTCTCTACTTCGTGATTGCGTTCCTGTTCGCCAAGGACCGCGGCACCGCACTGGATAAGGTCGGCAAGATCCTGACCCCCATTATGACCATCATCCTGTTCATGCTGGTAGTCAAGGGCGCTGTCAGCCCCATCGGTACCCCCGGCGCCGCCTCCGTGGATAACGCCTTTGTCACCAGCTTCCTTGGCGGTTACAGCACCGGCGACGTTCTGGTGTCCTTTCTGGCTGCCGGCGTGTTCTTTGACAGCATCAAGCGCAAGGGCTACGAGGGTGAAGCCTTCCGCAAGGCCCATGTCCGGGCCTGCCTGATCGCCGCCGTCTGCCTGGCTATCGTCTATGGCGGTCTGCTGTATATGGGCGCCTGCGTCAGCACCGAGTACACGCCCGACAGCATCAGCAACGCCAACCTCCTGCTGTCGATCATCCGCTCCAGCGGCGGCCAGATCGCGATTTACGGCCTGTGCCTGTCCGTGGTGCTGGCCTGCCTCACCACCGCCATCAGCCAGATCACCGCAGTGGCAGATTTCTATGAGACCGCCACCCACGGCAAGCTGTCCTACAAGGTTCTTGTCATGATCGTTCCCATCGTCACCACCATCGTTGCCAGCTTCGGTCTGGATACCATCGTGAGCCTGACCTCCCCCTGGTTCTCCTTCTTCTATCCCATCACGCTGGTGATGACCATTCTGGGCATCTTCGAGAAGAAGATCCCCAATGACGGCGCGTTCAAGGGCGCTGTGTACTTCACGGTGATCTACGCCGTTCTGGATCTGCCCCACGAGTATGGCTTCGGCTTCCTGGGCCCCGTTCTGAATCACATCCCCCTCTATGGTCTGGGCTTCGGCTGGATCGTTCCCGCTGTGGTGGGCTTCATCGTCGGTCTCATCGCCGGAAAATCGCAAGGAAATCGCGTTAGAAGCTCCAGTAAACACGCCTAAAGAGATTGTAAAACAAGAAATTGTCTATAAAGAAAGACCGCCTAAAAAAATAACAGAAATAAGAATTTTCTTTGATGATAATACTTATGAAACATTCAAACCGGAAAATTAAGAGGCAACTACGGCTATTTGCACAAATTCCCGTATCTTTGCAGTCAAAAGATAATCCTTCTTTATAGATAATATGAAAAAATATATTTTAGACCTGACAGTGACCGAGAACGTCCGACTGCATGCCAATTATGCGCTGCTGAAATTGACTTCCCCGTCCCTGCTCCCGGAAATGCTTCCAGGACAATTTGCCGAGATTCGCGTAGACGGTTCACCCACTACTTTCCTGCGACGCCCTATCTCTATTAATTATGTAGACAAACAACGGAATGAGGTGTGGTTTCTAATCCAACTTGTAGGAGATGGAACCAAGCGATTAGGAGCGGCAAAACAAGGAGATATAATCAATGTGGTACTTCCATTGGGAAACAGCTTCACAATGCCTGAAAAGCCCTCGGATAAGCTCTTATTAGTAGGTGGCGGCGTAGGTACAGCACCGATGTTGTATTTAGGCGAGCAATTGGCGAAAAACGGAAGCAAACCCACCTTCTTATTAGGTGCCAGAAGCGATAAAGACTTGTTGCAATTAGAAGATTTTGCTGCCTATGGAGATGTATATACCACCACGGAAGACGGCAGTCATGGCGAAAAAGGATATGTCACCCAACATTCTATATTGAGCAAGGTGAACTTCGAACAAATATATACCTGCGGTCCTAAACCAATGATGATGGCTGTAGCCAAATATGCCAAAAGTAAAGGCACTAATTGTGAAGTGTCTTTAGAAAACATGATGGCATGCGGCATAGGCGCTTGCTTATGTTGTGTGGAAAATACCACAGAAGGTCATTTATGCGTATGTAAAGAAGGTCCGGTTTTTAATATAAACAAACTATTATGGCAGATTTAAGTGTAAACATTGGTGAATTGCAAATGAAAAATCCGGTGATGACAGCATCCGGAACTTTTGGATATGGTGAAGAATTCGCCGATTTCATCGATATATCGCGAATAGGTGGTATAATTGTAAAGGGAACTACTCTTCACAAACGTGAAGGTAATCCGTATCCGCGTATGGCAGAGACTCCATCAGGTATGTTAAACGCTGTGGGACTGCAAAATAAGGGTGTACATTACTTTGTTGAACATATCTATCCGCGTATCAAGGATATAAAAACCAATATGATTGTGAATGTTTCAGGCTCTGCTATCGAAGATTATATGGAAACGGCTGCAATCATTAATGAACTTGTAAATATTCCTGCCATAGAATTAAACATATCCTGCCCTAATGTAAAGCAAGGTGGAATGGCATTTGGCGTCACAGCCAAAGGAGCGGAGGAAGTGGTAAAAGCCGTACGCTCAGTTTACAAAAAGACACTTATCGTAAAACTGTCACCCAATGTTACAGACATCACAGAAATAGCACGTGCTGCTGAAAATGGCGGTGCAGACAGCGTATCACTCATCAATACCTTGTTAGGAATGGCTGTAGATGCAGAACGCAGACGTCCCATCCTTTCCACGGTAACAGGCGGCATGTCCGGAGCAGCAGTGAAACCTATTGCACTCCGTATGGTATGGCAGGTTGCTAAGGCAGTAAAAATACCGGTCATAGGTTTAGGGGGCATCATGAATTGGAAAGATGCTGTGGAATTTATGCTCGCAGGTGCCTCTGCCATTCAAATCGGTACTGCAAACTTTATTGATCCGGCAATCACCGTGAAGGTCGCAGAAGGTATTGATGACTATCTGAACAGACACGGATATAAGTCAGTTAAAGAAATAATCGGTGCACTTGAGGTATGACGAATAACAAAGCATAGCCATTCGCAAACTATTTTCATAAAAAAGGACATTCAAACTGAATGCCCTTTTTATTTTTATTTACATCTTACAGATTACTCACCTAACAAATCCGGACGTAATTTCCGAGTTCTTTCCAATGACTGTTGCAGCTCCCATTCCTTAATTTTAGCCTCATGACCGGATAGTAAAATTTCCGGAACCTTCCATCCTTTGTAATCAGCCGGGCGCGTATAAACGGGAGCAGCTAACAGATTATCCTGAAAAGAATCGGAAAGGGCCGATTGCTCGTCAGAGATAACTCCGGGAATAATACGTACAATAGCATCAGCCATAACGGCCGCCGCCAGTTCGCCACCGGTCAATACATAGTCTCCGATACTGATTTCCTTCGTTATGAGATGTTCGCGGATACGGTAATCAATTCCCTTAAAATGCCCGCAAAGAATTATAAGATTTTTAGCGAGAGACAGCGTATTAGCCATAGGCTGGTTAAACTGTTCACCATCCGGAGTCGTGAAAATGACCTCATCATACTCCCGTTCGGCTTTCAAAGCATTGATGCAGCGCTCTATAGGTTCTATCTTCATAACCATTCCGGCAAAACCACCAAAAGGATAATCATCCACCCGACGGTATTTATCTTCAGTATAATCACGAAGGTTATGAATATGTATTTCTGCAAGCCCTTTATTTTGAGCACGTTTCATTATAGAGCAATTGAAGAAGCCTTCAATCATTTCCGGCAGAACAGTAATGATATCAATACGCATATATTTTATTTTTTCCGCAAAAATAGTGTAAGTTAAGAGTAAAAGCAAAAAATATTCGGGAGAAACCCGTATTTTTGTGTCCAAACTCCAAAATCGTTATGACAGTAAAAGAAAAGATAGACCAGCTACGCGCCGACTTACATCGGCACAACTACAATTATTATGTATTGAACGCTCCCGAAATATCAGACAAAGAGTTCGATGACAGGATGCGCGAATTACAAGATCTTGAAAAGGAACATCCCGAATACCAGGACGACAATTCGCCTACCATGCGCGTAGGAAGCGATTTGAATAAAAACTTCACACAGGTAGCCCATAAATATCCCATGCTCTCATTGGGAAACACCTATTCGGAAAGTGAAGTGACAGACTTTTATGACCGGGTGAAGAAGGCTCTGAACGAAGACTTTGAAATATGCTGTGAATTGAAATACGACGGCACATCCATTTCACTGACCTACGAAAACGGCAAATTGGTACGTGCCGTAACCCGTGGTGACGGTGAAAAAGGTGATGATGTAACGGACAATGTAAAAACGATCCGCACGATACCATTAATGCTCCACGGCAGCTATCCTGAGTCGTTTGAAATCAGAGGAGAAATATTAATGCCCTGGGAAGTGTTTGAAGAACTGAACCGGGAAAAAGAAGCGCGTGAAGAACCGCTTTTCGCCAATCCGCGCAATGCAGCTTCCGGTACTTTAAAGTTGCAAAATTCCGCTATTGTAGCCTCACGCAAGCTTGATGCCTATTTGTATTATCTGTTAGGAGAAGAATTGCCCTGTGACGGACATTATGAAAATTTACAAGCAGCAGCCGGCTGGGGATTTAAAACCTCGGAACACATGAAAAAGGCTCATAGCCTGGAAGAAGTATTTGAATATATCAGATATTGGGACACCGAACGAAAGAACTTGCCGGTAGCAACAGACGGTATTGTTTTAAAAGTCAACAGTATGCGCCAGCAGAAAAACCTCGGTTTTACCGCAAAATCTCCCCGATGGGCTATAGCATATAAGTTTCAGGCAGAACGCGCCTTGACTCGTTTAAACAAGGTCACTTATCAAGTAGGACGCACCGGAGCCGTAACTCCTGTTGCCAATTTAGATCCGGTACAACTGTCCGGCACTATCGTGAAGAGGGCTTCTCTGCACAATGCCGATATTATTGAAGGGCTGGATTTACATATCGGAGACATGGTTTATGTAGAGAAAGGTGGAGAAATCATTCCTAAAATTACGGGAGTAGACAAAGACGCCCGCAGCATGCTTATCGGTGAAAAAGTGAAATTTATCACTCACTGTCCCGAATGTGGCAGTAAACTGATACGATACGAAGGGGAAGCAGCCCATTATTGTCCTAACGAAACATCCTGCCCACCTCAAATTAAAGGTAAGATAGAGCATTTCATTAGCCGTAAGGCAATGAATATAGATGGCTTAGGCCCGGAAACCGTAGATATGTTCTACCGTTTGGGACTAATCAAGAATACGGCAGATTTATATCAGCTCACAGCAGATGATATTAAGAACCTGGACCGTATGGGTGAAAAATCAGCGGAGAATATCATCAAAGGAATCGAAGCGAGCAAAGAGGTTCCATTTGAAAGAGTGCTCTTCGCTTTAGGCATCCGTTTTGTAGGCGAAACTGTAGCCAAGAAAATAGCCAAGTCTTTTAATGACATAGACGAGCTGGAAAATGCCAACCTCGAAAAACTGATAAACATCGATGAAATCGGGGAAAAAATAGCACAAAGCATTCTGACGTACTTCGCAAATCCATTGAACCGCGAGTTGATAGAACGTTTGAAACCCACCGGATTACAGCTCTATCGCAGAGAAGAAGATTTAAGCGGATATACGGATAAGTTGGCAGGACAATCCATTGTCATAAGCGGTGTTTTCACACATCATTCACGAGATGAATACAAAGAGCTGATAGAAAAAAACGGTGGAAAAAATGTAGGCAGTATCTCTGCCAAAACCAGCTTTATTCTGGCGGGCGAGAATATGGGACCCGCCAAATTGGAAAAAGCTCATAAATTAGGGATAAAGCTCATGAGCGAAGATGAGTTTCTGACACTCATATCCTAACAAATTTCTACAAAAAGCTTTTTTATGGCTTATATTTGTATGGTAAATTGAAAAAAATCGTACTTTTGCGAGTCGTTTAATTAGAGATTACTTTATAATACTCATGATACAGACTAGATTGAAAGGAATGGGGGTAGCGCTGATTACTCCATTTAAAGAGGATGAAAGCGTTGATTACGATGCATTGATGCGTTTAGTAGACTATCAGCTCCAAAACAACACTGATTTTTTATGCGTGCTTGGCACTACAGCAGAAACTCCGACGCTGACTGAAGAAGAAAAAAAGAAAATCAAGAAAATGGTTATCGAGCGCGTGAATGGGAAAATACCTATTCTGCTTGGAGTAGGTGGAAATAACACTCGCGCCATAGTAGAAACTCTGAAGAATGACGATTTTACCGGAGTGGATGCCATTCTTTCTGTTGTTCCTTATTATAACAAGCCTTCCCAAGAAGGGATTTATCAGCATTATAAAGCGATTTCCGAGGCTACCGACCTTCCGATTGTACTTTATAATGTACCGGGACGTACCGGAGTAAATATGAAAGCCGAAACAACCTTGCGCATCGCACGCGACTTTAAGAATGTAATAGCAATTAAAGAAGCATCGGGAGATATCAGCCAGATGGATGACATCATTAAAAATAAACCCGCCAATTTTGACGTTATTTCGGGCGATGACGGCATTACCTTCCCTCTGATTACCTTAGGAGCCGTTGGTATCATCTCGGTCATAGGAAATGCCTTTCCGCGTGAATTTAGTCGTATGGTACGTCTGGCATTGCAAGGAGATTACTCAAATGCGCTGACCATCCACCACAAATTTGCAGAATTATTCAAATTACTCTTTGTAGACGGTAATCCAGCCGGAGTAAAAGCCATGTTGAATGCAATGGGAATGATTGAGAACAAACTTCGCCTACCATTAGTACCTACCAGAATCACGACTTTTGAAGCAATGCGGAAGATATTGGATGAATTGAATATTAAATGCTGAGTACAAATCTTATTTAGTATATATGGAAGAGATGTGTCAAAATTGACACATCTCTTTTTTTATGTAAAGTTCTAGCAATTATTCCCCCAAGTTTTCAAACTAACCCGAAGTTTCTGTGCAAAAAAAACAAAAATCCTCTACAAATACCTTGTAGAGGACCTCTGTGATCGCGACAGGATTCAAACCTGTAACCGGCTGATCCGTAGTCAGCTACTCTATTCAGTTGAGCTACGCGACCTTGTTATCAAAAAGATGTGACCGCGACAGGATTCAAACCTGTAACCGGCTGATCCGTAGTCAGCTACTCTATTCAGTTGAGCTACGCGGCCTTTTTGTTTAACGGGTGCAAAGATACGGACTTTTTCCGAAACTGCAAGTATTCCACAAACTTTTTTTGAAGAAAATTATTCGATGAAACGGTAATTAAACAGTTGCCAGCCGATACTCAACCCCACATTCCACTCCCTTCTCGGTGAGCTATAATGATTTACATAAGCAGAGATCGCTCCAAAAGGTAATTGGCAAATAACAGAAACTTCTCCCATATATTCTACCTTTGAGAAAGCTTTTCCATAAAATGCTTTGTTTTGCGTATTCTTCTCGATAGGGAAAATAGGCATAAATCCATAAAATTCTCCTCTCAGATGAAACATATCATTGAAAATAAACATAGGCTTGATACCGGCAGCCAGAAACTGATTAGCGCGGAAAGCCTCATTATACATCAGCTTACTATGCGGAGTCGGCGAAAACTCTGCAGCCTGCATCATTGTCGCCGTAAAATTCTCCGAGAAATTCCTCGATGAATACAGCGCTTCCGCCATCCATCCCAAAACAAATTTAGGCGCCATACTATGATATGCTTCTTTCATATAAGAAATCTGTAACCATGATTGCCGTTCCTGTGTAACAGGCTGTTCTGCCGGATTTCCAGGCTTATATCTTTCTTTTCCCGTAAAAATCTGGGCTATCAATTTCTCGTTATACCCTTTTGTAGCGTATTGACGGGAATTCAGTGTACTTCCATAAAAGCTAATAGAACCGCCTATAAGCCTGTATAAACTCCTGTCCGAACGGTCTTCTTCAAAGTTTATCACACTAGATTGAAAATAGTTATCTTGCAATTTTCCAATACCAAAGCCAAATTCAGCCCGTTTATTCGCTAAGAACGGTAAAGCGATAATCAACTTTAGAAATCGTTCATCCTTTGAATTAAAGGAAGGTTTATCGTTTTTAGAGAACAGTTTCTCTTTCTTGTAATAATCAAAAGTACTGATAGACGCAATAAGCCGATATGAAGTAGGAATATGAGTAGGCAAATCTATACGCGCCATCAGTTGGGCATTATTATAAACTTTACCCAATTGACCATCAAACGTAAACTCTTTGGCATAATAATTTAAGTTCTGATAGCCCAGTCCCAGATATATCTGATTGGAACTCGTCGTAGACACACTACCCCCCAAGCGGACAGAGAAATTATCCTCCATCTTTACTTTCAGATGCAAATCGTACATATCGGTTTCCTCATTGAATACCGCCTTCGGAATGATTTCCGATATCATGTTATCCGCAAGTAAACGGAAATATCCACGCTTCAGATCTTCGTAGGTGAATGGTTCATCTTCTTCATCATGAAATTCCTTCTGAATATAAGCCTGTTGCTGGGAGTTAGCTCCATCAATATAAATTTTCTGGAAATAGAGCTGCGGCAGATTACTGCGATAAACCAGACGGCGTAAACGCACATTATCTGCATTCACCCTACGATGAATACGCCCCTTTATAGAATCCATCAGACTAAGAGTGCGATTGTAACCTATATCATGGAGTTCCTGAAGACGGTCGAAATCAAGTAAGTTCACATCATCATACTTGAATGTCATGAGGATGCCGACAGAATCCGGAATAGAATAGTCCGTCTTCTGCATCACCATGTTCTCAATCTGACTCATAAGGTCATTTTCTTTAGGCTTGGATGGATTGGCGGCCACCACACTACCAATGATAATATCCGGATGAAAATCATCCCGCATTACATCCGTTGGAAAGTTATTGTAAATACCACCATCATAAGCCAGCACACTATCTATCTCAATAGGCTTAAAAACAAACGGGAAACTCATGGAAGCACGGACTGCATCTCCCAGGTCACCTTTCCCTAACACTATTTGCCGTTTATTGTATACATCAGAAGCAATACAGCGGAAAGGAACAAACAGCCTATCAAAATCACCGTCACAAGCAGCCGTAGCACGGGCAAACAGCTCCACAAACACCAGATTCATTTGAATGGGGTTAACCATACTGGTCGGCAATTGCGGTTTGACATTCAAGGAGTCCTTAAAATCAAAGCGGATATTAAAAAACTCCGGTGTGGGAATACTTTTCTTGAAATAATAGGCATATTTAGGTTCTACTTTTCCCGAATACCAGCGTTTAAAGTCTTCTGAACGCAGCAAAGCCTCCATATCATCGGGAGAGTATCCCATGGCATACAACGAACCGATAATGGCTCCCATGGATGTACCGGTAATATAATCGATAGGGATATTGTTTTCTTCCAAAGCCCGAATGATGCCGATATGCGTCATACCTTTCGCACCACCACCACTCAATACAAGTCCAACTTTTTGGGCATGCAACATGGGCAGCAACAAGAAACAAAACGATAAAAGCAAAAGAATTCTTTTCATACTTCAAAGTTCCGAGCTGAAAATATATTATTATCAAAGCTCAAATATATGCAATTGTTTCGAAATTGGACGTATCCAACGCTAAAAAACAAGCGTTCCCACACAAAATATACGAAAAAAGGAGCATTACAACTCTTATAAAAGTTGCAATGCTCCCGGCATATAGATTGTGAATAAAGGGCGTATTTAGATTAGCTCGATGCTTCTCTTCACAAAGTTATTCAAAGCTTCACCTTTCAGCATGCCATTTTGCAGCAATGCCAGGTCAATCAACTGGCGGACAACTTTATTTTTAGCTGCATATCCGGCAAATACTTCGTCTTTCTTTGTTTTCAGTTCTTCCCACTTCTGATCCAATCCGTTCACTTCGTCCTTTTCAGCAGTAGAAATTTCTTCGTCTTTCTTACCTTTTTGTTTATCTTTCAGCTCATTACGACGTTTGTCTACGTCATTCATTTCTTGCTGAATAGGAGCTATAACAGAGTCGCATTCTTTTTCTTCGTCTGCAAGAACTTCTTTCACCAGTTTATGATCTGAATTCAGCACAAGGTTGAACATATCGGGCATTTCTCCATAGAAACTCATACCTGCCTGAATATTAGCCATTTCTTTCATACGGCGCATATATTCGCTTTGAGTAATCATCACAGGAGAAGAGTTTTCACCCAAAGCCTGCGCAGTGATATTAAACTCAACCTTTTCCAGCTTAGGCAACTGGCTCTTGAACACAGCAGAAAGAGCTTCTTGTTTGCCTGCTTCCAGAGTTTCACCTTTCTTATCTTCTTTGATAATCAGATTATCGATAACATCACTATCTACACGGGTAAAGCGAGATTTCTCAAACTTTTGCTCCAACATGCTTACTACAGCAATGTCCAGTTGACCATCCATCAGCAACACATTGTATCCCTTATTCTTAGCAGCCTCGATATAGCTGAATTGCTCATCTTTATGATTAGCATACAAATAGATCAAATTGCCATCTTTATCAGTCTGATTATCTTTGATCAGCTTCTGATACTCTTCAAATGTATAGCATTTACCATCCGTATCGGTGAAAAGGGCAAAATCTTTTGCTCTGTCATAGAAGTCTTCCTGAGTAAGCATTCCGTAATTGATGAAAATCTTCAGGTCATTCCACTTTTCCTCGAACTGTTTGCGATCATTTTTAAAGATAGATTGCAGACGATCAGATACTTTCTTCGTGATATATGTCGAAATCTTCTTCACGTTAGAGTCGCTCTGTAGATAAGAACGGGATACATTCAACGGAATATCCGGAGAATCGAGCACACCATGCAACAGTGTCAGAAAGTCAGGTACGATACCTTCTACTGAATCCGTAACGTATACTTGGTTGCTATAAAGCTGTATCTTATTCTTATTCAGTTCGATATTGCTCTTTACTTTCGGGAAGTAGAGGATACCTGTCAGATGGAACGGATAATCTACATTCAGATGTATCCAGAACAGAGGTTCATCAGACATCGGATACAGGTCACGATAGAACTTCTTATAATCTTCATCCTTCAGTTCGCTGGGTTTCAATGTCCACAACGGATTACTGTCATTGATGATATTATCTTCGTCTGTTTCAACCTGTTTTCCATCTTTCCAGTCTTTCTTCTTACCAAAAGCAATAGGTATGGGAAGGAAACTACAATATTTCTTCAACAGAGAAGAAATGCGGGCCTCTTCCAGGAATTCTTTACTTTCATCGTCAATGTAAAGTACTATATCTGTACCACGGTCAGCTTTATCAATGTTCTCAATGGTGAACTCCGGACTGCCATCGCAACTCCATTTCACTGCTTGAGCACCTTCTTTATGGGATTTCGTGATAATTTCCACTTTCTTAGCCACCATGAAAGCTGAATAAAAGCCTAAACCGAAGTGACCGATAATTGCATTAGCATCATTCTTATACTTCTCCAGGAAATCGTTGGCACCTGAAAAGGCAATTTGGTTGATATATTTGTCGATTTCTTCAGCAGTCAAACCAATACCACGGTCCGAAACAGTAATTGTATCTTTTCCTAAAGACACATGTACGGTCAAATCGCCAACCTCACCTTTAAACTCGCCAATAGAGGCTAAGGTTTTCAACTTCTGCGTAGCATCTACGGCATTAGAAACTAACTCGCGGAGAAAAATTTCATGATCGCTGTACAAGAACTTTTTGATAACGGGGAAAATGTTTTCGGTAGTTACCCCAATATTTCCTTTTTGCATACTACTTATGATTTATATTTTTAAGTTTATATATTTAATCGTTTGGCAAGTGTAATGCAAAAAAAATGCCAGCCCATAAGGACTGACATTTTGACTGTTTATCATCTTCTAAGAAGACTTCATTTTTATGCTTTCTTGATGTCCAGTTCTCCTTTTTCTTCGTTCAAAGAGACAGAAATCGTATCGCCCGTCTGCAATTCGGAAGAAATAATCAATTCCGAAAGTCCATCTTCCAGATAAGTCTGGATGGCACGCTTCAACGGGCGGGCACCAAACTGCACATCATATCCTTTAGATGCCATGAACGTCTTGGCTTTAGCATCAATAACAAGCTTATATCCAAGAGATTCTACGCGCTCATACAAGCCTTTCAACTCGATATCGATAATCTTTTCGATAGCATCCAGCGAAAGCTGGTCGAAAGTAATAATCTCATCGACACGGTTCAGAAACTCAGGGGCAAACGACTTATTCAAAGCCTTTTGTATCACGCCGCGTGAATATTCTTTATCATCCGTACGATTCTGAGCGGCAAAACCTACACCACGACCGAAGTCTTTCAATTGACGTGTACCGATGTTTGAAGTCATGATAACCACTGTATTCTTGAAGTCTACAGTTCTGCCATAACTGTCAGTCAGGCGACCTTCATCCATCAGTTGTAACAAGATGTTGAATACATCCGGGTGGGCTTTCTCAATCTCATCCAACAATACGATAGAGTAAGGTTTGCGGCGCACTTTCTCTGTCAACTGTCCGCCTTCTTCGTATCCTACGTATCCCGGAGGTGCACCAACAAGACGAGAAACGGTAAACTTCTCCATATATTCACTCATATCCACACGTATCAGCGCATCGGCAGAGCCAAACATATATTTCGCCAACTGTTTCGCCAAGTGAGTTTTACCCACACCCGTAGGCCCCAGGAACAAGAATGTTCCGATAGGACGGTTAGGATCTTTCAATCCTACACGACTACGCAGAATTGCTTTCGTCACCTTTTCAATAGCAGGGTCCTGAGCTATAACTTTAGCTTGCAACTCTTCTTTCATACCCGCCAACTTGATACCTTCAGCCTGCGCCATACGTTGTACAGGCACACCGGACATCATAGAAACCACATTCGCAATTTCCTCCTCACCAACTATCTGGCGATCATCTTTTAAGCGAGCTTCCCATTCAGCCTTCATTTCTTCCAGACGAGCAGAAAACTCTTTCTCATGATCACGGAAGCTGGCAGCAAGTTCGAAATTCTGCGATTTCACCGCATCCGCCTTTTGTTGACGGGCTTCTTCAATCAGTTTCTCCTGTTCTTCAATCTCTTTCGGAACAGTAATGTTTGTCAGATGGACGCGCGAACCGGCTTCGTCCAAAGCATCAATAGCCTTATCCGGGAAATTACGGTCAGTAATGTAGCGGTCTGTCAACTTGACACATGCTTCCAGCGCTTCATCTGTATAAGTCACATTATGATGGTCTTCGTACTTCTCTTTGATATTCTTCAATATCTGGAGCGTTTCCTCAGCAGTGGTCGGTTCAACAATCACTTTCTGGAAACGGCGTTCCAAAGCACCGTCTTTTTCTATATTCTTCCGGTATTCATCAAGGGTAGTGGCACCTATACATTGTATTTCACCACGTGCCAATGCAGGTTTCAGCATATTGGCAGCATCCATAGAACCGGCAGCTGCTCCGGCACCCACAATCGTGTGAATCTCGTCAATAAACAGAATTACGTTCGGATTCTTCTGCAACTCATTAATGATAGAACGAATACGTTCCTCAAACTGTCCGCGATACTTGGTTCCGGCTACTACAGAAGCCATATCAAGCATTACCACACGTTTATCAAACAGAATACGGGATACTTTCTTCTGAACAATACGTAATGCTAATCCCTCTACAATAGCTGATTTACCTACACCAGGTTCACCTATCAATACCGGATTATTCTTCTTACGACGACTCAATATCTGAGCCAACCGCTCGATTTCACGTTCACGACCTACCACAGGATCCAGTCTACCTTCTTCCGCAGCCCGGGTCATATCCATACCAAAGTTATCCAATACCGGAGTATCATTGGATGGTTTCTTAGACGCAGTTTGCGTAGAAGACTGTGAACTACCAGTTTGAGAAGAGCGTGAAGACATATTCATTTCATCTTCTTCCTCGTCATCATCTTCCGTAAATCCCATACCTGCGTTAGGGCTGGCTTTCATAGAAAGCTGTTCGAACACTGACTTATAATCTATATTATTTTCTTCCAATACCGTAGCGGCCAAATTATTACCGTCTTTCAAGATAGCCAGCAATACATGTTCAGTATCAGCAGTGGCACTCTTCAGCAGACGAGCCTCGAGTATACACATTTTCAATATCTTAGCTGCCATCGGAGACAATGGAATGTCTGCATCGGGCAACAAGTTATCATCTTCAATCTCTTTTAAAAAACCTTCCAGCCGTTTCTTAACCCTGTTTAGGTCTATATCCAGTTTCTGCAATATTTCTATAGCTTTCCCTCCGCCGTCTCGCAACATGCCGAGTAGAAGATGCTCCGGACCGATATATCTATTCTTCAGCCGGTTAGCTTCCTCCTTGCTGTAAGTGATAATGTCAGAAACTCTTTGTGAAAACTGATTATTCATACTTAATATTCTCCTTCCTTATTCTAAGGTGTTACTTAATACAAAGATACGCATTTATAATTTCCAGTACGTATTTCATCGTTTTATTTATTATTTATATACAAAACCCGTGCCACAGTTTAATATCCGTTCACCAGTATCATACTAAAGTGCTTTCATTCTTGGGAAAAAGCTCCTTATTAATACCTTATTTATATATTATAAGAACAAAGTAGGTGAGAGAATGGTTCTGAAATAAAGTTTATGGGCGAAAACTTTTGTATATCGTAAAAAAGCAGTACTTTAGCGTGGTTTTTCATGAACCAAAGTATGTATAATTAATAATCTTTTTAAATGCTTGAACAAGACAGAATTATAAAGATTAACATCGAGGAGGAAATGAAGTCATCGTACATTGACTACTCCATGTCGGTCATCGTTTCGCGTGCCCTTCCGGATGTTAGAGATGGTTTTAAGCCTGTCCACCGTAGAATTCTCTTCGGAATGATGGGACTGGGAAATACGTCTGATAAACCTTATAAAAAATCAGCCAGAGTTGTAGGTGAAGTATTGGGTAAGTATCACCCGCATGGTGACTCTTCCGTTTACGGTGCATTAGTTCGTATGGCACAGCCTTGGGCAATGCGTTACATGGTGGTAGATGGCCAGGGTAACTATGGTTCGGTAGACGGCGATAGCGCAGCAGCTATGCGTTACACCGAGTGTCGCTTGCGCAAGATTGGTGAAGATATGATGCAAGACCTCGACAAAGAAACCGTTGATATGCAGAGCAACTTCGACGATTCTTTGCAGGAGCCTACCGTTATGCCTACCCGTATTCCAAACCTTTTGGTAAACGGTGCATCTGGTATTGCTGTAGGTATGGCAACCAATATGCCGACGCACAACCTTTCAGAGGTTATTGATGCTTGCATCGCATACATCGAGAACAACGATATCGAGATAGAGGAGTTGATGAACTATGTGAAAGCTCCCGATTTTCCAACAGGAGGATATATATATGGTATGAGTGGCGTACGCGAGGCATATCTTACAGGTCGCGGTCGCGTTATCATGCGTGCAAGAGCAGAAATTGAAACCAGTTCTACACATGACAAAATTGTCATCACGGAAATCCCGTATGGTGTCAATAAGGCGGAACTGATCAAGAATATCGCTGATTTAGCCAATGATAAGAAGATAGAAGGTATCTCCAATGCCAATGATGAGTCTGACCGTGAAGGTATGCGTATCGTTATTGATATCAAACGTGATGCCAACGCCAGCGTAGTCTTGAATAAGCTCTATAAGATGACGTTGTTACAGACTTCTTTCAGTGTGAACAACGTAGCATTGGTACACGGGCGTCCTCGTTTGCTGAATCTGAAAGACATGATTAAGTACTTCGTAGAACATCGCCATGAGGTGGTTATCCGTCGTACTCAATATGACTTACGTAAGGCTAAAGAACGCGCTCATATATTGGAAGGCTTAATCATTGCATCAGATAATATCGATGAAGTAATCCGTATCATCCGTGCCGCAAAGACACCTAATGATGCTATTGCCGGCTTGATAGAACGCTTCCAATTAACAGAAATTCAGTCTCGTGCCATCGTAGAAATGCGTTTGCGCCAATTGACCGGACTGATGCAAGATCAGCTTCATGCTGAATATGAAGAAGTAATGAAGATGATTGCTTATTACGAAGAAATTCTTTCGAATGACGAACTTTGCCGCAAAGTTATTACTGATGAATTAATTGAAGTAAAAGCAAAATACGGAGATGAACGTCGTTCTGAAATTGTTTACTCATCCGAAGAATTCAATCCGGAAGATTTCTATGCAGATGACGAAATGATTATCACCATTTCTCATATGGGCTATATTAAACGTACTCCGTTGAGTGAGTTCCGTGCTCAAAACCGTGGTGGAGTAGGCTCCAAGGGTACAGATACCCGCGATGCAGACTTCATTGAACACATATATCCGGCAACCATGCACAATACCATGATGTTCTTTACTCAAAAGGGTAAGTGCTATTGGCTCAAAGTATATGAAATCCCCGAAGGTACCAAGAATTCCAAGGGACGTGCCATCCAAAACTTGCTGAATATTGATTCAGACGATGCTGTAAATGCATATCTGCGTGTGAAGAACCTTTCTGACACAGACTTCATCAACAGCCATTATGTCTTATTCTGTACCAAGAATGGTGTTATTAAGAAGACATTACTTGAACAGTATTCCCGCCCTCGCCAGAATGGTGTAAACGCTATTACTATCCGTGAGGACGACCGCGTTATCGAAGTACGTATGACTAACGGTGACAACGAAATTATCATTGCCAATCGTAATGGACGTGCTATTCGCTTCCACGAAAGTGCTGTACGCGTTATGGGACGTACTGCAACCGGTGTGCGTGGTATGACGCTTGACGAAGACGGGCAAGATGAAGTTGTTGGAATGATTTGCATCAAAGATCCTGAAGCAGAAACCATTATGGTAGTTTCTGAACAAGGTTATGGCAAACGTTCTGATATCGAAGACTACCGTAAGACTAATCGTGGCGGTAAGGGTGTTAAGACGATGAATATCACCGATAAAACAGGTAAATTGGTAACAATTAAGTCTGTAACAGATGATAATGACTTGATGATTATCAATAAATCTGGTATCACCATTCGTCTGAAAGTTGCTGATGTCCGTATTATGGGTCGTGCTACCCAAGGTGTTCGTCTGATCAATCTTGAAAAGAGAAACGATGAGATCGGTTCAGTATGTAAGGTTACATCAGAAAGTATGGAAGATGAAATTCCTGTTGATGATGAAAATTCTCCAATTCCGCCTACTATAAATGAAGTAGAAGGAGAGGAGAAAGACTATAACTCTGATAATGAAGTCAATAATAAAGATGAAGAATAGACATAATATTAATTTTAATTTTACAACTATCATGAAAAGAGTATTATTTTCAGTGATTTTATTGCTCGCTGCAGGCTTCACTTTCGCTCAAGAAAAGACTGTGAAAGAAGCTAAAAGCATTGCAAATGAAGTGAATCCGGACTTTAATAAGGCCGAGCAGCTCATCAATCAAGCCTTGACTAATCCTGAAACAAAGGATAATGCCGATACTTGGGATGTAGCAGGTTTTATTCAGAAAAGGATTAATGAAAAACAGATGGAAAATGCCTATTTAAGAAAACCTTATGATACTCTTAAGGTATATAATAGCGCATTGAATATGTGCAAATACTACCTTAAGTGCGATGAACTCGCACAGGTTCCAAATGAAAAGGGAAAAATCAAGAACAAGTACAGAAAACCCAATGCTGCTGCTATTGTAGCAGAACGCCCAAACTTGATCAATGGCGGTATTCAATATTATAACTTAGAGAAGAACAAAGAAGCATTAGATTTCTTTGGAACTTATATTGAAATTGCTCAGAATCCGATGTTTGAAAAGGAAAACTTCTTGCAGACAGATACACTCTTAGCTCAGATTGCTTATTATGCAAGCTTGGCAGCAGCAAAGATGGAGGATTATCCCAGTGTTCTGAAATATGCTCCTTATGCACAGAACGACAAAGAAGTAGGTCAGTATGCTATGGAGTTCATCTCTACAGCTTTAAAAGCACAAGGCGATACTGTTAAGTGGATTGCTTCATTAAAAGAAGGTTTGCAAAAATACCCTCAGCATTCATTCTTCTTCGGTCATTTAATTGATTATTATAGCAATAACAATAAATACGATGAAGCCATGCAATTCGCTGATGAAATGTTAGCTAAAGACCCCAATAATACATTCTATCTGTACGTAAAAGGATATCTTTACCACAATATGAAGGATTATGATAAGGCTATTGAATACTACAAAAAGACAATTGAAGTAGATCCTACTTATGCAGAAGCTTATTCCAATTTAGGACTGATCTACTGTCTCCAAGCTCAAGACTTCTCAGAAAAAGCTACTACTGACGTTAATGATCCTAAATATAAAGAAGATCAGATTACTTTGAAAGCTTTCTATGAAAATGCAAAACCTTGCTATGAAAAAGCAAGAGAATTAAAACCTGACCAAAAGGATTTATGGTTGAATGGTCTTTACAGAGTATATTATAATTTAGATATGGGACCAGAATTTGAAGAAATTGAAAAGCTGATGTAGTATAAACTTAAAAAACTGCTTTTTGAAGTGAACCCTAAAAGTTAGACAAAAAACTTTTAGGGTTTATTTTATATGATTAAGTACACATACCGTATAAGCCGCACCGCACTTGAGGGCTGGGGACGTTTAACCCGCAATAAAATAAGGCTACACGCCACTCCGTACACACAGGGGCAGGACCGCCAAAAGATATGGGTAGACCTAAGAAGTTGGCTTTAATTATGCAAGAAGAATATTAGTGCCATATATTAAACATAATCGTTATTATTAATTTGAAATGCTTGCGCTATTTATTTTAGCTTGGGCGTCCATAAATAACTAACAGCGGTGTATCGGAATGAAAAATCATCTTCCGAGCAATACCTGGATTAAATAAGCGAGAGAATATATTACGTTTATAAGTAGTCAACGTAATTATATCAATATGATTAGTTTTTATGTAATTATCTAAGCTGTTCAAGAAATCATCATTCATCACAACATCATAATGAATTTCCAGGTCCGGATACTGTTTTTGAAAATATTCCTTAATACCACCTAATTTAATTTCATTCCAAGTGTCCTTAACATCTGACAGATGAATCAAAGATACAGAGAAATGAAATGGCTTTAAAGCAGCAATCAAAGAATCGAATGCAATTAAATCCCGTTGATCAAAATTGGTGATAAATGCAATACGTTTAGCTTCTGCCAGCTGTTTAAATGGAGTATTCTCCGGAATGGCTAAAACTGGTACGCGGCTTCGCTCAATTACCTCAGCAGTTACACTACCAATTAAATCTATATCTTTCTGATTTTTACCACGAGTCCCCATAATCACAATACGTGGCCGATATTCCTTCGAATAACGAAGAATTTCCTCTTCTGGAATACCTTCACGCAATACACAACTATATTTTACATTCGGGAACTCTCCTGAAGCTACTTTTGCTTTTACCTTGTCAGATAAAGTATTTAAGTCTGCATGAACTTTTTGTAATATGTTTTTTACATTTTCATCGTCTGTTAGCTGATAATTAAAAACGTCTCCATAAGGTAATGACGTGGTATAGATTGGTGTAAAATAAACATGAAGCAACACAACTTCCGCTCCCATATTCTGAGCGAAATTAAAACCAAACTCACATGCCTTCATTGAATAATTAGAAAAGTCTACAGGAATTAAGACCTTATTACTCTCCTTTTCTACTTTGGGTGACTTTCCTCCCACTACCTCTTCAGAAAGCCAAGCAGAGCTCTCAGTTATCTTCAATGCACGCGGTAGATCGCTTTCTTTTATACGTAAGCGCACACCTGAAGACACTACAGGTTGTATTTGATTTACATTATGAATATAGGTTTCAACACCTTCATTTTCAAGCACATTCTTCAATATCTGAGCTTTTGCATAAGTCAGAATAGCTAAGGTTACTAACTTGTCTTCCATAATCAACTGTTTTTACTTTATAAACAAATAAGAAATCCCAATTGTTTGTCTATCAATTGGGATTCATTTATAACTTTCTTTTCTTAAGCTCGAACAGGCTCAGCACTAGCATTCATTTCATCTAGAATTTTTAGAGCTCTATCAAGGACGGTAGTATCATCCAACATAACCAAACCACCATCCGGACCAGGCTCTAAATGTATCCCAACACTCTTACCCTCTTTAAAATTGTGACCGCCAAAAAAATTTCTAACTGTATCGACGTTCAATCCGAGCTCATCGGCTATTCTATGCATACTACCAGTAGGTAATGAATCTTTAATTCTGCGAAGTTCATTAAATGTTATTGTTCTCATATTTATAAATTTAATGGTTAATAACTCTGTGAGTTTCACTTATCACGCTATAAACTTAAGGAAAAAAAAAGATAAAACAAACTATTTCGGTGTCTTTTTTTACAAAAATAAAGAAGCCTGTCAAAAGGAAATTTGTATTTTCCCTTTCAACAGGCTTCTTTCTATTATTAACTATCTTATTATGAAAGAATTATATCTATCAGATAACTTCAACAGATGACGCAGGTACCCATCCTACTTTACCATCCTCTAAGCGGATTTCTTTCCATTCACGCATGGAGTTATCTTTAATTTCAACCTTCCGTCCCTCATGCAATATGAACAAACTGGTGCCACTTTCACTCGGAGTACTACGTACTGTTACACTTGGAGTTAGTACGATAGCATTGTTACGATTCAATAGCTCATTTTTTTGTTGAAAAGCAAAGACATTCGCTAATAAAACTAACACCAGAAATACTATCCCTGCAATAAATCCTATTTTCTTCCACACGATTTGCTTGGAAAAGAAGAAGAAATAAAGAGATGCAAGCAACAAAAAGAAACAAACGACGCCTACCTTTGCCCAAGCATCCACACTCAAACAATTAATCAATGATTTCGTCCAAGATACAAAGAAAACCTCGGGTACAGGGATCACTTTATCAATCGTTTTTGCACGAGCAATCTCTAAATTAGCCCGAATATCAGCATTGCCTGGCTGTATTAAAAGTGCACGCTCATAATTTAAAATGGCTTTTGCTATATCACCAGCCTTATAGTAGCTATTTCCTAAGTTATAGTATACCTCGGCCGCTTCTCCTTCTTTCAGCAGAGCTTCATATATCTGAATAGCAGAGGCATAATCATTCTTCACATATGCGCTATCTCCTTCTGCTTTTGTCACACTATTCTCTTGCGCAGCAGCCGAGAATTCAGTGTGTGAACCTATTGTTACCGAATCATTCGCTTGTTGTAATGTATCCGATGCAGTCTGTCCAGAAGAGGTCAATGCCATTAACAGGCCAACAAAAGTAAAAAACAGTATTTTTTTCATCATATAACCTCCTAATTAATGTTTAATCGAATTCTCCATTTTACTTATTACTGCTAATGAAGCCGAATAGACTTTATCCATAGCCTGATTATCATCGCCAGGAGCAAAACGGGCAAACTCACAATCATTCAATGCAGCCAGGAATTCTTTAATCAAAGCATCCTCCACTCCATATTTACGAAGTTCCTCTTCAATATTATCTTTTGAAAGTCGAGAAACCGGAATATTCAATTTATCGCTTATATATCCCCAAAGAGCCTTCAAGACTTCGTCATAGAAAACATCTTTTTTATTCTCAGCCAACAACTTACCAGCTAACTTCATACGTTTAACAGCAACCTTATTTGCCTTTTTCGTACGCATTTTCGCAACATTAGCATTAGCAGCTATCTGCTTACGGTAAATGATAAAGAAAATGATAAACGCAACGCCAGGTACTAAATAGAGCAACCAATATAACATAGAGTCAAAGAAAAAGTCTCCCTTTTGAGAAAGCGTCACATCATTTTGCTTGATGAAGCGAATATCCTCATTCAAGACTTTCAAATCCTCTTTATTCGTAAAGTTAGCAATAGTTTGCGCTGCATTTCCTTCACCTTTCTCTACATGCAATTCATACTCTTCGGTAGTCAATATCTTATAAGTACGGGATTTGATATCAAAATAGCTGAATTTCACCGCTGGTATTTTAAATGTTCCAGCATTGCGTGGAATAGCCAGATATTCAATAACCTTACTACCCGAAAGCCCTGCACTTGTCAGCCTGAATTTATTATCAACTTTAGGGTCATATACCTCGAAGTCATCTGGGAATTTCACCTCAGGATCACCTATTAACTTCAAATTGCCTGTACCGGAAATGACAAGTTTAATAGTTACAGCATCGTTTGTCTTTACATTAGTACTATTAATGGAAGAAGAAATGCTAAACTCTCCCACTCCACCGGAAAAATCAGCAGGTTTATCGCCTGGTAAGGGTTTTACATCTACAGTTAGTTTCGGTGTCATCAATGTCTTTTTGACTTCAATGTAGTTACTGCCACCATTAAAGAAAGCTTCAAATGGATCAGATACTTGAGTAGCTTTAGCAATAGAAGCATCAAAACGTGCCGGATCAATAGTCAAATTACCAGACTGCTGCGGAAACAGCACAAATTGCCGGTAAACGGTAGTTTGATAATTCCGCCCTTTATAATGTTCCAAGCTCCATTTTCTATCACTCGGAAGTTCGACTTCTTGTGAATGAAATCCCTTAAAATCAGGAAGTTTCACATTGTCAAAACCACGAAGGTCAACCAGAGTGTAAATTTTATAAGTCAGCAAGAATGCTTCTTGTTCATACACATTGGCCTTACTAATTGTAGGCAAAATAAAGAGATCCTGATTGGAAACAGAAGTTCCTGAAGAAGCACGGCTGGTATTGCCCTGTTGACTACTACTACCTCCGCCTGAAGAAGCTGCTCCAGCCTGATCTGCTGGCAGAACCTTGATTTGCACAGAATTAGAAACCATCTGATTACCATCGGCTGTTATTGTAGCTCCCGGAATTGTGAAACTACCCTCAGCAGTAGCCATCAGTATATAAGTGAAAGTAATACTGCTGGTTGAGGTCGATACCCCATTAACTATTTGCATACTACTTTGCTGAGAGCGACTGGGGCCCATCAGTACGTCAAACCCCTTAATAGAAGGAGCACGGAAATCTCTCACCTTCTGTGTAGTCACTGTATATGCCAGTCTGAACTGGTCACCCACCGCTACAGCATCAGGAGCTGACGCGGTAAATGACACCTTGTCATTAGCCAAAGCTTGCAGACTGACTACTACCAGTGCTATCCATAAGAAAATTAATTTTCTCATATATTATCGTATCTTTTATTATTTACCAATCCTTTTCCAAACGACCACCCTGGATAACTTGCTGTTTTTTCACCTTATCCTGTACATCTTTCTCATCCTGCATCACCGACTTCAAAAGCTGTTCAGCATTTTCCTTTGACATCTGATTTTCTTGTGGCTGAGGAGGTTGCTGCTGTTGATCCTGGTTCTGCTGATCTTGTTGATTTTGGTCTTGTTTGTCTTTATCTTGTTCTTTTTCCTGCTCCTTTTTGTCCTGATTCTGATCTTGGTTCTGCTGATTCTGTTCCTGATCTTTCAGCATTTTCTGAGCCAAAGCCAAGTTATAACGCGTCTCGTTATCTTTCGGATTATTACGTAGTGACTCTTTGTATGCTTCCACAGCTTTGGCATAATCCTTACCGGAGTGGAATATTACTCCCATATTATGATAGATTTGAGCAAGATTACCCTTATCTTTCTCCATTTTAGTGGCAGCAACAAACTGCTCCATAGCCTCCTGCAACTTATTCTGTTGCATAAGCGTATTACCCAGATTATACATGGATATCGCTGACTTCGGATTCACATCAATAGCCTTCCGATAATTCACTTCAGCATTTACATACGTACTATCTTTATAAGCACGGTTTCCCTTACGAATATAGTCGCGTTCCGCTTTCTGTGCAGAAACTGAAATAGCCGTCAGTAGCAGCAAGATAATTCCGATAGTTCTATTTCTCATCATCATACCTTTCTTCCTTTTTAAACAGATGGATATTACGGAATAACGGGTTTTTACGTTCCAAAATCAGCATTTCAGCCAACAACAGTAACAATATAATCCATGCAACAGCCTGGAATTGTTCGTTGAACTCTGTATAAACCTGTGTTTCCACATCCGCTTTCGCCATTTTATTAATCTCCTGAGCAATCACCTTTTGTGCAGCATTTGAGTTGTCTACACGCACATAAATCCCATCTCCTGCCTGAGCTATTTCCTGACACATCTGCTCATTCAAGCGGGTTACAACCACGTTTCCATCACGGTCACGGCGGAAGTCATTGGTTCCTTCTACGGGGATAGGTGCACCATCAGGCATACCCACACCCAGAACACTGACTTGAATACCTTTTTCTGCAGCAGCCTTGGCAGCTGCCACAGCTCCGCCTTCATGGTTTTCACCGTCAGTAATAACGATGACGGCACGCCCTACTCCTTCCTGGGGTGTAAAACTGCGGGTAGCCAGATTAATAGCTGCACCGATAGCCGTACCCTGCTTGGATATCAACGACGGATTAATAGATTCCAAAAACATCTTGGCAGAAATATAATCGCTTGTAATAGGCAACTGTGTAAAGGCATCACCGGCAAACACAATCATACCTACCTTATCATTCTCCATCTTGTCAACCAATTGTGCTACCAGTCTCTTGGCTTTCTCCAGACGACTGGGTTGTACATCTTGTGCCAACATAGAGTTAGAAATATCCAACGCAATCATTACCTCTACTCCCTGACGTTTCACAGTCTCCAACTTAGAGCCAAACTGCGGACGTGCCAGCAATACAGCAAACAGTCCGATTGCAGCAAACACCAGCCAAAACTTTACATCCGGACGATATTTAGATACATCCGGCATCAACTGTGCCATTAGCACCGGATCGCCAAACTTGCGGATCGCTTTCCGTCTCCGATAATTGGAGTACAGGTAGAAAGCCGCCAGGAAAGGCAACAGGAGCAACAGGTATAAATATGTAGGTTCTTCAAATCGAAACATCTTTCTATGTACAATTTAGTAATTTACAATTAATGCATTGTTTTAAGGTATCTTCTTCAAGATAGAATTACGAAGCAATACTTCAAGTAACACGCACAAGAATGCCGCCAAAGCAAACCAACGGTATTCTTCCTGGCGCTTGCTGTATTCCTTCACATTCAACTTGGTTTTCTCCAACTTATCGATCTCCTCATATACCTCTTTCAGCTTAGAATTACTGGTGGCACGGAAATAATTACCTTCTGTGGTAGCCGCAATCTGCGTCAGTGTCTTTTCATCAATCTCCACCGGCATATTGACATACTGCACAGTGTTACCCACCGGATAAGGATACGGAGCCATTCCGTTTGTACCTACACCAATTGTATAAACCCGGATACCAAAACTCTTAGCTATTTCCGCCGCAGTCAGCGGAGATATATCTCCTTTATTATTTGTACCATCCGTCAACAGAATGATTACTTTAGACTTCGCTTTACTGTCTTTCAAGCGGGTAACGGCATTAGCAATACCCATACCGACTGCTGTTCCGTCTTCAATAATACCACACTTAATGCCTTGAAACAGATTCAGAAGCACTGCGTGATCCACCGTCAACGGACATTGCGTAAAACTTTCACCGGCAAATAAAGTTATACCGATATTATCATTGGGCCGACCATTGATAAACTCCGCAGCCACATCTTTAGCAGCTTCCAGACGATTCGGTTTCAAATCCTCTGCCAGCATACTGGTAGATACGTCGATGGCCATCATAATATCTATACCTTCAATTTCACTGTTTTGCCAGCTATTAGTAGTTTGAGGACGCGCCAACACTACGATAATCAATGCCAAGGCAATAATCCGTAACATAAAAGGCACATGCAACAAATAGTTCTTATAACTCTTCGGCGTATGAGCATATACACGAGCATCCGAAATCTGAAGTGTAGCTTCATTATTCCTCCGCTTCATAATATACCATACTATATAAGGTATAAGCAACAGCAGCAAAAACAAATATTCAATATTGGCAAAAACCATTGTATTTACTATTTAACAATTTACAATTTAAGATTGGAGTTACCCTTAAATTTTGCTATCATGCAAAATAATTGTATAACTGCATTCCAATATAAACGAACGAACCAATCAAGGCAACCGATAAAACTACGATGCCTATGCCCAGTAATATTTTAGTACGCAATGAACGTTTCTCAATGATGGTAATTTCAGTGGGTTGCGGTTTTGCATTCTCCACTTCTTTCTCCTTGGTTTCATTGATAAATTCGATGGCATTGATCAGATTCGCATCATTTTCGTTCATCAACGGATTATGTTTAGCGAACTTCACCAAATCGGCAGTCTCAAAAAGAGAACGTAAATCTGTAATAGCTTCTTTATCTTGCATTTCAAGCAGCTTTTCTATAATCTCCGAAGAGGTCATTTCCAAAGCATTGAAACCAAAACGCTCTTTAATATACGTACGCAAAGTATCTGTCAATTCCGTGTAATACTCCTTCGGCTGTCCCTTTTGCCATACTTTTTCCCCTTTGATACGCTCTATTTCTTTCATCGCCATCTGATGCGGAGGTAACTTCGGTTCAACCTTTACCTTACGGATGATAGGTTTATTGTCACAGATACGCATGATCAGATAGATAAGTAATAATGCAATCGGAATAAGCAATATGCCACAGGTGATAATCCCATACCAATCTTCCCACACAAAAGGAGGTTGCATTACTGTCTTCGGACCAAAAAACTGTTCCGGATTCTCTGGATCCAATGGCACATTCATCGAATATACCTTCAATGCTAATGCCTTCGAACGATATGCCTTATTATCCACCAATACTTCCATCGGTGGCAGATAATACAATGCCGAGTCAAATGATGTAACAGTATACTCCTGCGTAATCAGCATTCGTTTATCATCATTTATATACTGCGTATCCGGCTTTGCAACATCTATAATCTCCACACCGCTTACCAGTGTATCCGTATAAACAGGGAAAATAGCCCGTTTATCGGCATCCAAGGCTACCTGAAGTTTAATCTTCGCCTGGTCACCGATATAAATTTGCAGAGAGTCAATGGTAGCATCCACTGTTACCGACTGAGCCACTGCCTTGCCAGTCAACATCCCCAATAGGGTTATCAGAAATAGATATCTTTTCATTTTTCCGATTAATTTCGTTTCGCAAACAAATTCATCAATGCTTTGACATAGTCCTGATCGGTGCGTACCGACACATTATCGACATTGCTCTTAGTGAATGTTTCGTTCAGTTCCACCTGTTTATTCACCCACCAGTCGTGATGAGCACGACGAACGGCACGCGACGAAGTATCAATCCACTGCTCATGTCCGGTCTCAGCATCCTTTATTTTCATCAAACCGATAGCCGGCAGTTCCTCTACCCTGCGGTCATACACCTGGATAGCCACCATATCATGTTTCCGGTTGGCGATAGTCATTGCATTCTTAAAGTTCCCCTGATCAATGAAATCGGATAACAGGAAGGCTGTACAACGACGCTTCATTACGTTTGTCAGATATTCCAGTCCGAGCCGGATGTCAGTCCTCCGACTCTCCGCTTTAAAGTCAATCAGTTCGCGAATAATATATAAGATATGCTTACGCCCTTTCTTAGGCGGAATGAATTTCTCTATCCGGTCAGAGAAAAAGATAACCCCGATTTTATCGTTGTTTTGTATAGCCGAAAAAGCCAACGTTGCAGCTATTTCCGTCACCATATCCTTTTTCATCTGCTTCACCGTACCGAATTCCAAACTACCGGAAACATCCACCAGCAACATAACGGTCAGCTCGCGCTCTTCTTCGAACACCTTCACATAAGGCTTATTGAAGCGAGCGGTCACATTCCAGTCAATGTCGCGTATGTCATCGCCAAACTGATATTCGCGCACCTCGGAAAATGCCATACCCCTACCCTTGAAGGCCGAATGATACTGGCCGGCAAAGATATTGTTGGATAATCCGCGCGTCTTGATTTCAATCTGACGGACTTTTTTTAACAGTTCACTTGTTTCCATCTATATCGTTAAATAATTCCGTTAATAAATACCGGCAACGTTCTTTAAAAACGTTGGCAAGATTCTTTAAAAACGTTCACACCATTTATTAACAGGTCTCGGAAGACCTTTTTAAAAATGCTTACTTAATTAAGGTACTTCAACCTTATTCAGTATTTTGCTGATGATCTCGTCAGAAGTCAGGTTGCTGGCCTCTGCTTCATAAGTCAATCCGATACGATGACGCAATACGTCATGAGCCACGGCACGAACATCTTCAGGAATCACATAACCACGACGTTTGATGAAAGCATAAGTACGGGCAGCCAACGCCAGATTGATAGAGGCACGGGGAGAACCACCGAAACCAATCATATCTTTCAGTTCCTTCAGATCATATTTCTCCGGATAACGGGTAGCAAATACAATATCAACAATGTAGCGTTCAATCTTCTCATCCAGATATACCTGACGAACAACTTTACGTGCTTCAATAATCTCCTGAGCTTTCAGAATAGGCTTCACATTGAATTTATCGCCATTGATATTCTGGCGGATAATCATTTTTTCTTCTTCCATCTTCGGATAGTCGATAACCACTTTCAGCATGAAACGGTCCACCTGTGCTTCAGGCAGCGGATAAGTACCTTCCTGCTCAATAGGATTCTGTGTAGCAAGTACAAGGAAAGGTTCGGGCAACGGGAATGTTTCCGTACCAATAGTTACCTGACGTTCCTGCATCGCTTCCAGCAAAGCACTCTGTACCTTGGCCGGAGCACGGTTAATTTCATCTGCCAGAACGAAGTTGGCAAAAACAGGTCCTTTCTTTACTTGGAACGTTTCGTCTTTCTGACTGTAAACCATTGTACCGATAACGTCAGCAGGCAGCAAATCGGGAGTAAACTGTACACGACTGTATTGTGCATCGATCAATGAGGCAAGCGTCTTAATCGCCAATGTCTTTGCCAAACCGGGCACACCTTCTAATAATACGTGTCCATCAGACAGCAAACCGATTAACAATGACTCTACCAGATGTTTTTGTCCTACGATGATCTGGTCCATACCAGCAGTAAGGTTGGTAACAAAAGAACTTTGTCTTTCAATCCGCTCGTTCAGTTCGCGGATATCAATTGTTTCAGCCATAAATACTATTATTTTTATTGTTTAAATTCCATTGATTTCTCCAGTATGCTACTGGTAATTATTTTTTTCGCTCCCAAAAGTACAGGAATAAATTAACCATACCAACTAATTTTTATTAAAAAACAATTAGATTAAACTACTTTCATAGAGTTTAGTAGTTAACAATAGTTTCTGAAAAGAATTTCAAATTCGCAGACAGGAATAAATAGCAAATCACCCCTGCAAGTGAAGTATTATCAACTTGCAGGGGTGCAATATTTTCTTTTATTTCTTTTCGAGCTCCGGTATCTTGATTACAGTACCATACGGCACATGATCGGGATTCTTTATAACACCCGAATTATACTTCACAATATAGGGCCACAGGGCCTTAGTCCCGTAAAAGCGAAGTGCAACCTTTGTCAGAGTTTCTCCTTCCTGGATAGTATGAGTAGCTTTCGTACCTACAATCTTATAATTTACAGAGTCTGGCTCAAAAGGAGTTGCAGCAGCTTTCTTTGTCTCTTTTTTAGGAGCAGCAGCAGGAGTCTCCTGCTTTGCAACCGGCTTCGGCTCTTCAACAACTTTAGGAGTAACAACTTCTGCCACAGTATCTTTCTTCGCAACCACAGTTGTGGTATCTTTTCGAACAATACTATCCGTCAGAGCGACCGGAACGGCTGGTTTCTCTATCTTTTCATCAGCAACTTTCTCTGTTGGCGGTGGAGATATTCTGTCAAATAAATCCGGATAATACATAAAAGTAACAGCACCTACACATAATAATACAACAAGTATTACGATTCCAATGAAAAACTTCATCGTAGAACTATCTGCTCTATTCACAGGAGGTGATGGAGGTTCAGGAACTTCATAAGTAGGCACCAAATCTTCTTGATTCTTTTGTTCTGTCAGAGATTCTTCTACGCACTCATTCACTGGAGTAGCTGCCTCTGTTACAGACTGTTTTACTTCTCCAGATAGAACGACAGGTGCCTCTACAAACTGTTCTGACTCTTCAATCTGAATGACAGGTTCCGCCTGATCAACCTGAATTTCTTCATCCTGAACAAGTTGTTCTGTAGTTTCTATTACTTCTTCAACTACCTGAATATGTTCCTCAGCTACTACTACAGATTCTTCTTTAACAATTTCAGCAGTTTCCTCAATGATCTCAGTTGGTACTTCTACCACTTCCACAGACTCCTCTACAGTTTCAGCTGATACTTCTATTGATTCTTCTACAGTCTCTATAGTTTCCTCTGAAACAACATCTGCCACTTCTGTATTAACGACAGACTTTTCTGATTCCACAAGCACCTCTTCTTTTTCCTCCTCTTCGGAATTATCCTCCACCGGTGTATCTTCTAACACGGTTTCATCATTCAATACCACAGTCTCAAAGTGAGAAAAAGGCTTGTTTATCAAGTCCTTCAAGGCAGGTTCCGGAGCAAATGAAACTTTTGTATGCCCCTGTATTTCAAATCGTTCCCCTGTATTTATATTTACGCTCTCACGACTCTCTACATCAATCAGTTTAAATGTGCCCAAGCCTCTAATCTTTACATACTTATCATTCTCCAGCGACTCTTCAATCAACTGAAAAAACTCTTTCACGAAGCTCTCGGCATCCGCCTTATCCATGCCATGTTTTTCTGCGAGCAATTCTATTAAATTCTGTATATTCAGCTTCTCATTCATATTTATGGAAGATTACTTGAGTAAAAGAGGATTACTTAAACTTATCTTTCAGAGCCGTGCTGGGTCTGTATGTTAATACTAATTTAGGTGGAACCAACATGCGTAATTTGGTTGTAGGATTGATAGTGATACGCTCCGCTTTCTTCTTTACCTCGAACGTACCGAAACTTTGTACAGAAATGGCATTTCCTTCTTGCAACTGTTGCGTCATATCCGACAGCAAAGATGCAATCAGTTCGGATGTGTCCTTTATGGTATATCCCAATCTTCGTGACAATTCTGAAGTAAATTCTTTATTATTCAAAATCCAGCTATTTTTATAAAGTTCGGTGCTATATTAGCAAAACTTCCGCACATACACAAATTCTTCAGGAAAATTATTTAAATAACTCGCCCAAAAAGATCGAAATCATCGGAATTTATAATCTCTACCTGGTAAAAGTTACCAATAAGCAATTTCTGTTTACCCTGTTCTATCAGAACTTCCGGATCTACTTCTGGGGAGTCAAATTCCGTACGGCCAATATAATAATCTCCTTCCAAACGATCGATAATTACTTTAAGGCATTGACCGACCTTTGCTGCACTCTGTTCTGCCGAAATCCCTTGCTGAATTGACATCAACTCATCCAGGCGTGCTTGTTTCACTTCCTGAGGAATTTCATCCTCATAGTGTGCAGCAGCATAAGTACCTTCTTCTTCGGAATAAGTAAAAGCCCCCATTCTATCGAAACGAGCCTTACGAATAAACTCTTTTAATTCCTCAAAATCAGTTTCCGTTTCTCCCGGATGTCCTACCATCAAAGTAGTGCGCAGATGAATACCCGGTACTTCTTTGCGGAATTGCTCTATCAGATGATAGGTTTCTTCCTGAGTCACATGTCGCCGCATCTTCTCCAGCATCGGATTACTGATATGCTGAAGAGCGATATCCATATACCTGCACACATTAGGACGCTCACGCATGACTCGGAATAAATCCATAGGAAAATGTGCCGGATAAGCATAATGCAGCCGAATCCACTCCACACCAGGGACTTCAGAAATACGTTCTATTAATTCGGGGAGCATTTGCTTCTTATATAAATCCACTCCATAATATGTCAATTCCTGAGCAATAACCTGAAACTCTTTCACTCCCTTATTTACCAAATAACGAACTTCATCCAAGATCTCTTCCATCGGACGTGAGACATGTTTTCCTGTAATAATAGGAATAGCACAATACGAACACTTCCGATCACAACCTTCTGATATTTTCAGATATGCGTAGTGCTTAGGAGTGGTAAGTGTACGTTCTATATGAAACTCTTCGTGATATGCCTTACCAAGATCCTGCAACAACTCCACCCAGTTAAATTTACCATAAAATTTATCTACTTGTGGAATTTCGATAGCTAATTCTTTCAGATAACGCTCCGAAAGACATCCCATTACATATAATTTTTCTAAATCCCCTTCTTCCTTTGCCTGTGCAAATTCCAAAATCATATTGATGGACTCTTCCTTTGCATCACCGATGAAACCACAAGTATTGATCACTGCAATTTCTCCCTCAGGCTTTTCCGTATCATGAGTCACATGATATCCAGCTTCTTCTAATTGCCGCATCAAATGCTCCGAGTCCACTAGGTTTTTAGAACATCCTAACGTTATAATATCAATGGTTTTCCGCTTCATGCATTCTCTCCAAACAACGAATCAACAAATTCTTTCTTACGGAACACCTGCAGATCTTCCATACCTTCACCCAGACCAATGTATTTTACCGGTATTTTGAACTGATCGGAAATGCCAATAACAACTCCCCCTTTCGCAGTGCCATCTAATTTAGTAATAGCCATCGCAGTCACTTCCGTAGCCAATGTGAACTGTTTAGCCTGCTCAAATGCATTTTGCCCGGTGGAACCGTCCAAAACCAGCAAAACCTCATTAGGAGCATCAGGAACCACTTTCTTCATTACATTCTTAATCTTAGTCAACTCGTTCATCAAGCCTACTTTATTATGAAGACGTCCGGCAGTATCAATGATTACCACATCGGCATTATTAGCAACAGCAGAATTCAAAGTATCATAAGCCACAGAAGCTGGATCAGCGCCCATTTTCTGTTTGATTACAGGTACTCCTACCCGACTCCCCCAAATATCCAATTGTTCGACAGCTGCCGCACGGAAAGTATCTGCAGCACCCAGATAAACACTTTTACCAGCTTTTTTAAATTGATAAGCCAATTTACCAATAGTAGTCGTTTTACCGACTCCATTCACTCCCACTACCATAATAACGTAAGGTTTCTTCTCAATCGGAGCTTCAAAGTCATCCACATCATCTGAATTATTTTCCGTCAATAAGGCAGCGATTTCATCGCGCAAAATGGTGTTCAATTCTTGCGCATTCATATATTTCTCTGACGCAGCGCGTTTCTCTATACGTTGAATAATATTCAATGTCGTTTCCACACCTACATCCGATGTTATCAACACCTCTTCCAGATTATCAAGCACTTCATCATCCACTTTCGACTTTCCTGCCACAACACGGGCAATTTTTCCGAACACACTTTCCTTTGTCTTAGATAATCCTTTATCTAATGTTTCCTTTTTATCTTTTGAGAAAAAACTAAAAAATCCCATACTCTATCTATTAATACAATACATTATGCCACAAAGATATAACAAAGTAATGAAAGTACAGGGATAAAGTACAAAAAAAATCCCCTTATCGGAATACGATAAGAGGATTCTATATTCAAACGTCTTTCGACAGACTATCTTATTTCTTGAAAAAGTCTTGCACTTTTTCGTTCAATACCATCTGTTCATCAAAAGTGTAAGCACCAGTTTTGGGTGACTTAACCATCTTGATAACCTTTGTATAAGCACGACCTTCTTTAGAGCCTTCGTGCAAACTTGCTACAGTTTTCTTTGCCATGGGTTATACCTTATTATTTAATTTCTTTATGTACTGTTACTCTCTTTAGGATCGGGTTGTATTTCTTCAATTCCAATCTTTCAGTTGTATTCTTTCTGTTTTTTGTAGTGATATAACGAGAAGTTCCCGGCATACCACTATCTTTGTGTTCTGTGCATTCCAGAATCACCTGTACTCTGTTACCTTTTGCTTTCTTTGCCATAATCAGTATTCTCCTCTA
>ENA-UESU01000451-UESU01000451.1-human-gut-metagenome-genome-assembly--contig:-NODE-451-length-33857-cov-7.276761_pt1 | contig 33857 bp, 20 predicted proteins | sample MGYA00243007_ERZ508008 | MGnify/ENA primary metagenome ERZ508008 (study PRJEB26167, sample SAMN06115399) | human gut metagenome | host: Homo sapiens | place: China:Henan | collected 2016-06-23 | study...
TTAAAGATTACCCTCCTAAATGCATGAGAAAAATTAACGAATACTTAAGAGAACACTTGCTTTTGCCTTATTTATTTCGTATCTTTGCTTAGTCTAAAATTTCATCCTGCAATTGCGGACCCGACGGTTTCGATATGGGAACTGAACAGCCTGCAACTGCCCACCGGACAACCCACAATTGCAAGACGAAGTTTTAGACTAAGCATAAGAACATTTATCCTAAGCCAAAAGTACAAAAACGACAGACTATCTGCACATTTTTCTGCCTTGTTGTAGCTTTCAATCACTTGGGAAGAACAGTATTAACCCTTTAAACAGAAACAAAAAACAATGGCAGCACAGTATGATTTCCAAAGACGACCTAACCCGAAGGGTGACGGCGAATTGCAACCTTTGTATCCACGCATCGTGAATAAAGGTACGATTGACACAGAGCGTTTGGTTAGTGACATTTCCCGAATGTCCAGTTTCAGTCCCGGTGACATCAATGGTTTGTTGGCAGCAATAGAGGATCGGGTATCGTTTTATTTATCCGAAGGACATCATGTTCAGTTGGGGAATATGGGATACTTCTCGGCGGGCCTGAAGGGGCGTCCGGTGATGGACCCGAAAGAGATCCACGCGCAGACTATCTTTTTCGGCAAAGTGCATTTCCGCGTATCGCCCGATTTCCGCAAGCGGTGCGCCGGTTTTGTGGAGCGTGCCAAATATGGTTTTCGTAAGAGTGCGGAGCTTGGCGGTGCCGAGCGTTACCGCCGTTTACTGGTGTTTTTGGAGACGCATCCCTTCATTACACGCAAAGATTACAGCAGTATCACAGGACTTTTGAAGAATAAAGCGCTGAATGACCTCAATTTGCTTGTGGAAAAGGGATATTTGAGCACAATTGGGCGTGGTTCGCATAAAGTGTATGTACGTGGTGAATCCCAGGAGATTAAATCAGAAAATGCGTAAATATGTCGGAAAAACAGTGCTGATAAACAGTTTGTCAGCACTGGTAACAATGGTTGTCATCACAAGACAACCATTTGTTTTATTGCACATTAGCTGTCTTAGTGCTGGAGTGCTGACAACTATCGAAAATCTTTTCATTGCCAACCTCTCAATTACTATTGAAGCTTTTACTCTTATATGAATGGGCTGAACTTTTTTGCAATAAATGCAGAATAACTTGCTTAAATACTTGGCTTTCGCTTTCTACCGTACTATCTTTGCTGTTGTTTTAGAACAGAAAGGGAAATATACGTATGGAACGAAATTTTGAATTCACCGAAACCGAAAGTCGCCTCGCCTTTGCCGCCCTCTGCGTAGAATGTGCCGCTAAGCGGCTGGGATGTACAGCCCGGGAAATGTACCAGCGAATGAAGCGTATAGGACTGATCCAACAGATAGCCCATCAGTTGGATCCGCTACATACACAAAGTCGTGAATACGTCACACAGGACATTGTGAAGGCAGTTCAACGTCTTGAGGCGCAACAAGGTATCGAACCAAAAGAAAACAAACCATGCTAACCGTCTATCACGGAGCCACATGCCCCGTCAGTCAGCCTCTTTGTAACGCCGGACGTTCTAATCTTGATTTCGGGCGAGGATTTTATGTTACTAACTTACGGGAGCAAGCTGTTAGTTGGGCTGTACGCCCTGTCAACGCCCACCTACCACAATGGCTCAACATCTACGAGCTGGACACTGATCGTATCCATGCGACTTATTACTGTGCAGCTCTATATGCTCGGACTTATGGATATCAATACTGCCATCGGACGACTGGCACAGCATCAACCTAATAATCAAATATGTCTGCTCAACCAGTCCCTCACGGACGAATGCCTGCATTATATAGGCTGCGAATTCCTCAACAACGAAGCTCGCCAGAAAGGAGGCCAACCATGAACAACATCCCTAATACTCCAAAGCAAGAACCCTCAATAAATGATGATATCACCGTACGAGACATTATTCTATGGAATCGTATAGGACGGATTTCCGTACTACTGGCAAAGCGTCTCAATATAGAACCGGAACGTGCTTTCGACATCTTCTATGAAAGTGACACTTGCGAACACCTGCATGACGAAACTTCCGGCTTATATCTTATGGGCGACCTCTACGTGGTAGATGAAGTGATGATAGAACTGCAACGGAAGCAAGGATGAAAAGCAGTCTTTTGAGAATAATTATTAAAATTTCAACTCCTACTCCACTTTATCATTCAGGAAACTTTCAAACTGCCCTGCATAATAAAATGGAAGGTTATACAACGTATATTGTTTCCCGGAAGGTAACCGTATTTCATCCGAGCAAAACGTTCCGTTCCACAAACGTATGGCAATATTCTCTTTCGACTCTTCCATAAATTGATGCAGAGAGCGCAATCGGGAATTATCTCCCGTTTTCACTTCTATCGGTAATAAACGGGACTTGAACTTATAAACGAAATCAACCTCCGCCTGCGAATTACGGGCATCGCGTACCCAGAACATTCGTTTAGTACCAAATGTAACAGATGCCCCCAACAATTCTTGCCCCACCACTTGTTCGGCTATGTCTCCATTCCACAGTTCGTCTGTTGCAGAAGTGAACAATAGGCGTTCCTGCATTTCCGCCACATAATTGACCAATCCCGTATCTAACCACAACAGCTTAGGACTTCTCTTTAAATCCGGAAGAATAGGAAACGAGGTGGAAATTAAAGGATAAACAAGTTCCAGTAAAAGCGTTTTCTCCAAAATCCTAAAGGCATCCCCCATCTCGGACGACTTGTAGGAAGAACCTGCGAATTTGGCAAACTGAAAGCGTTGTCCCGCCAATCCCCAACCGTAATTTAAGATGTAACGGAGTATATCTTGTTCTTTGTTCTTTTTTGCATACTTTTCAATATCATCTTTATAACCAGCTATCAACGAATTAAAAATATCATTCAGCCTTACCCAATCCTTGTACTTCGCATAGTTCGCCACCGCTTCGGGTAATCCGCCCACAATCATATATTTCCTGAATAAGTCCATCACATAGCTATGCACCGACTGTGGAACCGTCAATCGTTCTATTTGTTCCACTAAAACGTTTTCGCCCAATGCACCCAGAAATTCGGTAAAGGTACATGGATGCAAAGCCATATATTCCACACGCCCTACAGGGAAAGAAATATGGTTCCCCACCAGACTCTCCAACAATGACCCGGCGGCTATCACATGAAGATCAGGACGTTTCTCATAAAAATAGCGTAAAGACCTGACCGCTTCCGGTTCATTTTGAATCTCATCAATAAAGATAAGAGTTCGTTTATTTTCCATCCTGACACCTGCCTTGGCATAGATACCTGCCAGCAAATCATCAAACGATACTTCCCCGGCAAACAGGCGCGCATTTTCCTTCTCTTCCAGATTTAATTCAATAAAGACATCAAACTCTCGGGCAAAGAGCTTCACTAACGTAGTTTTTCCCACTTGCCTCGCACCTCTCAAAACCAAAGGTTTCCGTCCTTCCTTTTCGCCCCACCGATGAAGGGCTGTAAGAGCTAATCGTTGAAACATAGACAAACATTTAATATTCAATACAAAAGTACTGAATAAAGTCTAAAGCCAAAGGAAAAACAGGGTTATTTTAGATCAAAACCAAAGGAAAAATGAGGTTATTGTAACATCGACAAATCGACCTTGTAATAAGTTGGCGCCACATTATTCTTTTCAAGGAACATCACCATGTAAACGGGAGCATACACTAATTTGCCCTCCACTCGCAGATTATCATTACAGAACACTACAGCCTCGGAAAGATCATACTCTTTACAATCCATGATATTAGACAGAGCACGATGCACCTCATAATCCTTTCCCGACTTCACCTCGATGGGTAATACTTTACCATCAAGTTCGATGACAAAGTCCAGTTCGCCTCGCTTCTTATTGTTATAATAATAGGGATCTATACCATGCGCCACCAATTCCTGAGCAACCGCATTCTCGTATACGGAACCAAAATTAATATTCTTCTCCCCCCTGATAATTCGCAACTGAATACCTTCGGCGTATTGAGCGGCGAGCAAACCTATATCGTTCTGAAAAAGTTTGAACAGATTGCGTGAGCGAGCAAGCAATAAGGGTATCTTAGGTTCTTCCACATTATAAACAGATAATGCAACACCCGCATTTTTCAACCAAAGAAAACTGTTCTGATAACGTTCAAACTTGGCATTCTCGTTGAGCTTTTTCAAGATAAACCGTTTATTCTTGGCATCGAGTTCAGGCGGAATGAGATTAAAAATCTCTTCTATATAAAGTTTGTTATCAGGATCATATTGAGCAATGTCACGCTTATACAAACGAATGATATCCTGCTGCACAGCCATTACTGCTTGCAAATTATTACTCTCGATATATTTGCTCACGGCAGCAGGCATACCGCCCACAACCAGATACAAGCGGAACAATTCCATGATTTTAGAGTGGACAAACTCATCCACTGCCACGCGACTTTCCCAAGCATTACGCAGAGAGTCGATTATTTTATCATTAATGCCCACACACGAAATAAACTCCTCGAAATCGAGGGGATACATATCTTTGATTCCCATATATCCCACAGGTTCCGAACGCAAATCCTTCAGCTCTACACCAAGCAATGATCCACTCAAAATATAACGATACGAACCCTCATCTACTAAGAATTTGATGGCTGTAACCATCTCAGGACACTTCTGTACCTCATCGAAAAATATGAGTGTTTCACCTTTAATCAGTGGAATTGTAGTCATGGCCGACAGGCGAAATAGTATATCCGCACTACCCTTTGCACCTTTGAAAACGTCTACAGCTTCAGGATTATCTATGAAATTTATCTCAACAAAACTCTTGAACGACTTTCCAAATTGCCGGATAGAATAAGTTTTACCGATTTGACGCGCGCCGGTAATCAGCAAAGCATTACGAGTGGTCTCATAATAACGCTTAATGTAATGGTCAATCTTTCTTTTCAGCATGGCTTCTACAGTTTACCTTAAACGACGAAAATACCTATTTCCGTTTTTCCAAGACAAAACTACCATAATTACGCCACTTATCCAAGGCAAAGAGACACTTTTTATGCCACTTTTCCAAGAAAACAAAACAAACAAGTTATTTTTTAAGCGTTACTAAACAGAAAAGTTACGCAAAATGGAGAAACAAATCCATGATTTCGTTGTTAAATGTGAAAAAAGGCGTATCTTTGCAACTGAACGTGCGACATGATATATCTTGTATATATACATGTCCTCTTCCGATGTTAGTAAAATGTGGAAATTTAATGAACCATCGGACGAGCGTAGCCTGTATCAGTTATTGGTACGGGCTTACTCTTCCGTGGTTCAGGGTATCCACATACCTACTAACAGGGATTGAGTAATGCCCCGTACCTTTATAATATAAAGCCATTATAGCCGTATAGGGAATGATTTTAAACTTATAATCAAACACTATATGGCTAATTGGTTATCTACAAAGTCAGTAGCTGAGAAATACGGCATACCGAAAGAGCAAATCCGGGAATGGATTAGGTTACGTTATCTGACATGCTCTTCTATAGGCACAGAACCTTATGAAGACAATGACCCACTGATAGATACTGACGAACTTGACAAAGCTCTCGAATTTAATTCACTAAAATCTTATCCTGATGATACCATGATGGAACGAGTGCGAAAAGAGCATTTGAATTGGCTTTATCAGGAGAAAGCACGCTTAGAAAAAATCAACGACGACTTATTAGAAATCAATTATCATCATACCCAACGGGAAGTTGAATTGGAAGAGAATTTTGAAAAGATAATGAATTATACCAATGAAATTCTCGCGTTACATAAGAAAATAATGAAAGATTATGAGAACATGATGCTTGAGAAAGGAGGAGTCTGGCCTTTTCTCTGCCATTTGTTTGTCACGAAAAAGAAAAAATCCCTCATCTAACCAATATATACATACCCGTTTTTTCCAATCCTTTTCATCTCGTGAATACGGAGCCCGCGATGAGCTCCGTATTCTTTTTTTTCAATTACAGCCTGTACGTTCTTTACGCAACAGTACCCCTTCTTTCCATTCCTCCATCCTTACAGTAGGTGCACCTCCCTCCTCTTCCATTCCTGAAAAGTAAAGACGTTGTTCCCTGCCGTCCTTCAGTATCACAATCAGCTCGTCCGCCGAAGGAGCAAATACAGAATGTACACTATTCTCTTTCTCAAAGGGTTCTATGACAGTCAGATAACGGACCTGAGCAGCGTCCATACGTACCCCGAAAGTAATACGCCTTTCAGCCTCATCACCCAGAGGATAATCTCCGCCGATAACTGTTTTCAGGCGGATAGCCTGAAGTCCATCCAGATCAAAGGTATATTGGGCAGGCGTTTCAAAACCTGCATTCACAGGTTCGGCAGGAAGCCCCCAACTGTAGTTCTCTCCACTGATATTGATACGACCATCGGCATAGTCTTTAGTATTCCCAAAAGGATTATCCTGTACGTTGTTCTTGACAACCGGAAGATCGGCAAGACGGATTTGTTTACCGTCTTTCGTTTCCAAGACAGCTTCTGCCCAGAACAGAGTTTTAGAGCGGTTGGCATGTTGAGTGGCGGAAGACAGTGTTAATTTCCGGATACCCGTAATATCCACATCTACCTTTCCTTCACCCAGAATCCAGGCACCGAAGCTGCCTTCGGCAAGTAGTTTACCATCTCCCTCTACCATGTACTTCAGGTTGCGCTGCGTTCCGTGATCTTCGGGAGCACGTCCGGTATAAGCAATCCGTTGGATATTAGGCCAAGCATTATAAATATCCATGTAGAGATTACCCGACTCACCGTACATACGTGTTCCCCGGTTATCAGCTTCGGGACCGAATTTGGTCAGGAAACTGGCTTTCAGAGTTCCGGTTACGGAATATTGATTGATATCAGTTACTAACGGTGCGGCACTCAGGGCATCGGTATCCAATTGTGCCTGATGGGAAATGAACTCTTTCTTATCGGCGGACAATCCTAACAAGCCTTTTATCTGGAAAAGAAGATCGAAACGGTGTTGCTTGTTCTCTGTACTTTTGTCATAATCTGCAAGAACTACATAATCGTCCGTCACAACCATCAGTCTGCGTTGAAAGACAGGTTCGGTAAATCCTGTCAGCACTCCGAATCCGGAATGCTTTTCGGGTACGGGGAAATAACGGGCTTCCCACTCTGTTTTCTCTTTGAAATCCCTCGGTCCACGCATACTGTGCCGCAGTCCGCCATAAGCTGGATAACTCCATGCGGCAGTTCCTTCCACACAACCGGCCTGAAATAAATCACCTGTATAGAACAGGCTACGCTTGCTGTCATCTGTTTCCTGCTGCTTCAAATCAACAGTAACCATGTTTTTGGAGATACTGCTCTGTACATAGAAATTATACATATAAGGAGCATAGCTATACCACACCATCTCCGGATTGTAGAAACTACGCCCATAACGCATCAGTGAAAGCATGGCAGTACGATCAAAATGTCCGTGATAACCACCGTGTGTTCCATATTTCAAAACAGCCTGTATCTTTTCGCGCGGCTCCTGCTGGGTGGAACGCAACATTAATGCTCCTGCATTGTCAGCATAAGCTCCCCGGACATCTCCCGGCTCCACCTCGGGCAACTCGGGTACACCATAGATCAAATCATTCCGCCCGGAAGACATCCGTATGAAAGCAGCATAGCGCGGATCACGGAAAGCATAGTACGCCATCTCAAAACTGTCGCCACCCACTTCACGTTCAGTGGCGTCATTGATTCCGAATATCCAGCCCCGATAATCGAGGAAAGGCAAAAGGGCATCCGACATCATTTTGATAGTGACATAAGGTTGGTGAATGGGGCCGCGAATACGGAAACTGTGTCCATGATGAAGATTACGGCTCTCTTCACGTTCATTGGCCCCGACTTTCTCATACTCTGGAGTGAGGTTATAATCAACGGGGAATTTCTCCGTCAGCAGGGAATATCCGAAAGGATTCAATGCCAACCCTATTTGTATATATTCGCTCGCGACCCAAAGATTATAGCTGACCGTGCACTCATACCACCATCCATCGGGCATTGTATAAGTGCGGAACTTATCCATCAGGCAGGAAGGTGCGTAAAGCACTTCGTCCACCAGGTTGAAATCCTGTATGGCTAAAGCGCAGAAAAAGACTCCCGTCAGTTGGGAAACCGCCCAGTTAGCTCCGCCCGTTGATTTGTAGCGCAGATATTGGTCGATATAAAGCCGGAAAGTATATTCTATCTGAGCCTTTTCCTGTTTGTTCATGATATTGGCATCCATAATCAGATCATAAGCCTGCGCCAGATGCTGAAAGAAGTGCCCTTCCTGTACACTTGCCTGGTTGGAAGCTTTCCGGGTTAGCGGGAAACCGGTCTGATAATCACTGATCATCAGCAGGAATTGCTTTACCTTATGGGCAAATTCCGTTTTACGCGTCAACTGCCATGCAATGGCATTATTCATCAGACCGTACTCATGAGTGGTCGCACATAAATAAGGAATACCGTCACTGTTAGCAGCATAAGGAGGACGTGAAGGCACTCCCCAACGTTCTGCATCCTGCACATAACGTTTTTTGCGCTCCATAGCCCAGTCATATTTTTCCGCTTTCGCGCGAACTTCTTCCCATCCTTCCGTCGTATGGATTGTAAACGGATGTGGCATACTGCGCAAAGTGGTAAACGTTGATGTCTGCACAGCAGCAGGATTGGCAGAAGGTAAAATCTGTAGTACCTGCTTTTCACGGCCTCCGGCGGGAATACCCGGCGGTACCACCACCTGTAATTCCACTTTCCGTTTCTCACCCGGTGCCAACTCTATTTGTGCCGGTTCTACTGTAACCGGAAAAGCTTCCCAACCATATTTAGGGATAGAAAAAGAAACTGTTTGTGATTTTGATTCACAATTAGTAATCCATACCGGATAGACAACTGTTTCTCCGGCTTCTCCCGATTTGGAATAAGAGTCGGCTACTACTTTCACCGAGTTTCCTTCTATCAGACGGGTAGAAAGTAATTTCACTTTACCGCTATGCTTTCCGAAAAGACGAACAGCAATGGATTTAATCCGCCGTATAGTGCTCTGTGAGGCTTTCGGAGTATCAAAGACAGAAAAAGGAATAAATAATCTGCCGGCACCATTCTTTTGATTTTGTAAGGTTAACCGGATTTTACGGGTATCAAACGGATTGTCTATTTTCTCCGGTTCTCCGAACTTCAGGGCATTACTTGAAACAAGTATTTCGACGGGTATATCGTTTGTGCCGGATAACTTCAGATTAAGTTCAAGACCATAATAAGACATCAGGTCGATCACGGAATTGTCAGTATATGGATGTTGGGGGCCATCAGGCTCCGTATAGATAAAAGTGTCGTCAGAAGCACAAGTCCAATCGTTTGTAAGCCCTTGCCAATTCTGTTTATCAGCAAATAAACCGGTTTTCAGCTTTTGGCGGACAATGGCAACTGCATAAATCTCGCCTATAGATGCCGACTGATCATACGCTTCAAAGCGGACAAGTGCAGAATTTCCGTTCTTCAATGCTTCCGCCGGAATGGGATATACCACTTCAAATAGTCCGTGCCGGTTACGATTGAGCCCTTCAGTATACAAGAGGGTACCATTGACAGATATATTAAATAAGAAATTCTCCCCTTTTCCGGGCTTATTCTCACCGGAATACTGCACAACTAACAATTGCGGAACGGTATCCGTTTTCATCCGGTAAGTGAGAGATTCTCCTTTTCCACTGGTTCGAACATGATCGTCCGATGTATAAATTGCATCTACAATATACGGTACATATCTTTCGGGCAATGTGCTTTGGGCAGATACATATAAAACAATCAGGCTATATGCCACTATCAATAATATCTTTTTCATCATAGTATTTATCATGGATGTTTTCAATGTAGTACGAACAAAATAAGCATAACACTCATCCTCCTACCCACATTTATAGTATCAAAGATACACTTTCCTTCAGGTAAAACGAATTATAGCGGCATAATTTCAAATTGGAATGAGTGCAATTTATTCTTATTCGTATTAACAAAATAAGGAGCGCAAAATAAGCGTAAGGTAACTCCGGATTCAAACGTAACATAAATATAAATATCATGAAACAACTTTTATTCTTTGTTTTTCTGACCTTGTTGATAACCCGGACGGATGCACAGGAATATCCAAAAGCAATATTGCCGGGCGATTATCCTGACCCCTCCATCATGCGCGATGGGGAAGATTATTACATGACTCATTCACCCTTTTATTATGCACCGGGATTCCTGATCTGGCACTCTCGGGATTTAATGAACTGGGAACCCGTATGTCGGGTAATGCCGGAATACGAGGGTTCTGCCATGGCTCCCGATCTGTTGAAATATAAAGGGAAATACTACATTTATTATCCCGCAGGAGGTACCAACTGGGTGATCTGGGCCAATGACATCAAAGGTCCGTGGAGCAAACCGACCGACCTGAAAGTACATGGCATAGATCCAGGGCACATTGTCGATGAGAACGGAAACCGCTACTTATATGTGAACGAAGGAGAAGTGATTCAGCTTACAAATGACGGATTGGGCACCATCGGAGAAAAAAAACAAGTATACGAGGGTTGGATATACCCCAAAGGATGGGATACGGAATGTATGTGTCTGGAATCGCCCAAACTGAATTATCGGAACGGCTACTATTACATGACTTCCGCCCAAGGAGGAACAGCAGGTCCAGCAACTAGCCACATGGTGGTCTCCGCCCGTTCGAAAAATGTCACAGGGCCGTGGGAAAATTCTCCTTATAATCCGGTGGTACATACTTACAGTGCAACGGATAACTGGTGGTCGAAGGGACACGGTACACTGATTGACGATGTAAACGGTAACTGGTGGATTGTATATCATGCGTATGCAAAAGGGTATCACACTCTGGGACGTTCCACGCTTATCGAACCAATTGAATGGACACAGGATGGCTGGTATCGCACCAAGTCGACAGCTACCCCGATCACTCCCAAACAGAAAATCAAACATGGTTTAGAATTATCTGACGATTTCAATGGGCCGGATCTCGGACTGCAATGGACATTCTGGAAAGAATATGCTCCCCAATCCCTGAAATTCAAACAGCAAACACTGTGGATGAATGCTAAAGGAAAAACTCCCGCCGATGCCCGCCTTCTGCTGGCTACCGTTGAAGACAAGAATTATGAAACACAGGTGGAGGTAAACACAGGAAATGGAAATACAGCCGGTCTGATTCTCTATTACAATGAAAAAGCTTACGCCGGAATCACCTCTGACGGAAAAAGCTTTACCATCCATCAAAATGCAGAAAAGAGCTTCGGACTTCCCAACAAGATAGGCAAACGCTTCTTTGCCAAAATTCAAAATCAGGGAAACATCATGCGGGTTATGGTCAGCAAAGACGGTAAAGAATGGAACACTTTAGCCGAGAATATAGATGTCTCCCAACTGCATCATAACAATTATAAAGGCTTCTATGCGTTGCGCATCGGATTGCTTTCCGCCGGCAAAGGAAATGCGGGATTCAGGAAATTCCGCTACAGGAATGCCATTCCGGAAGAAAAAGATATGAGTGCGTATCTGATGGTTTTCCATAAAGACGAGACACATGGTCTATATATGGCTGTGAGCCATGACGGATATAACTTCACCGCCTTGAATGATGGTGAACCCGTAATTGCCGGAGATACGATTGCCTATCAAAGGGGGATTCGTGACCCACATATTTATCGTGGACCGGATGGGGCTTTCTACATGGCTATGACGGACTTACATGTCTTTGCCCAAAGGGACGGCTACCGGGAAACCCAATGGGAACGGGACGGAAAGTACGGCTGGGGAAATAACCGCGGACTGGTATTGATGAAGTCATGGGACCTGATAAACTGGAAACGTACAAACATATGCTTCGACCAGATGTCGGCAGGACTTAGTGAAATAGGTTGTGCCTGGGCGCCCGAAATAACTTTTGACGAGAAGAAAGGAAAACTGATGATTTATTTCACAATGCGCTTCAGGAACGAACCGAATAAACTATATTATGTATATGTGAATGATGAATTCGACACCATTGAGACATTGCCACGGACTTTATTTGAATATCCCAACGAAAAAGTTTCGGCAATTGATGGAGACATCACGAAAATAGGTGATCAATATCACTTATTTTACGTAGCCCATGACGGAGAAGCAGGTATAAAGCATGCGGTTTCGAATATAGCTAACGGCGATTATACATTCGATCCCCGTTGGTATGATTTAGAGCCCAAAGCCTGTGAAGCTCCCAATGTTTGGAAGCGTATCGGAGAAGACAAATGGGTACTGATGTATGATGTGTACAGCGTCAATCCGCACAACTTCGCTTTCATCGAGACTTCAGACTTTGTTAACTTTAAAAATCTGGGACGTTTCAATGAAGGGGTGATGGAAACGACTAACTTTACATCGCCCAAGCATGGTGCAGTCATCCATTTGACAGCAGAGGAAGTGGAAAGATTAGAGGAGTACTGGAAACAGAACAAAAGGAAATATGTCTCTACGGCATCCATAAAGAAAAATCCGGTATTTCCGGGATTCTATGCAGATCCGGAAGTGATGTATTCGAAGAAAACCGGAAAATATTATATCTATCCGACTACCGACGGGATACTGAACTGGGGCAGTACGCTATTCAAGGCTTTTTCTTCCGATGACCTTCTAAACTGGAAAGAAGAAGGAGTTATCCTTGATCTGAAGAATGTATCATGGGCCCAAAAGAATGCATGGGCTCCCTGTATCATTGAAAAGAAACAGGAGGACGGCAGTTACAAATATTATTACTATTATACAGCCGAGCAACAAATCGGAGTAGCAATCGCCGATCATCCGACCGGACCTTTTGTAGATTCCGGAAAACCTCTGATTGATAAAGAACGCCCCAAGGGTATGACCAGAGGACAGAATATAGACCCGGATGTCTTTACCGATCCTGTCAGTGGCAAGACTTATCTGTACTGGGGAAATTATTACATGGCTGTATGTGAACTGAATGATGATATGATATCCGTAAAACCCAATACAACACGGTTGTTGATAAAGAACGACACTTATTACAGCGAGGCCGCTCATGTATTCTATAGAGATGGGTATTACTATTTCACATGGTCGAAAAACGACACGAGAAGTGTGGATTATGAAGTGCGTTATGTACGTTCCAAATCTCCGGTCGGACCTATTGAGCCGTCCGAAAGCCAGGTTATCCTTTTCAAGAAACCGGATCAGGGAATCTTTGCTACCGGACATCATTCAGTTATGCAATTGCCGGGTAAAGATGAATGGCGGATTGTTTACCATCGATTCAAGTTTCCGGATGCCGTAACAATGGGCAGAAAAGCCGGGTTCCACAGAGAAGTGTGCATTGATAAAATGGAATTTGATGAGGATGGCAAGATAAAAAGAATAACCCCTACATTGTAACAATTCACCCCCCAATAATATGAAACCAAAACTAATTATTGTGTCTATAGCCATTGCTGCTATGGTGACATCAGCAATGGCCGAGGAACCAGACTCCGTATATATTATGCCGTTTGCAGAAACACATAATACAGGACGTTCGGGTATGAAACTTAAATGGAGTTCAGATGGAGAAAACTGGGAAATGTTGTGTGACGGACGTACTGTGATCAGAAGTGACTGGGGATCATGGAAGACAATGATCAACCCTTGCATTGAACGTACTGCCGATGGTGAATATCTTGCCACGTGGCAAATAAGCAAAAGCGGACAGATTTACGCTCAAGCAAAGAGTGAAAATCTCATCACATGGGAAAGGCAGAGATATTTTGAAAAGAAAAAACAAATAGCCACAAAGCACTCTCCCATAGTGAAAATAGGCTATAATGAAATGCAGGCTGTAATAAATCATTTCCAATATGAAGATTTTAAGAATGCGGAATACAATGAACGGGCCGAACATGACAACGCACGCTTTCTGAATCTCCAACCTGTCAACGTAGATATAAAAACCGATATATCAAAAGCCAAACCTATATCTGACATGCTCATTGGGGTCTTCTTCGAAGATTTAAGTCATGCTGCCGATGGAGGACTCTATGCCGAATTGATACAAAACAGAGATTTTGAATACTGTGAAGACAGTTTTGCACGAGAAAAGAACTGGACACATGATTACGCCTGGAGTACAAGCAGTGGCGCCTCACTTACTATTACAGATATAAAACCGATACATCCTAATAACAAGTTTTATGCAGTACTTGATGTGACACAGGTTGGCGGAACTCTCATAAATTCAGGATTCGACGGCATATATATGAAAAAAGGAGAAAAATATGACTTCTCTCTTTTCGTATCTTCTATTCATTCTAGCGCAAAGAAAGAATTTGCAGAAGTAAGAATAGTATCTAAAAACGGAGATATCATAGCCCAAAACAAAATCAGTCTCAATGCAAAAGATTGGAAACAGCAGACATGTACACTTATTGCTACTGCTGATGATACTGATGCCCGACTCGAAATAATGCCTTTGCAAACAGGTACTTATGCACTCGACATGATTTCTCTTTTCCCACAGAATACATTCAAAGGGCGTAAAAACGGGCTTCGTCGTGACCTTGCACAGCTTATAGCTGATCTTCAGCCCCGCTTTATCCGTTTCCCCGGTGGATGCCTTGCACACGGTGACGGACTTGATAATATGTATGACTGGAAAGGCTCTGTCGGACCACTCCACGAACGCCGACATCTGCCCAATATCTGGCATTATCATCAGACACGTGGACTGGGTTATTTCGAATATTTCCAGTTTTGTGAAGATGTCGGAGCAGAACCTCTACCTATTATTGCAGCAGGTGTAAGTTGCCAAAACTCCGGTCTGTTGCACAAGTCTCTAATTGAAAGTGGTAAAATGAAATCGGACCTACCAGAACTTTTTTCAGAAGGGCAACAAGGTGGAATCCCTATGGATAAAATGCCACAGTACATACAAGATGTACTTGATTTAATAGAATGGGCAAATGGAAATCCCCGAACATCAAAGTGGGCCAAAATACGTGCTGATGCCGGACATCCTGCACCCTTTAATCTGAAGTATATCGGCCTGGGTAATGAAGATATGATCTCTGAAGAATTTAAAATCAGATTTAAAATGATATATGATGTAGTAAAAGAGTATTATCCTGACATCACTATCATAGGCACTGCCGGTCCTGATATTAAGGGAATAGACTACGAAGAAGGATGGAAGTACGCCACAGAATTGCAGGTACCGATTGTTGACGAGCACTGTTATCGTCCAACCGGATGGTATATTTATAACCAGAACTTTTACGACCACTATGATCGTTCAAAGTCGAAAGTTTATCTCGGTGAATGGGCGGCACGCAGTTATAGCCATTCACAAACAAGCTTAGAGAGTGCCCTTGCCGAAGCCCTCCACATGACCAACCTGGAGCGAAATGGAGATATTGTATGTATGACAAGTTATGCTCCCTTACTCGCTAAAGAAGGACATATTCATTGGAATCCGGACCTTATATACTTCAATAACTCTGAAGTCCACCCTACAGCAAGCTATTATACTCAAAGAATGTTTGGGCAAAATAGTGGTGACGAATATATTCCCGCTGAACTAAATACCGATCAACAAGATCGCAAGGTGAATCTTCGCATAGGGCAATCGGTGATACGTGAATCAAAAACAGGTGACATTATTATAAAATTGGTCAATCTGTTGCCTATCAGCGTCAACACTAATTTATATCTGCCTTCACTTCAGGGATACAACCCGATAGCATCAACCAGCATACTCACCGGTGATATAAGGTCTAAAACAGCCATACCTGTAAATGGAAACCTTGCCATCGGAGAAAAATTCTCTTATAAAATGCCACAATATTCATTTACTGTAATAAGAATAACTGCTAAATGAAAAGTAAACCATTTATTAATATATACTGAATTATCATGAAAATACTTTTTTTAATCGGATTCTTTCTAATCAGTTTAACAACAATGGATGCACAAACTTTCAAAGAATGGCAAGACCCGGAAATCAATGCCGTAAACCGTGCTCCGATGCATACCAACTTCTTTGCTTATGAAAGCACTGAAGCAGCGACAGAAGCCGTAAAAGAAAAATCCGCCAACTTTATGACTTTAAACGGTATCTGGAAATTTCGTTGGGTAAAAGACTCGGACGCTCGTCCGACTGATTTCTGGAAGATAGGGTATAATGACAAAGGATGGGATGATCTGCCTATTCCGGCAATGTGGGAATTGAACGGATATGATGTTCCACTCTATTCGGGAGTGGGTTTCGACTGGAAATTATGGAAAGGCTGGTGTAAGAATAATCCGCCCGTAGTACCTGTGGAGAACAACCATGTAGGTTCCTATCGTCGGGAAATAATCGTTCCGTCTGATTGGAAAGGTAAAGATATCATTGCGCATTTCGGTTCGGTTTCTTCAAACATCTATTTATGGGTGAATGGAAAGTTTGTCGGTTATAGTGAAGACAGCAAGCTGGAAGCTGAGTTCAATCTAACTTCTTACCTGAAACCGGGACAGAAAAATCTCATAGCGTTTCAGGTATTCCGCTGGTGCGACGGCAGTTATCTGGAAGATCAGGACTTCTTCCGGTATCATGGTGTTGCACGCGATTGCTATCTCTATTCACGCAATAAAAAACGTATTGAAGACCTACGTGTAACCCCGGATTTAGATAGTCAATACAAAAACGGTACACTGGCTATTGATCTGAATCTAAAAGGAAATAACCTGGTAACTCTGGAACTGCTTGATGCAAAAGGCAAGACCGTGACAGCAACCGAAGTAAAAGGTAACGGCAATATATCTACCATTATGAAACTTGAAAATCCCCATAAATGGAGTGCGGAAACTCCCTATCTCTATACGCTTCGGGCTACTCTGAAAGAAAATGGAGAAATCACAGAAGTTGTTCCCATAAAAGTAGGCTTCCGCAAGATAGAAATGAAGAATGCACAACTCTGGGTAAATGGACAACCAATACTTATTAAAGGAGCCAACCGTCACGAAATGGACCCGGACGGCGGATATGTTATCTCTCGGGAACGTATGATTCAGGATATTCAATTAATGAAAATGTTCAATATAAATGCCGTTCGTACCTGCCATTATCCGGACGACAGTTTCTGGTATGAGTTGTGTGACAAATATGGTTTGTATGTAGTGGCTGAAGCTAACCTGGAATCACATGGAATGGGATTCAAAGAGACTTCATTGGCAAGAGTGGATTCATATAGGAAAGCACATCTGGAACGTAATCAACGTAATGTACAACGCAACTTCAATCATCCGAGCATTATCTTCTGGTCATTGGGAAATGAATGTGGCGATGGACCGAACTTTGAAGCATGTTATCAATGGGTGAGAGCAGAAGACCCCAGTCGCTTCGTGCATTTTGAACAAGCCTATGACACAGGAAGCAACACTGACGTTTATTGCCCGATGTATCCCGTTTACTCCAAGTGCATCAGTTATTGTGAAGACGAAAGTAAACAGAAACCTATGATCATGTGTGAATATGCTCACGCAATGGGAAATGCATTAGGTGACTTTAAAATATATTGGGATCTTATCCGTAAATACCCGAAATTCCAAGGTGGATTTATTTGGGATCTAATAGATCAGTCACCCCACTGGACAGGCAAAAGTGGCAAAATGATCTATGGTTATGATGGTGATTTCGATACGATTAAAACCGGTGACGACAACTATAGCGACAACGGTTTACTCAATCCGGACCGCATCCCCAATCCGCATGTATATGAAGTGGGATATTTCTATCAGAACATCTGGACCACTCCGGGGGATCTGTCAAAAGGTGAAATCAATATTTACAATGAGAATTTCTTCCGTGATCTGTCTGCCTATTATATGGAATGGGAAGTGCTGAACAACGGCAGAGTCATACGTAGCGGACGTATAGAAAAACTGAATGTAGCCCCATTGCAAACAGTATCTCTCATTCTCAAGCTGGGAGAAACCGATGAGAACGGAGAATGGTTATTGAATGTCAGATACCGACAAAAAGATCGCGAAGGCTTGATCCCTGTCGGCCACATAGTTGCCAAAGACCAATTAGTGTTACATCCATACAAAACTCCTGAAATGAAGCTGAAGAATGTTACTGAAAACTATATCCCCGTAATCACACCTCAGGTAAACGATACGAATATCCGCCACTGGATTGTAAAAGGTGAGAACTTCCTTATCAGATTCAAGAGATCTACCGGCTATATGGATAAATACATTGTCAACGGTCTGGACATGATTAAAGACGGTGCCGCACTTACCCCGAATTTCTGGCGGGCACCTACCGACAATGATTATGGAGCAAAATTGCAACTGAAATATAATGCATGGAAGAATCCGGATATCAAACTCATATCACTGAAAAATAACATTGTAGACAATCAAGCGGTTATTTCAGCAGAATATGAGATGAAACAGGTTTCTGCTAAACTGTATATCACTTATACCATCAATAACCAAGGAGCGGTTCAGGTAAACCAAAAAATGATAACGGACAAGGCGGCCAACGTTTCCAATATGTTCCGCTTCGGCATGCAACTGGTTATGCCGAGGTCATTTGAAAATATTTCCTATTATGGCCGTGGTCCAATGGAAAACTATAGTAATCGTAATCATTGTACGGATTTAGGCATTTACAATCAAACTGTTGATGAGCAATTCTCTCCTTATATCCGTCCGCAAGAAAATGGCACAAAAACGGATATCCGCTGGTGGAGACAGTTGAATATAAGTGGAAATGGATTGCAGTTCGTAGCTGACGCTCCTTTTTCAGCTTCTGCTTTGCACTACACAATCGAATCACTGGACGAAGGTTTGGAAAAACAACAAGGACACTCTGAGGAAGTAGAAAAAGCCGATCTGACAAATGTATTGATTGATAAAGCCCAGATGGGACTGGCTTGCATAGACAGTTGGAGTGCACTTCCAGAACCGGAGTTCATGTTACCGTATGGTGATTATGAATTTACATTCATCATGACACCGGTGCAAAATAAAGTAGTGATTCAATGAAAATGATGAATTTCTATGTATTGAGTAATATTTTACCTTAATTCGTATCTTAATCAAGATATGAAGAAAATTATTCAAAAAACGATTATACAATGAAATTTATTACAGCTATCTTATCAGCCTTCTTCTGCTTGTCCATACAGGCACAACTAGTGACTTATCCCGGTACACTGAGTACCGGGATGCCGCACAATGATGACTATACCGTACGCGTACGCATCCCCGGCGGCGAATGGAAAGATTTGTTCGAATACAACGTACAGGTAGATATGGACAAAGTGCAGAATGCTTCCATGGTGCAATTTGATATGGGAAGTCCCGTAGAAGTAATGGTGAAGAAGAACAATGGCACTGTGCGCGAAGTAGCCATACGCCCTTTGAGTAAAGGTATTGAATACAAGCAGATACAAAACGCCATTCTTTTCACTCTGGAAAAGCCACAATATCTCTCCATTGAGTTTAATGGTGACCGACTGCACAACCTGCATCTTTTTGCCAACCCGATGGAGACTGAAAAATATGAAAAAGAAACTAAAGGAGTAATGTATTTCGGCCCGGGCACACACCGCCCCAAAGACTTACCCAACAATCAGATACGGATACCAAGTAATACAACCGTATATCTGGCCCCCGGAGCTGTGGTCAAGGCAAAACTCGTGGTAGACAAAGCCGAGAATGTCCGCATCATCGGACGGGGAATCATAGACCACGCTGTACGGGGCATTGAAATCACTGATTCCAAAAATATATGGATAGATGGCATTACAGTAGTGAATCCGGACCATTATACCGTATTTGGAGGTGGTTCCACAGGAATTACGATTAAAAATCTGAAGTCCTTCAGTTGTAAAGGATGGAGTGACGGTATAGATATGATGTGCTGCCGCCAGGTACTTATCGACAATGTCTTTATGCGCAATTCGGACGATTGCATTGCTTTGTACAATCACCGCTGGAATTGGTGGGGAGGTTCATCTGATATTACCGTGCAAAATTCTATTCTTTGGGCAGATGTGGCACATCCCATCAATGTAGGCGGTCATGGCGATCCGGACTCGCCGACAGGAGAAGTGATAGAGAATCTGACTTTCCGTAACATCGACATCCTGGAACATGACGAGGATGACCCGATTTATCAAGGTTGCATGACAGTGGATTGTGGTGATAAGAATCAGGTTCGTAATATTCTCTTCGAAGATATCCGGGTAGAGAATATTCAGGAAGGACGACTGTTTTATGTAAAAGTACGTTTCAACGAGAAATATGATAAACAGCCGGGAAGCGGCATTGAAGGCATTACTTTCAGAAATATTACATATACAGGCATAGGAGAAAATCCATCGTTGATTCAAGGACTGGACAAAGAACGAACCGTGCAAAACGTGACGTTTGAAAATGTAGTAATCAATGGAGAACGGATGAAGGACTTGAAAGGAATAGTAACCAATGATTTTATAAAAGGGATTAAGATAAAATGAACAATCACGGAGAAATAACAGAAAATAATTGTCCCGATGTAACCTTATCACTATTTTAGCGTCTCAGATTATAAACCAAATGAAAAACAAATAATGGAATTCATCAAATCTTTATGCCTTGGCGGCATAACAACCACTATGCTCCTGAGCGGATGTACCCAGAAAAATATTACTTTAGAAGGCAAAGTAACGAATACATCCGGCGCTCCCATTGTATATAACATCACTACAGATGGCATTTACTTACCGAACAAGATTGATACTTTACGTTTAAATGCCGACAGTACGTATCAGATTACCTTACCTGTAAACGGGAACGAAAAGCTGACTCTTTTTCTATATGGTGAGCGAAACTTAGGTAGTATCTATCTTGCTCCGGGAAAACAGACGCTCGATATCGATGCTTCCAAATCCAATGAACTAAACCCGGTTGACGGCTTGACGAAAGAAAATGAAATACTCAAGAAACTGGCTGATCTGAATGAAAACGTATTTAATCTGCGTGCACGCCGGGGAGATATCTTTAACGTCGGCAAGGACACGGTTGCCTCATCCGTATATCAAAAGCTGACAGACTACGCTACTACATTAGAAAACGAAGTGGCAGAAGTGGACGATCAGCTCAGACAGAGAGCCATACAAGATATACGTATACAGGCTTTGATGGCATATATGAATCAGTATTTCGGTAACTACCGGAGAGGTTCCGAAACGCTCAAGAAGGAATGGGACGACGCTTACGCCCAGATGTTGGATTTTGCAAACGTCGGTCAGGCTGAAAGCGTATTCTCTCCTGCATTTGCAGATGTCGTATCGAATATGGCAGGCATAGATATTTTCATGAAACATGAAAGGCGCACGAATGATGACAATGAACGCAATCAACTATTATTCGATTGGTATAAAACAAATCTGCAAGGCCGGGTACAGGAGGCTGCAATGGGACTTCTCATTCTGGAAGATGAAAGCCGTGAGTATTTTGCAACTGGTATTCCTGCATTGTATGAGGAATTCAAGACATTATATCCCCAAAGCGTGCTAATGCCGAAATTAGAAACAGCGATACAGAAGAACAAAGCGTTCAATGAAACCGAACTTCCGAAAGACATTCATATATTGAATACGGACAGTGTACGCACCTTTAAGGAAATTACTGACTTATACCCGGGTAAAGTGATCTTTATCGACGTATGGGCTACCTGGTGCGGTCCTTGTCGTGCATCGTTTGCACACATCAAACCTTTGCAGAAATATGCTGCTGAAAATGATATCGTGTTATTGTATGTTTCCATCGATACTCCCCAGAAAGCTGAACTCTGGAAAAAAATGACAGGGCACTATAACTTAAAAGGAGAGCATGTCATCATCAACGAGGCTTTCAAAATGGAAATTTATGAGAAGTTCGGGCGGAACGGTATGTTGTCAATCCCGCATTATGCCATTGTCAATAAAGAAGGAGAACTACAATTCCCATCGGCAGCCAGCCCGGAAGATATGGATAAGTTGACGGAACAACTGAAAGAAGCCTCTAAATAAAAGATTATTAACGAATACTAAGGCTCACCGAAATATAACAAAAACAGGCTGATTCCACAAATCTTTTGATTTTTATGGATTCAATTCCATAAATCTTATAAGATTTGTGGAATCATTGTTTTAAATCCCTTATTTTTGAGTGAAGCTTATTCCTCGTTCGTATTAATACTGTAAAAAACAAAAAAACATGAATAGATATAGACTGCTTTTTTCGATCATCCTCTTGCTGTTCTTCTCTCCCTGTTTGCGGGCAGGGGAATGGCAATGGTCTGTGACCCTTGACGGATTCGTCTCTAATGAAACGAACCGGAATCCTACGGCTTTCTTGTGGATACCCGCTGACTGTATGCAGATAAAAGCAATTATTGTAGGACAACACAATATGAGCGAAGAAACTCTTTTTGATAATCCCCTTTTCCGCGAAAAGATGCAGAAGCTTGGAATCGGCTTTGTATGGATAACTCCCGGTATCGATCAGCAATGGGATGTATCGAAAGGCACACAACAGATATTTGAGAAAATGATGGTCTCCCTGGCAGACGTCAGCGGATATAGCGAACTGAAAAATGTCCCCATCGTTCCCATAGGCCATTCGGCTATGGCTACCTATCCCTGGAACTTCGCAGCATGGAATCCGGAACGCACTTTGGCTATCATTTCCCTGCATGGCGATGCTCCGCGTACGAATCTTACCGGCTACGGGCGTGAGAATCTGGAATGGGGACGTACCCGTAATATAGATGGAATACCCGGACTGATGATTGAAGGAGAATATGAATGGTGGGAAGCCCGGGTAAATCCGGCACTGGCCTTCCGCATGATGTATCCTGAAAGTTGCATCTCATTTCTGTGTGACGCAGGACGGGGACATTTCGATGTGGCAGATGAAACAGCCGCATACATTGCTCTATTTCTGGAAAAAGCTATCAATCAACGACTGACGGATGAAGTAACGAAAGACGGTAAAGTAAAACTGAATCCGGTGAACCCAACCAAAGGCTGGCTGGCAGAACGCTGGCATCCCGATCAGAAGAAGCGAGCCAAAGCCGCCCCCTATTCACAATATAAAGGTGATCCTCACGATGCTTTCTGGTATTTTGACCGTGAAATAGCGGAAGCGACCGAAACACGGTATACACAAAGCCGCGGAAAGAAAGAACAATATCTGGGTTTTGAGCAAAACGGCAGTTTACTGACATACGACAAGAAGCAGCATGTACGTGTACAGCCCCGCTTCAATCCGGAAGCCGATGGAATCACTTTCCACCTGAAAGCCGTATGTACGGATTCCCTGAGAACCAAACTATCTGATGAGCATGCAGATGCAACACCGATAATCAGTCGCATCTGTGGACCAGTAGAAAAGGTAAATGACACCACATTCATGGTATCTTTCTATCGGATGGGTATGAATAATCCGCGCCGTACCGGTGATATATGTCTGTTGGCAAGCCAGACAGGAGACCGGAAGTATAAAAGTGCTGTTCAAGAAGTCAGTATCCGCATCCCCTACCGGAATACGGAAGGACAAAGGCAGTATATATTATTTCCAGGATTACCCGATGTGAAAGCGGAAAGCGGTTCTTTATCTTTAAAAGCCACAAGCGACTGTGGACTGCCCGTCTCTTACTACATCAAAGAAGGTCCGGCTGAAATAAAAGGAGACCAAATTGTATTCACTCCTATCCCACCCCGCAGTAAATTTCCGGTAAAAGTAACGGTAGTTGCCTGGCAATACGGTATTGCAGGCAAAGTACAGACGGCTGAACCGGTGGAACGAAACTTCTATATATTGAAATAAACATTATAAGCCATGAAAACATATTTTCTATTTATATGTGCCATCTGTTGTTATCTTACAGGGAATGCACATTCGACGGAATATAACATTTTCCAGTTCGGAGCTTCCAAAGACACTTCTGTCGTACAAACTCAAGCCATCAATGCCGCTATTGAAAATTGTCACCGGCAAGGCGGAGGCAAGGTTATCATTCCTTCAGGGATTTATAAATCAGGAACGATTTTCCTGAAAGATAATGTAGAACTACATCTTGAAAGCGGGGCATACCTCTATGCCAGTGATAATTACGATGACTTTCCTGTGCAACCACAAGCATCTTACCGTTCACAAAAAGATGCCGGTGGCTGGGTTTCCCTCATCTATGCAGTAGATGCAAAAAACATCAGTATTACCGGAAAAGGTACGATAGACGGAAAAGGAAAAGGACGAAAAGGGCGTATCAGCGGATTGGGCGGCGACCGTAACGGACGGCCTCGTAACATTCTGTTTATCTCATGCAAAGATGTGCATGTGGAAGGTATTACAATGAGAAATTCCGCACTTTGGAATCAGCATTATTTGAATTGCGAAGATGTTACCATCGATCACATAAAAGTGTACAATCATAGTAATGGCAATAATGACGGAATAGACATCGACGGTTGCCGCCGTTTTATCCTTTCCAACAGCATTATCGACTCTGACGATGACGGTATCGTATTGAAGAGTACGGGTACGGCTCCCTGTGAAAATGTAATTATCAGCAACTGTATTGTCAGCAGCTTTGCCAACGCCATTAAATGTGGAACAGAATCAACGGGCGGCTTTAAGAATATTTCAATCTCCGACTGTATCGTAAAACCAAGCCGTCATACCGGGGAGCGGATTCTAAAATCAACTCCAAGTGGCATTACCGCCATTTCATTGGAAATTGTAGACGGCGGAATAATGGATGGGGTTACCATCAATAATGTTTTGATTGAAGGGACTGAATGTCCACTTTACATACGCTTAGCCAATAGAGGAAGACAGTACCCGGATGATGCACCGGTTCCTCCCGTCGGAAGAATGCGAAATATCCAAATCAGCAATATTACTGCCTACGGAACCGGTAATTTCTGTTCTTCAATCACGGGTATCGAGAATGCAAAAATAGAGAACATATATCTGAACAATATCCGTTTCATGAATCGCGGCGGACTGGTGGAAGGTGCTTTTCTGCCTGATCCGGCAATGGAAGGAAAACGCCACGATGTAGCAAGCGGAACGAAATGGAATAGATACTGGTCTTCTTTCAAAGAAGTGAAGGAAGACGAAAAGGGTTATCCCCAGCCCACTGTATGGGGAAATCTGCCAAGTTATGGATTGTTCATCAGAAATGTGGAGAATATCACAATAAATGACGCTACGTTCATGCCCGAAAAACCGGACCCACGTATTCCCGTGATTGCCGTAAATGTAGGTAACCTGCAAATGAACCGTATACAAGTGGATAGCCGAAAAACTGACACAGACGTTTTAATGCATAATGTATGGCAACATAAAATAGATGCTCAACTCCGCATTTCGGGAGAGACGGCTGATTTTAAGTCCGGTCGCATCGATGTTGGCAATGGCTCGCTCTATTATGAAGAAGCCGGAAGCGGAGAACCTGTAATCTTTGTACATGGCCATTCACTGGATCACAGAATGTGGGATGAACAATTCGCTGAATTTGCCAAAGAATACCGTGTGATCCGTTACGACTTACGGGGGTATGGTGCTTCTTCCTCTCAGACCGAAGATTATCAGTTTACCCATGTACAAGACCTGGTGACACTGATGGATTCTCTCCATATCCGGAAAGCACATATAGTTGGCTTGTCGTTAGGTGGTTTCATCGGTGCCGATATGTTAGGTTGGTTTCCCGAACGCATGGCATCAGCTTTCCTTGCAAGTGGAAATATACGTAAGTCGAAAGGACCTAGCCAACCTATGACCAAAGAAGAAGCTCTGAAACGGGATGAAGAAATTGCCGCCCTGAAAGTGAAAGGAGTCGACGTCATGAAGCGTGAATGGTTTGAAGGGCTGATGAGTTCGGGAGGTACCCGGAAAGAAAGGATGCGTCAGCCTTTATGGGAAATGATTGATGACTGGGATGCCTGGCAACCATTACACAAAGAAGTACGGGTAGTTGCAGGTCTGGATGCTTATGAAGCCATAAAAAAGAATCATCCCACAGTGCCGACTTTAATCGTGGAAGGCAAGTCAGCCAACAACCGCTATTCCAATCAACCGGAAATTCTGAAATATCTGCCGAACGGAAAGCTAAAGGTGTTGGAAGACTGCGGACACATGCTGAACATGGAACAACCTGAAGCATTTAATGCTGCATTGCGTGAATTTCTGAAACAATAAATTCACGCAATACAGATAATGCTATAAAATATAGAATGTTTGTGTGATAGGTTCGGCCGTTTGAATCTTAGGTTCTCCACTCCTGCCATACTGCCACGCCACTACCGTAACTTTTACCGGATAAACAGCACGCGGAGGAATCGGTGTAAATATCAACTGATTTCCCTCCACTCTGGCCGGTCCGGATTCTACATAAAAGCCAACAGGCAAGCCACTGTCGGAAGAAGCTTGTAATGTGACAGACTTTATTCCTCGTTTGACATCAGCCAACGCAGCAAAGGAGACTTTCTGTGGTGCTCCATCTATATTGCGAACAGGTATGGTGATCTGCGCCTGCTGAACAATCGGTTTATATTCCTTATCTCCCGGATGACGAACAGCAAAAACAATATCAGCCTTAGAGGATGCCCAGGAAATACTCCGATTCCATTCGACCTTGAAGGTATGGTTGTGAATTACTGCGGGGCCTGTTATCATTTCAAAGCAAATGGAATTATCCGCTGCATGGCCAATGCGTGTACCTACAGGCAGGTCCGTCCAATTCTTCAGGCGGGGACTATCACCGGGAACCGTATCCAGGAAAACAGGAGTCAGATGAAAAGAAACTCCATCTCCCTGAGGCAGAAATACCGGGTGAAGTTGCAAATGACTGTCACGCTGAACTACCGGCTTACCTTCTTGCACGACACCCACTAACTGCGGCTTCATGTTCCGGAAACGGGCTTGATAGGCCTGAGTAGCTTCTACCATTTCTTTATCAAAAAACCAGAAAGCATCATCCGGATTACCTTTATATTCTGCTACAGGCGCAGGCATACAAGTGGGTGGTTGATTCTTTTTCCAACGCTCAGCGAGCCAACCGGTTTTAGTAGGATCCACATGCCCGTATTGCAATGCTTTCTTTATATAAAGTGCGATATACTCAGCCTTACCGGGCGAATAAGCAAAATGGCCTTCGGCAGGACAAGCCAACATGCTCAATGGCAACAAAGGATGTTCTTTCCGCTCCTTCAATCCCTCATTACTCCAGGTATGTGCAGATTCATACTCCCCCATTGTTTCAAGACATGGGATATAGTCGATATTACGCTCTCCCCAGATATCCAGATTCAGCCATTTATCACGTACATAAGGCCACTGTCCACTGACTGAGATACAAGCTAATGTACGGTCGGGCATATATGCAGCTAAATAGTAGGGCCAGCTGGCAGCTGCCGAATGTCCGATACCAATCAATGGAGCCGATGCCAACTCCGTATATCCTGAAACTGACGCCAGATCTTTCAGAAAACCCTCTAAAGTTTCCCATGCTCCATCTGTAAAGTCGAATCCATGATTGAAAGAAGGACAAACCCATATTTGTGCTACATCCAATTCTGCCATCTTAATGCGGAAGTTCTCATCTTCCATTATAGAAATTTCTTCCATATTATGCTGTGCCACAAGCACAGCTTTCACGTGTTTACATTTCTCTGGTATCCATAAATAGGCTTTGGCATCAGGATTTTTCGGTTGTTTAGCAAAATTACGTACCGGCACAGCCCACTGCCATACGGCAGTCTGGGCTGAGACAGTGAACGTGATTACAATAAGAAATACCAACGAAAACAAAACTCGTATATTCATAGTATGCTTATCAGATACTTCCCGTACCACCCTATTTCTTGTTTTCACATGTTTCATCACAGTTTCTGTTGTTTATAAGTTTTTAAAGATTTATCCTTAGTAACCTCGGGCACTAAACGAATGGCAGAACCTCCCGAAGCCCTCAGATTAAAATGCAGCACAGTCTTGGCATTGACGCGGAATTTTGAGACTCTGACTTTCGTTCGTGTAGGAATAGATTTGTCGCCATCCGTATAGATTTCAGCCACATAATCTTTTCCGGCAGGCAGAAAACTCAAATCAACCGGCAACGTCCGTGCTTCATTATTTGTAATTGAGCCTATGAACCATTCCTCTCCTCTCCGGCGAGCTACAGTAATAAACTCACCGACTTCACCTTGTAAAACCTTCGTATCATCCCAGGTGGTGTACACATCATCAAAGAACTTTAATTCCGGTTCGTCCTGTGAATCCGAAGGTTTATCATACCAGTACATATATTGCAGGGGACTGTAATAGACAGCTGCTAAGGCCAATTGATGCGCCGGTGTAGTCTGGATGGACTTAGAACGGGGAACACCATAATTATCTTTTTCAACATTCAGCCTGCCAAAGTCCTGGCGATAGTAACATATTGTATAATCAGCTGCTCCGGCTACAAAGCGGGTAAAAGGCAACGTAACATTGTGAGTGGCATCCGGAAATTCTTCATTGCCGCGAATACCTTCCTGAGTCATCAGATTAGGATAAGTACGACTAAAGCCTGTCGGACGGTATTCATCATGAATGTCTACCATCAGCCCATAATCAGCACACTTTTTCACGGCTTCGTGCATCCATTTTGTCCACACCTGCGAACCTACCTGCACAAACCCAAACTTAATTCCAGAAATTCCCCATGATTTATACAAAGGAAGTATCTCATCCAGCTGTTGCTGCAAAGCCCGCTGATTAACATAGAGCATAACTCCGATGCCATGCTGCTTCGCATAAGCAACCACTTCTTTCAGATTCAGTGCATCTATTTTCGGATTCCTACGCGGATCAAGTGTTACAGTAGTGGCATCTGAAGCCTTATCATACTCAAAACCATACCAACCGGCATCAAAGTGGATATATTGCAGATTCCGTTTTACAGCAAAGTCTACCAAAGCTTTTCCACCTTCTGTGGTCAAGGTCACTTCACGCATCACTTTTCCCGGTTTAATCCAGGAAGTATCCTTAATCCGACATGGCGGATTAAGATTTAACAGGATATCGTTGTGTTCTAAAATCTCACCCGGCTTGTCAGCACACATGATTACACGCCACGGAGTAGAATAAGGTGCAATATCTTCTACCGGACCATACATAGCCGATATAATCGTATTCTTTTTAGTCGATGACACATTGAACTTCGTACGTACATAATCCACCACTTGCGCTTCAGCCAGGCAGACATATCCTCCACCTGCCAGTGTCAGCAGCAATGGACGGTCCGACTCGCCCGGCCAGTTTTCAAGAGGCAGATAAGAATACGGGGTCTGAGCTTTAGGGGTAAAATAGGCTTTAGTACCTTCGGGCATGGTATATTCTGTATACTCATCTGTAATCTTCAGATATTGTCCGCCCGGAAAATGGTAACGGAAGGCAATTCCCTCATCATAGGCACGGATATCAAGAATCAACTTATCACGTCCATTCTGACGATTGACAAGTATTTTCCATGCATTATAGCAGTCTTTAATTTCACTTCTTTCACCATAGACCGGATGCCAGATCGTATCTTTCCGACTACTATCCACAGTTCCGATTTCAACTCCATCCCGCCATTCTACATTTGCATTGATTCCCAATAAGGAAGGTTTTACTGTCTGTTTTCCGTTCCAGGTCAAAGAATAATGTAATTGTCCACCGCTATCACTCAACGTAAACTGGTATTTTCCATCCGGTGATGTCATATTCACCTCCTTGCCCTGTACACTCAAAGACAAAGCTACCCATAACACTCCTACAAATAATTTTTTCATTTCAGAATTCTACTTTATATTATTACTTTACATATTGTACGTGTTTCACAAAATCGCCAGTTTGTATATTCGGGCTATCAGCACCTATTCTTGTGCCATAGTATTCGACATTATCGAATATGATACCGGAAACATCATGCCGTTCATCGATTCCCTGAATCAGTACGGCTCCTCTTTCCGCCTTGCGATCACTTTCTTTGCCATAAGTGGTAATATTACGGAAAGTTACATTATGAATATAAGGACCATAAGAAGGAACAAATACAAATTCTCCATAACCACAACTTCCGGGACCACGTCTGCCAGGTCCCACCTTTATATCATTCGGAGTAGGTTTCTCTATCGGACGTGTACCCACTAACTGAAGTGCAGGTGTCAGCTTTATCAGATTATACGGAATTTCTCCATTAATCCTGATATTCTCAAAACACAAATTCTCCATTGGCATTTCTCCTGTAGGATGCAACCAGAATATCTGAACACGGTCACGGTCAGGAAAATGAATCACATCCACATTACGCGCTGTGAAATTACGAAATACCGGACAACTGCTTTCCGTTGCCATACGAAATACATTGGCAAAATCAACCCAGAACACACAGTTCTCTACTACTATGTTCTCAACCGGTTTTGATTCTCTTTCTCCTCCGGCACGGGTTATCCCCTTCGGAGAAACCGAATCATCATCTGTCCGAAAAAAACAATTCCGAATCGTCACGTTACTGGAATTGCAAGGATCTACACCGTCATCATTACCTACACGGGAACCTGCCAAACGAATACGATCTATCAAAACCCGGTCACAATTCTGAGGTACAATAGTCCAATAATAAGAACCTTTTATGATAATATCCCTCATTACCAAATTATTGCAGTTCTTAGCATTTATCATATAGTCAGTGGGGCCGGCATTATGTTCCCAATCGGAACCATCTAAAATTCCCCTACCGCAAATTGTAATATTATCGCCTGTAGCCTCTATACCGGCATTGACTACCGCACCCCCTGCCAGATAAAGTGTTTGATTACTGCCCAGTCTGATCAAACCGTTTTCAGGATTATGTTCCCCAGGACCAAAATAAATAACATTCGGATCATTCTTTGAAGGAATATCTGTTTCCAATTCATTACAGAATAGAATCAACGGGCTGTTACAACCATCCGGCTCAAAAGATATATCACAAGGTTCGTTCAGATGGAAAGTAGCAATATCTTTATTAACAGAAGGATGAATTGCATATTTATCCGGTAATATATTCAAGTGATCCAGAGATAGTTTACTCTTAATCTTAACAGTCACTGTTCCTGAGAAATCAAAATATGCAATCGAATATTTTTTATCATGATGCTGTGTTTTCGCCATATAAACGGGTACCGAAACGCCATCCACTTCTACCATATAATCGGAAGATAAAGTCTCTCCTTTCGGAGCTGGATAGCTGATAACTTTGGCATTGACTGTTAATATTGACAATGCAGCTAACAGTAACAGATGAACAATTCTTTTCAATGATGTTTCCATAATACTTTTCATATTTTCAAAGTTAGTAAATTATTGTTTTTTGATGTATCATCTTTTATTAAAAGACGTATAACGGCTTGTTTTTACTCAATACAGAAAGATTTAAATTCCTTTTTCTTTTATATGTGTTCTCGGATGGGCTGGGAGGATAAAAGTACAAAAACGTACTTTTGAAAAGGACCTTAGCTATATTTAACCCTTTTCCGCATTGATGTTTATCGTATAATTGGAAGTCCAAGAGGTAAAGATAAAACCAAGTAAAACAGAAAATGAAAAGAAGGACTACCTTCGTCTGTGAAGATAGTCCTCTAAATATCAGTCATCTGTTATACCTATTCCCATCCAGGATTATTACCAAGTTCCTGTCCATTAGACAAAGTATTTAACCATGTAACAGGAATAGGACGAAGTTTATATTTACTTTTAAAAGTAGTCTCATTTAATTGGGTCTGGATTAATCCACCTGTAATATTTGTAACATCCCAGTTGTATTTCAAAACCCTTTCAGCCAGTTTTCCTGTACGTTGCAGGTCGTTCCAACGTGGTGCTTCTCCATAAAGTTCCAATGCTCTTTCATCCAATACATTATCCACTGTAACAGTACCTGCATATTCTTGCAATCCACTTTCCGGTGTATTATTCATGGCACGTTTACGTATCTGATTTATATAATACAAAGCATTAGAATTATCTCCCATTTTAACAGCAGCCTCAGCAGCAATTAAATAAGTCTCAGCTAAACGGAACAAATAAATATCACGAGTTCCATTTTCGACTGTTCCTGAACTGTTATAACGAGTATTGCAATCTTTAAATTTCCAAACAGGAAGCCAAGCGCGTGACTTAGAGTTAAAGCTCTGATAACCTGTTTTATAATAATCATCATTACCGGCATCAGTATACGTTCCCTCAGGATAATTATAGAAAAAACGCCCACGGTTATTGGCCGCTGTTTTCTCAGCATCTGTATATTGCTTATATCCACTCTCCCCGGGAACGGGGAAATAAATAACTGTATCCCCCTTTGCTACATTCACACCATTCGTACTTTCAAACCAGTTTCTACCATAAGCGCGTCCATCTACAGAAGTTGCCGGATCACCATTCAACGGGCTCATAAAAGTAACTTCCGTACGTCTGTCTTTTTTCCAGTCGAATAATAAATAACTATATTTGGTCGGCATTACAGAAGCATAATCATTACAATAAATCGAAGAAAATCCCAAATCAGTCCAACCTTCACGATAAACAAACAAATAGAATTCTGTCTGAATATTATTATTCCATCCTGATCCGGCAGAGAAATTAATACCAAAGATAATTTCATCGTTCTCTTCATTTGCCTGACGATGAACCATTGCATAATCATCCAACAAGGCATGTCCGGAATTATTAATTACATCTACGGCATCATCATAAGCCTTTTTAAAATCATCATCTTCCGCATAACTCTGATATCCGCGAGTTAAATAAACAAGGGAACGAAGATGTTTTGCCGCAGCTTTTGAGGCACGTCCATAATTAGCCGCAGTCTGCTTCATTGGAAGAGAAGAGTCCATGACATCCTGCAAATCAGCCAGAATTTGTCTGTAAAAATCAGCACCACTATTCAATTGCGAAGTTGTAGAAGGTGAAGTCGGCTCTTCCAAAATCAACGGAGCTTGTCCCCAATTCTTCACGATTTCAAAAAGATATAAAGCACGCAAAAACTTGGCTTCCGCAACCCGCTGAGCCAATACCCCCTTATCAATGCCATCAAATAGATCCTGATCTTTTGTAACTACCGCACCGGCGCGACCAATAGCGGCATTGACATTTTTCAACGATTCGTATACTACTTTCCATTGATTATAAACAGTAGCATTGTCATTAGCATAATCCACCGTATACTGATTTAATGCATTGGTAGCCGTACCGTCATTCTGAGTTCCCAAATCCGTCCCAAGTTGGGTCAACAGAAAATAATTCGTTGTATTATATACTGATTTTAAAGTGGAATAAGCTCCATTTATAAGAGATTCATATCCTTCAGCCGTAGCATAATATTCTTCGGCAGACTGACTGGACCAATTTTTTTCATCTAGAAAAGACGAACACCCCGAAACTGCGAATACAGACGCCAGCAGGAGACCTTTAGTAAAAATATTTTTTGCTTTCATATTATCCTAATTATTTGAATGATAAATTAATACCGAAAATCACATTTCGAGTCATTGCATCCGATGTATTGATACTGACATTCAACTGTTCAGGATCAACCACATCCTTTGCACAAAAAATAAATGGATTCTGAACAGTTGCATATAGACGCAAATTACCTAATTTCATTTTTTCAAGAACTGACGGTTTGAAAGTATACCCCAAAGTAATATATGAGAGTT
>ENA-UESU01000455-UESU01000455.1-human-gut-metagenome-genome-assembly--contig:-NODE-455-length-33728-cov-14.133815_pt1 | contig 33728 bp, 30 predicted proteins | sample MGYA00243007_ERZ508008 | MGnify/ENA primary metagenome ERZ508008 (study PRJEB26167, sample SAMN06115399) | human gut metagenome | host: Homo sapiens | place: China:Henan | collected 2016-06-23...
AGGCGGATATGCTCGTCGATAGGAGGTATGCCTCCGGCAGAGAAGCGCCGCAGATATTACTCGGATAAGACAGGCAAGTCGGCGGCCGCAATGGAATAAATATCCACGTAACGGGGTGGATATTTATTCCATTGCACTGCTGCTCAAATTTTTTGAGTGAAATGTGTAAAGCTATATTGACAATATCAAAATTAATTGAGCCGGTAAACAAAATGCGAGAGCAACTAGCAAAGACACACTGAATATAGTACAACGTAACAAAATAGAACGTAGCTGACATTACCCCTGTTCGTCCAAAACGAGCGGGAGGCTTTTTTTGTCAGCGCGTGAAGCTCTGCGTTGCGCGGATTATTCAGTCTTGATTACAGCGCGGTATTTCGTCCCGCGTCCGTTTCCGATTTTCTCGATTTCGCCGGATTTCAGTAATCTGCCGAGTTCGACCTCGACGGTCGTAATGCTGATGTCGGGAAGTTTGTCGCAAATATCACGTTTGGAAACAGGCAGCAGACTGCCCGTTATAAAATCCTCGATTCGCTGTTTCTTTGTTGTCTTTTTATCCTTGAAATTTGCAAATCTGCTGTCCAGCTCAAAGTAGCTCATTTTCAGGTTAAACAGAAAGTTGTCGATGAACGGAAAGTAGCTGTTATCGTTCTCGTGCCAGCGCTCCGAGGACTTCTGCAAGGACGTGTAATAGTAATTTTTGTAGGTGTTGATTTGTCCCTCTATCGACACATATTTACCCGCGCTGAATCCGCTTTTATACAGCAAAAGCAGCGACAACAGCCTTGACATTCTGCCGTTTCCGTCGCGGAACGGGTGAATACAGAGGAAGTCCAGAATCACGCACGGGATAAGCAGCAACGGGTTGATTTCCGACTCCGAATACGCGGCATGGTACGCAAGGATAAGCTGCTCCATCGCCGCGGAAGTTTCGCTTGCGGGAACCGGCGTGAAACGCACGCTGCGTACTCCCCGGCGGTCGGTTTCCATGATGAAATTGTCCTCCGTCTTGTACTTCCCCGCGAAGTCGTCGCCGCTGGGCTGGAGGAGCATTCGGTGCAGCTTCAGTATGCTTTTTTCGCTGAACGGAATGTCAGAGTAACTGCCGTGAATAAGGTCTAGCGCGTCGCGGTAGCCTGCGATTTCAAGCTCGTTATGTCCCTGCGGCGCGGTGGATTTGTTCACGATGTCGCGGATACGCTTGTCCGTCGTGATTATCCCCTCGATGGCGTTGGAGCTTTTCACCGACTGTATCTTCGCGACGGATTCCATCGCCGAGAATACCTCCGCGAAGTCGGTTCGGCGAAGCTCCGCTTTAGCTTTCATCTCGTAGATCGAGGTCGCGGAGTTCATTATGTCGGCGGGGACGCTGATTTTTTTCAGGAATGTGTTGTCGAACTTTCGCATGGGGTTCTCCTTATATTGCGGTTTATCTGCATATATTATAGCTTATTATATGCAGATTGTCAACACGCAATATTGAGAAATTACTCAATCCGGAATGTTGCGCGCGAACTCATTCTTGATTTCCGAGAAGTCTATCTAGTAGTTCTCCTGCGCGGAACGCTTGCCCTTTTCCAGCTCGCTCATCAGCCGCAGGAGAGCAACGATTTCCTCATATTCATCAATTCAAAAAAATTTCCGACTGCCGCTATCGGCAATTTCAGCAAATTGTTCTCTGGAAATTCTCTTGATTTTTTGCCGATAACGGTATATAATATTCAAAAGGAGTTGAAATCATGAAATACATATCCGTAAAGCAAGCCGCGGAGCTGTGGAACCTGTCCGAACGCAGCGTCCGGAATTACTGCGCACAGGGACGCATAGAGGGCGCGTTCCTGACCGTAAAGACATGGAATATCCCGGAGAATGCGACCAGGCCCACGCGTACTGCGACGGCAAAGAAAGCGCCCTCCACCCTCGCCGAGATACTCGCAGACGAAATGCAGAGCGGCCGCAAGGGCGGTATCTACCACAAGATACAGGTGGAGCTGACTTACAATTCCAACCACATCGAGGGCAGTCGGCTGACCGCAGACCAGACGCGCTACATCTTCGAAACCAACACGATCAGCGTGCTGAAAGACGAAACCGTCAACGTGGACGACATCATCGAAACGTCCAACCACTTCCGCTGTATTGACCTCATCATCGAGAACCGCAGTAAAAAGCTGTCCGAAGCGTTCATCAAGGAGCTTCACCGCGTTCTGAAATCCGGAACTTCCGACAGCCGGAAAGCGTGGTTCGCGGTCGGGGACTACAAGAAGCAGCCGAACGAGGTCGGCGGCGAAATTACCACGCTCCCGGGGGACGTTCATGCGGAAATGCGCAGGCTCCTTACGGAGTACGAAAACGGCGCGCCGAAAACCCTCGAGGACATCGTGGAATTCCACGCGAGGTTCGAGAAGATACACCCGTTCCAGGACGGAAACGGCCGCGTCGGGCGGCTCATTATGTTCAAAGAGTGCCTTCGCTCCGGCGTCGTGCCGTTCATCATCGACGCGAGCATTAAGCTGCTTTATTACAACGGGCTGAAAAACTGGGACAGCCAGCACGGTGACCTCATCAGCACCTGCCAGCTCGCACAGGACGCGTTCCGGGAGATGATGGGGTATTTTGAAATTACGGAAGTCTGATTATTTATTCATATAGTCAAGCGCAGCGAAAAACATCTCGTAAACATCGTCCCAGCCGTCCGGAGTATCAACTCCCCCGCCGTTTACCGAGCGGCACATTGCGGCGCAGGTTTCCTCGCCATCGTAGAGAAGTTCAGCCGCAGTTATCGGGAATCCCTCGGATGTTGCCAACTCACAGAGCGCGTTCACGGGATTTCTGTCGTTTCGGGTCGCGTATATTCTTTCGGTAAGTTCTTTATTGTTCTTTGATTTTTCAAGCAAGAATGTCAGACTGTCGTTCATTTTATCACTTGTATGATATAGTTAAGCCCCATATCATATCCTTTCATAAGATTTACGCTCATCTCCGAAGCAAGGGAAAATTTGAACAGTGGAGCGAGCGTAGCGAGAGGAACTGTTCAAATTTTCGGCGAACCGCGCCGAAATGTTATATAATAAGCTTGAACACCGTGGACTTTTTATTTTATCCTGCCGCATGACGGTTTTTAGGAGTTTATTGCCACGATTTTATTCAAGATGTTTATAGCTGGATAAAGCCCGTTCAGGTGACTTTTCATTTCATGCAAGGATACGCGGATAAAATCAGGTGGACAAGCGGTGCTACTTTTTTTTCGAGGTGATCACTATGATTTTTGTTGGAATTGATGTTGCTAAAGACACGCATTATGCTGCCGTTTCGGACGATTCCGGAGCGGTTCTGGTAAAGCCGTTTGCGTTTCAGAACAATGCCGAGGGCTTCTGCCTTCTGCTGAAAAAGCTGTCGGAATTTGACCGCAGCAAACTGCTCATCGGTCTGGAATCAACCGGAATTTATTCCGAAAACCTCATCTGCTTTCTTTACGAATCCGGTTTCAGGCTCGCTGTCATCAATCCTATTCAGACAGCAACTCTGCGCAAAACTGCAATTCGCAAAACCAAAACAGACAAGGTCGATACCATGCTGATTATCAAATCGCTCATGGTCAATTCTTATCGACTGTATTCTCAGCGTGACGCTGATTCCCTGAAACTGAGAACGCTTTGCCGTTTTCGTCAGAACCTCAAAAAATCCAAAGCGCGACTGAAAATTCAGCTTGCAGGATATGTCAATCTTGTGTTCCCGGAATTCGGTAAGTTTTTCAAATCAGGAATACATATCGCTGCTTCCTACGCTTTGCTTAAGAAGTATTCTTCACCCAAGGAGATCGCCGCCTTACGCACATCAACTTTGTGCACTCTTCTCTCAAAGGCGTCGCATGGGCGCTTTGGAAAAGATACAGCCGAAGCTCTAAAAAGTCTGGCTCTCTCCTCAGTAGGGGTGAAGAACCCTTATATATCCATTCAAATAGCCCAAACCATTGCACAGACTGAGCTATTGGAACAGCAAATTAAAGACCTGAATTCTGCCATTGAGGAAGCAATGGAATCCTTAAATTCCGTCCTTATGACAGTTCCCGGTATCGGTGCGGTCAATGCCGCCTGCATTCTTGGTGAAATCGGTGATATTAAGCGCTTCTCAAAGCCCTGCAAGCTTCTCGCCTATGCCGGTCTTGACCCGACTGTTCGCCAATCCGGGCAGTTTACCGCTAAATCTACCCGTATGTCCAAGCGTGGTTCTGCCTTGCTTCGATTTGCACTTATCAATTCTGCCTGGCAGCTCACCCTTAACGACACTACTTTCAAAGCCTACTACGACCTTAAACGCTCTCAGGGGCTTAACCATTACGGCGCTCTTGGTCATGTCGCTCATAAGCTCACCAGAGTTATTTTTAAGCTCTTGACTTCTGATACACCTTTCAATCCTGCCAAACTTGTCGCTTAATTTTTGGCGCTTTTGTCTATTGACTTTTCATAGCTGGTCTCCTCGCCTTTCATTTTACCACTATTTCCTATAAAATGCAAGATGGCCGTAGATGCGACTCTCTTGTTTCTTATTTAAATCCGTTCATTACTTCAGGTCTGAACGGCAACGTTATTTTGAATGCCTGTTCGGTTACCTCAAGCTTATGCTTAACCGTGCTGTTCTTATAGGAGTCCGCAATTTTCATCAGTCCGGTGCCGTCCGTTTCAACTATCATCGCCTTTATTCGTTCAGCAGATGTTGAACATACCGAACGGAACAAGTGGCAACCGATAATTCGACAAATAATGCAAATAAAAGAAACTCTCCCATAAAGCTCACCTGCAATAAGGTCAACTTTTGAGAGAGTTTCATTTCTTGATGGCTCATTTACCCCAAACGATAATTCAAATTACCGTAATGGCATACTGTCAGCGCGCCAGCCTTGTTCTGTTTTAACAAAACTGTAATCGGCATATTCCTTTTCATACTCATCATCTTTGGCTGAATCATAAATCGGTTCTTCACCAATATTGACATGCCAAGTTGTACGTTTCAGAACGATTCGATCATCAGTTTTGTCTGTCACTTGATATTCAGTTTTCACTACTGATGTATCACCCCCGCCGCTGACAGCTCCGATCCACAGAGCACCATCGTAAGAGTATATTCTGCTTGCTGCATCAGATATCAATTCATCTGCTTTTTCCTGGGTAAATACATCAAGCAGTGCTTTATAAAAGCTGTCATAACTTATTCCGGTAAAATAATAACGGTAGAGTTCACCTCCCGATTCTGATACATCAATGCTTGCCGATTCAGTCGATGCGCCAGTACCGTTGGGAGTCGGGAAATCACTTATTCCATAACTCAGCCATAATGCTAATGATTGAGCGCGCTTATAGCAATCGCCAATCTGATTGCAGCCGCTCTCTTTCAAGAAATCCGTATCAAATTCCGCCAAGGGGGTATATTCAAACTCCGACAGCTTTGCTCGATCATATATCCCATTTTCAGTCACTGTATAGGATTCCGCTATTGATGAGTTTTCATCTGTAGATGAACCAGAACTGATGTTGCTGTTCACTTGAGCGCTGTTTGTACAAGAGCATAAAACAAGGCTTCCAAGTAGAACTGCAATAATGATCAGATTTCTTTTCATATCAAGTAACCTCCTAGAGCGAGTAATTATGATTTCTTAAAGACGACAGCTTTGTTAGGAGCAGAATAACGTGTTGCCGAAGAAAGGACCTTAGTTTTGGCGTCCCACGGATCGATACATGTAAAATCATCAGCACTCAAAGTTGTGGAGTTGCCAGAATACTTTGTCACCACAACCCAATGCTCCATTGAACCAGTATTGACCTGTACTATTACGGGATATCCTGATTTCAGTGTGTTATATATTGACTTTAGCGACGTGCTGTCAGGCCCCGTTGACTTATATCCATATTTAGTTGCAATTGTAGACCACATTGCATATTCTAAATCTATGCCATCGTTTTTCAATGTCTCTGGGGACTTGTTAACGCACATTGCTGCACAGGTTGCTGCGCAACTGCTATTGGTTATCTGCTTATAAGCGGTTACTAATTTTCTTCGGTCAAGCAAAACTTCCTGTGTAACAGATATGGTAGCCACATTAGAGCCATTGACGCATACTACACCAGTGCTTCGAAAATCGCTTGTATTTGCTTTAACGGATACTTTAGCAGACGTGTTAGACACTTTGGTAATAGTGCACCAATCGTTGCCACCGCCAACCGTCCATGAACTGTCAGAACAGGTCACCTTTATTGTTTTTGAAGATGCTGTTGATTTAAATGAAAGATTACTTGGCGACACAGTTATTTTAGCATAAGCCTTGGCTTCAAGTTCATTTTTTATAGTATTGGTGTCCATAATATGTCCTCCTTAAAAGTGTGTTGATTACATACTGTTCTTTTCATGGCAATTGATTAGATTGCCACTTCTTCACTGTAAACCGTAATAGTTTCAGTCTTTCCATCGTTTGCGGTAAGCGTGAAAACTGTTTCAATGCGATAAGTTCCGCTTGACAACCCTGATTTAGTATGCAACATTGACAAATGATTTGAACTGTCTTTATCAGTCCAAGTTGCACCGCTTACAGTACTCCACGTCCACAAAAATCCCTGCTTTTGAAGTGTTTGTTTTCCAACTATTTTCTGAACTTTTTCCGCTTCTACAAATGAATAACACGAAGCTTTGCCGCCGTTTATACTTAAATCTGTATATGTGTTTGCTTCAATTGAGTATCGGGGCTTTACCGTTTGTACATATGATAAAGATTCGGCAGCAAATGAAGTATAATTCATTGCAGAAAAGGTTAATATTGAAGCTGCAAAAAAAGCCGTAATAACTTCTTTTTTCATTTTTGACCATCCTTTCTATTTTGGATTTCAATTATAACATCTTTTTTGGCAGTCTTTTGTTATGGTAAGATTTTAATTTTTTATAAGTTTGGTACTATTAGCCATTTTTTCTACTACTTCTTTGTTTAAGTTGCCAGAAACAGAGAATATATAATCATCATTTGCCCAGACAATTTTATTTAACAAAGAATCCTCATTTTGAGATGTCCACCAAAAACCGTCGCAGCCGTTTATTGTTACGCGTTCAATTTGCCTTTTTGCATTGTCAAAATGAGAATTGAAATGTGCTTTAGTATATTGGTAAAAAATTATGTAAGAATCAGAGTCGCTATTACTGAATTCTCGCATTAGAAAATTGTCACCGATATTTCCAATATGCTTTACTAATTCATAGCTATCAGGAACATATCCCAGCGAGTATTCTTGCTCAATAATATCTGGACTTCCAGTTACATCTGAAGCAAACATATGAATATTATCGTTGTGAACATTTCCTCTAAAGCCCGCTATCCGATACACCATCAGACCGGCAGTGATTAACGCCAGGAAGATCATTACTGCAATAACTAGCGCGGTTCGTCTTGTAAGGCGCACAGGTTTGTACTTCAAGCTACATCCAGAATTGAATAATTTCTTCATTGCCTTGCGATGCCTTATAGAAAAATGATGCATAGGAACATTGCAAAATTCTGAGAATTCTTTTTCATGGAGTTCATCTAATATACTACCAAGGTCAAATTGATTCATTTCTATTCTCCTTTTTCAGAAATTCGGTAATTGCTTTCCTAGACTGATATAATCTTTGCCTAACAACATTTTCACTTATTTTAAGTTGATTGGCTATTTCAGAATTTGACATTCCGAATGAAATACGGAGTTCCATAATGTCACGCTGAAGCTGCGGAAGACCAACAATAAAATCCATCAATCGTTGTTTTTGCAGAGAACCTACAATTATATCCTCAAGCAGCGGAATATTCTCGTCATATTCTGGAAGCTCTTCTGGAGCATTCATTACACAGTTTCTGAACATATCTACTGAAACATTTCTGATTATAACATCTGTATATGCAATCATTTTGTTATGGCTGAGAGAAAAAAATGTTTCTGGTTTAGATGCAATTCGGGAAAATGCTTCCTGAACAGCATCTTCAGCAAGATTTCTATCATGTAATTTTGAATAGGCAATAGCATAAAAACGGTTCTTGTACGTTTGGTAGAAATCAGAAAGTGTATTCCGTTGCTCATCAGTTTGAAGAATGGCTAAAGCAGTATTAATCATAATATTACCTCGATAATTTATTAATAATTACAGTATATCACATTTATAACAAAAGTACAAGATGTGTCATTATGGGGTATATTCTACTTCATTCTCTCCACGGCAGATTATCCTGTTTATACCCCTCCAAGCTGGATTTCACCGCTTCCGTAACCTGATTAAGCATAAACTGCCTATAAGCCGCAGCAAGCATCTCTTTGCGTTTTTCATCGCCGAGGTCAACATAATTCTCCCACTCATTTTCCGAACCGGTGAACTTCTCAAAACAGCGAAACAGTGCCCCTAGCACACTGGAAGCTTCATCTTCTCCGCTGTAAAATTCGTAATCCTCGCAAAGTTCTTGAAACAAGTGGTTGATTACGGACAGTTTTTCGTAGTCCTTATCCTTGACAAGCTGCGCCAAAAACTCTGCGGCGCTGTCGGACAACCCCGTAAACTCGCACACGGTTTTCATCTTTCCTTTCTGCGCTGTCGTGTTCGTTCTGCCGATAAGGTAGTCGGCGCTTACGTTCAGCACATTCGCGATCCTCGCAAAATTTCAATGTCGGGCATTCGCTTGTCATTCTCATAGTAGCCCAGCGTGCTTTTAGAAATACCCACCATATCTGCGAACTGCTCGATGGTGTAGCCATGCTCCTTGCGGAGCTCTTTCAATCTTTTTCCAAACACCTGTTCGCAGGTGTTTTTTGTTTCCGGTACCATAGTGTTCCTCCTCGTAATGTTATCAAAAAGACTATATTTGTGGAATTACAAACGAATATCCACAAACATCTTGACAGACCTACCGCGAAATGATATAATCACATCACCGCTCACAATAGTCATCTTTACAGCTATGATACCACAATAGCGATTATATGTCAAGCGGAAATTTCAAACCTGAAGGTTTTTTTCTTTCAGTTTTGCGAAAGGAGGTTCTGCAATGATAACATACGAACCGTTTTGGGATTACCTCGACTGGCACGAAATATCGACCTACACGCTGATTACCAAACATCACGTCAGCAGCAGTACGATAAACCGGCTGCGGCATAATCAGACGGTCAGCACAGCGACAATAGACAAGCTCTGCGAAATCCTGAAATGCCCGGTCGATGATATTATTATGTATGTCGAAAAGGCTAAATCGAGCGATTTTCGCTCTGGTTGAAAGCTCGACTACATGGCGATTCTGCCGGAATTTGCGTGTGTTCCACTCGCCGACCATACCGCAGATTTCCTTTGAAAATCATAACGGGCATTCTGCCTAATATAACGTTTTTTTAGAGGGTCTTAGGGGGATATTCCCCCCTAACGCAGGCTATTTTGCTGACAAAATAGGTAATGCGTTATACCTATTCCGCGGAAGATTTCAAATTTGTCCGGAACGACAAAAAATATAGCCGCAATTGCGACTACAACCGCATTTGCGGCTGCTTGAAAAGGAGTGAAAAATGAGCAATGAAACAAAAGCGCTGTCGATTTCTTTTCGTTCAGACGACGGCTGCATTGAACATAACAACCGGGATTTCTTCACGGATAACGTGGATAAATCCCGATCGCCGAACAACATAACTTATGTAAAACGCGACCTGCGTGAACTGTACCACGAACTTTTTGATGAAGCCCTCGCCGAATATAATGCAAGGCAAAATCGCCACGACCGACAAATCCCAGACTACTATGAGCATATCCGAAAAAGCAAAAAAGAAAAGCTGTTTCAAGAAATAAGGCAAAACCGCACAATTAACGGCTAACGCCTTTGCCGCACGCTTGCTTGCATCTTTTCCGCCATATTGCACAATTCGTCATAGCAAGGCATGATCTCCCCCTGCGGGGGAGTGTGTCAGAGCGACGGCTTCGCCTTACGCACGCAGTGACAGAGGGGTTGACCGACAGAACAGCCTTGCGTCACTAGTTGTTGACTTGAAAACGCTATCGCTTCCGTCAACAACTCCTCATTGTAGAATCTGGCGAAAAATCTGACTGTGCAATCGCACGACAATAATTATGCAGTATTGCCTTGCAAAAAAATATCCATGCAGAAAAGTGCAGAAAGCGAGAATATTGTACCTTAAAAAGACTTGCAAAGCGCGGGCAGCTGATGTATAATAAAGATGTCGAATAATCGGTTGTCCGTGTTTGAAGGAGGTTTATAATGGCAGGACAACCCAAGTACAATACAGCATTATATCTTCGTTTATCAAAGGACGACGGCACTATGAGCGAGAGTTCGAGCATATAGACGCAAAAGGAAATGCTCACACGCTACTGCTGTGAAAACGGCTTTGCGATCAGCCAGATCTACATTGACGACGGCTGGAGCGGAACGAACACCAACCGACCGAGCTTTCAGCGTATGCTGTCTGATATCAAGGACGGAAAAATAAACTGCGTTATCACAAAAGACCTTTCCCGGCTTGGCAGAAATTATCTTGAAACGGGCAGTTTTACGGAGATTTATTTTCCCGAACACAACGTGCGGTACATAGCCGTAACGGACGGCGTGGACACCGCCAAAGGCTCTACAATGGACATTACGCCGTTCAAAAATCTGCTCAACGATATGTATGCGCAGGACATTTCAAAGAAAATCAAGTCCTCGCTGATTACAAGGCAGAAGCAGGGTAAATTCATTGGCACAAAAGCTCCATACGGCTATGTTAAAGACCCCGCGGACAAAAATCACCTGCTTATCGACGAACGCTTTGCGCCTACCGTTCGGTACATTTTCAAGATGGCAAAGGACGGTATCGGGATAACCCAAATCGCAAGGCAGTTAAGAAGCGAGAAAATTCCTCGTCCTGTTGCGGCGGCTGCTGAAGAACTGGAGTGTTACGACAGGTATCTCACGACTGAGGAAAGCATATACAAATGGTCGATGGGTTCGGTGCGTGAGATACTCCGAAATCCAGTTTACAAAGGCGCGGTCCGTGGTCAGAAACGCCCGAAAATCTCGCTGAAAAGCGAAAAAAGAAAACCAGTGCAGTCGGCGGGAACATTCGTTGTCGAGGGAATGCACGAGCCTATCATTGACCCCGAGGAATGGGAGCTTGTACAGCGCCTGATAACCAGCAGGAAAAAGACCCGCAAGGTTGAGAAAAAGTACGACAATATCTTTTCGGGCTTGGTGAAATGCGCCGACTGCGGCTTTGCTATGACGTTCACGAAAGCGCACAGAAACTGGAACAACGAAAATATCTATGCGAATTACGATTACCAGTGCAACAACTACCGTATGGAGGGAAAGTCAGTCTGCACACATCACAGAATTACTGCTCTTAACCTTTACAATGCGGTTTTGGCTGACATCAAGCGGCTTGCGTGCGAAGCTCTCGGAGATGATAAGCAGATGATTTCAGCGATAGCCGCGCGGCTCGGCAAATCTGAAAAAGAAAATGTGCGGCAAGCTGAGCGTGAGCTGAAACGCGCGAACAAGCGGCTTTCGGAACTCGACAGGCTGTTTGCGAAACTTTATGAGGAACACGTCAACGGCAAGGTCAACGAGCGCAACTACAACAGCCTGTCCGCTTTCTACGAAAACGAGCAGACCGAGCTTGAATGCAGAATCAGCGAACTGAATGCGGCAATAAAGACGGAACGTGAGAATGATGAGAACGCCGTGAATTTCGTTGATTTAATAAAACAGTACGCCGATATTGACGAGCTGTCGCAGGCTCTGCTGAATACCTTGATTGACAGGATCGAGGTTCATGAACCGGAAGATGTGGACGGTGAGCTTATTCAGAAGCTCGATGTTTACTATAAATTCGTCGGCAGACTGGATTAATTTTTTGTTACTATGAGATGTTCCGTTGGGTGGGATCAACAGAAGCAGGCACGCTTGATGAACCCTGACGCACATACACACCGTCCGGTCTGATTCCTCTGGATTTGAGATAATAAGGCTTTCCTGCGCCAGATGAAACCTCAATCCTGATCAGCTATATTGACTCAGATAAATCAAGAGTAAAGTGTATTTATTTGGCAGTAATTAACCCCTGTCAATAGCGACAGGGGTTAATTTATCACTGCTCATATTCAGATTTAATTGCTGAAAATATTTCATCAACATTAAGCTTGGTCAAGCTCTGAAAAAACGGAGTATGTATCTCTCTTTCCAGCTTATTTATCCTGCGTTCGATTTCAGCATTACCGGGGTGTTTCTGACGATATCTAAGCAGAATGCGGTAATCCTTCGCAGCACGAATAATAATTGCATTCGCAAGTTCCTGATAGTTTTCATTTTCCATAGTAAAACCTCCATTGATGTTTTACTATATTGTTAAAGTGTTCAAAAAACGTTCGTTTTTCGCACAAAAAATAAAGCCCCGGATCATTACGCAATTCGGGGCTTATACTGTGCGAAAACTTCTGCGAAAATCTATGTGCGGAAAAGGTACGTTTTATAGAGAGCGCAGTGCCTTATACAACGTTGAGGGTTTTACTCCGGTAAGGTCCGTGATTTCTCTGACCGTGTACTGCCCGGTGTTATACAGCTTTATTGCCTTTTTGATGGCTTCCCTGCTGACTGGAGGTCTGCCGCCTTTTCTGCCTCTGGCACGAGCGGCGGCTAAGCCCTCTTTAGTTCTGTCAGCCAGAACATCACGCTCAAACTGAGCCAGTGCTGACATCAGTGTAAAAAGTAGCTTTCCTGTGCTAGTCGTGGTGTCGATAGATTCTTTAAGTGATACGAGATTCACGCCTTTGGAGTTGAAAGTCTCCATGAGCCATATCAGATCCTTGGTGCTTCTGCCGAGCCTGGAGAGAGATTCCACGACTACCGTGTCTCCCTCGGTCAGGCGTTCTAGGAGTTTTTCGAGTTCCGGACGATTACGCTTGGTGCCTGTCATCTTTTCGTTGTAGATGAAATCCACTCCATATTTCTGGAGCATATCAAGCTGGCGGTCAAGGTTCTGCTGTTCCGTTGAAACTCGTGCGTATCCGAATACGAAATTCTTCATCAGAACTCACCACAGTAGTTGTATGCGCACTCGTTGAGAATTTCACACAATGCCTCCTCGATTGCGCCCGGCTGATAGAGCATTTCTTCGATTTCCTCCACGAAATAACCGTAACTCAGAAGCAGGTCTATATCATCACGAGCTACACCAATGGAACTTGCGAAGTCTTTTAACTGCTTTACGTCCTGCGGTTCACTTGTAGACGGCTCTGGAATGTTCCACCAATCCCGGCGGAAATAGCGGTAATCGTACATCATCAGATTTGTGGTATCGAACAGACCGCGCTCCATTGCTCCGGAACTGTCAATTTTCAGAATGTCGCCGCAAGTTGTGTCGATTTGCTGATGTTCAATGCTGAGGATTCCTAATCTCGTCAGTGCACGGTCGAGTATCGCTTCAGTACTGGCATAGACATACAGTCCGCAGGTATCGTAATGGTACAGCGCTAACGGATTGTCTCCCTTAACGAAGTACATGTTGTTATTTTCGTCCAGAACCGTAAACACAAAAGAACCCTCGACAAGCTCTGCCATTTCGCTGATGGACTGAATGTCGAGGGATTTCTGCTGTTCAAGAAACTGCACGGCTATGTAGCTATCCGTCTTGACTGGCGTGCTCGGAAGCGACATCTGCTTGCGAAGTCTGACATCATTGTGAAGTACGCCGTTGTGCGCAAGCGCAAAATGAGTTCCGCTTATCGAACCGGGGAACGGGTGGTTGTTGCGGTTGTCGAGCTTGTTTCCCTGGGTAGCCATTCTGGTATGTCCCATTATGGCATTGGAATCATCGTGCAGGCGCAGATGCACTTTGTGAGCGGCGAACGGGCGCTTATAAATTGTAAGTTTTCCGTTGTGATTGAATGCGTAACCAGTAGCATCGGTTCCTCGCTCCTCGCATTCCTCGGAAAGCACACGAAGCAGTTTTTCACGCTGCTTCGCATTAAGGGTATGGTTGTAATCTATCAAGCCGAAAATTGCACACATATTAATCGTCCTCCTCACTGGTAATCGGTGTGTTTATGTAGAGTTGGCGCTCTTTGAGATAGGTTATCAGCTCTGATTCAGTGCTGTCGTCCAGCGAACCTACAAAGTCAGACTAGCTTACGGATTTCAGTTCTGTGTCGGTCAGATCTGTTGCAAGCTCGCAAATTTTGTCCACGAGTTCTAGAGTTGCAATAAGCGTATTATACTTGAGCGTTCCCCTGAACATACGAAATTCAATGGTGTGGTAGTTCGTGATGTTTACACAAGCATAGCGACCGTTACAGCCTTTCTTTGCGTCCTCAAGAATCTCTTTCGGACTGTTCTTGTAGCCGTATCTCGCTGCCCAGCGGTTCATCTGGTACTCTGTTCTTCGGCTGAATTTCAGCAGTTCTAGCCAATGGTGCTCCACAAAATAAAGCACCCGGGAAATGCACTCGTCCTGTGCTTCCCGGGTACTGCCGAAAGCTGTTCTGTTTACATGAACGTGAAGTCCACAGGTGCTTGTTTTGTGACTGCGATAATCCATGTGGATAGCGGATTTCATTATCTCTGCCCAAGGCATTTTGTCCTTGTGGTATTTCAGGGACATGGGGTGAGTTACTATCTCCATGCCGTCTGAAAGGCTTCCGTCGGACTTAATGTAGATATGCTCCGCAACCCTGTTGCCGATACCCAGAAGCGTATCAGCGTTGTCGCTGTTCTTGCCGCCCTCGTCGATTTCAAGTTCCACGCCAAAATAGCGCTTCGAGTCACCATAAAAGATGGGGTCGGGCTTGTAATTGTACTCGTGAATAGAACTGTTCTGGCGTTCCTCATAGCACCTATCGCAATAGGCGTAATCGTCTTCATCATCGTAGTTGGCGTAGTCCCGGTGAATGATTCTGCCGCAGCACTCGCAGGTCGTGTAATAATCGTCGTAGCAGGAGTTTCAGAGCGGCATACTGTCTGAGCCTGCGTTGTCGTCAGCCCAGATTCTGTCACCGCAGTGCTCACAAACGACAGTTTCGCTGTGGTAGCAGTCATCGCAAAGAATGTTACCATCAAATGTGTAGTAATCATCGGTTTCGATCGTTGCTCCGCAGCAGCTGCAAACGGGGTGGTTGGTTTCTTTGTTGTCCATGATGTGTTCCTCCTCAATATTCTTCTGCCAAAAGCATGGTGGTGTGAGTTTCATCGTCTATAACGAAGATTTTTGCTGTGATTGGTTCGTCAGTTGGGAACGTGAAAGTCCGCTCGTAAGTGGGTTCCTCCTGGCTGTGCATTACCTGCTGATTGCTGCCGTTTGCAACGAGTTTGAAAACTTGCAGGTAGTCTTTAAGCTCGACTTTCATGCTGTCGATACAGTCCCAGAGTATTATCTGAGTGACGAGCGGCACGGTGTTTGTTATGCCTTTGGTGGCATAACGCTAGTTGTTGAACATACTTTTCTCCTCTCCCGGACACAAAAAATCCCCGAAGCATTTACGCTTCGGGGAAATTTCTGTGTGCCGAAAATTATTCGGATAGCTTACGCAGCTACATGAAGATAATATGTCATTCAATTGTTGGCTTTTTACAATCTGTTCTGTAAAATATGCCAATATTATAACATCAAAGAATATCTCCTTTTACTCTTCTCATTCAGCATTTCTCAATCGTTGTATCTTGTACTCACCGCTATTGGCAAAGTTTATAATAGCATCAAGATTATCAATTATAACCCATTGTATAGAAGGCAAATACCTATAATCACAAAGTAAAAGAACCTAGTTATTCTCGTTGCTGAACATATTCTCTGCTGTTTCGCTGGTTACAGAATTGATCTCTTCCGCCATTTTGCAGATGTATTATTCCGCTCTTTTTAGTTTATCCAGTTCAGTCATTCAAATGACCCTTTTTTGATATCTTAATTATCGCAAAACCCACAATATGTCAACAAATAGATATTGAATTTTGATAAGAGATATGATATAATACAATAAATGGAGGTTTCATATGATTCTTTATAACAAATTAGTTCGTGATAATATTCCTGATATTATTCAAAAATCCGGAAAAACGCCGGCTTTCCATACATTATCTGAAAACGAGTACCTCACCGAACTTGACCGTAAATTAAGCGAAGAATGTGCAGAGTATCTGGCAGATAAATCACTTGAAGAACTTGCAGATATTCTTGAAGTCATATACGCAATATGTGACGCAAGAGGTTATTCTACCTCCGAACTTGAATCCTGCAGAAAAGCAAAGGCTGAAAAACGGGGTTCTTTCGCAAACAGGATATACCTTGAAAATGTGGAGGATAAAAATGGCTGACCACAATTACCATGCGGCTTCCGGAAGCGCTGCTGAGAATCTTTTTATCGATATATTTGCTGATACTTTCGGTGCAGAAAAAGCCGGAATGCTATGCACGCAGTACCATTTTTATGATATATACAATAACGATCGCTTTGCTGATTTTTTTATTGAGAACGGATCGCATAAAATCGCTATTGAAGTTGACGATGAAGCGTCACACAATAAAAATATAATTGCTGAAAACAAATTCTGTGACGATCTTTTGAAGCAAAACAGCATGATATACCTTGGCTGGGACGTATACCGCTGGGCGGTCAGGCAGCTTCAGAATCAACCTGACAATGTCCGCGATGAACTGCGAGTATTCCTCGGAACTAATCCTTCTTTTCGGGAGGTTGCCGACTATCTTCCCGCCCAGCGTGGAAAAGCAATAGACTGCGACGGAAAGCTTGAACTTAAAGCCCATCAGAAGCAGGCGCTCGACGCACTTCAGAAAATGCGTGATGAAAAGCAGTCCATCGCGCTTTTATTCCATGCAACTGGCACAGGCAAGACAGTTACCGCAGTCTCAGACGCGAAGCGCTTCGGAAAGCGTACTCTTTTCATTGCGCATACCCACGAACTTGTTGAGCAGGCATACCACACTTTCAAAGAATTATGGAACGAAGCTGACATCGGGCGATATTATGAGAATATCAAACAGCCAGATTCATTCGTTGTCTGCGGAAGCATACAGAGCATTGCGCTTAATATTGAACAATTCCGGGATACCGACTTCGGTTATATCATTATTGACGAAGCACACCATGCTTCTGCAGAAACATATCAAAAGGTCCTCTCATATTTCAAGCCGGAATTTACCCTCGGACTTACCGCAACACCGGAACGTGCAGACGATAAGGACATACTTGAGATTTTTCGCAATACTGCCCACAAGCTGGATATCCAGACCGCTGTTGAAATCGGAGAACTTGTCCCCGTGCGATGTATAAGAATACATACCAACATCGACCTCACTAAGGTACGTTTCAACAGTGTGCAATACAATATCCGCGACCTTGAAAGCAAAATATACGTTCCTGAACGCAACACGCTGATAGTGGATACTTATATGGAATATGTCAGCAAAAAACGCACAGTTATCTTCTGCGCCAGCGTCAGACACGCTGAACAGATTGCCGCTATGATAAGAGAACGCGGAGGCATTGCATATGCAGTATCAGGCAGCATGAAGCCTGCTGACCGAAAAGAGATCCTCGCCAGATTCTCAAAAGGTGAAATAAAGGCTCTGTGCGCTTGCGACCTATTAAATGAAGGCTGGGACTGCCCGGAAACCGAGGTGCTTTTCATGGCGCGTCCTACTATGTCAAAGGTTCTTTATACACAGCAGCTCGGCCGCGGAATGCGCCTTGCAGACGGTAAGGAGTGCCTTATGGTGTTTGATTTTGTGGATAATGCAAGTCAGTATAATATGCCGTATTCACTGCACCGATTATTCAGGCTTAAAGACTATCAACCCGGTAAAATGGTTCTTGGAACCAGGCAGCAAAAAGCCGCTGACTCTGAATTATACTCCAAAGGTGAAAAGCCGGAAGCAATAGTTGATTACCCTGTCAGTGCCACTGACTACGAAGCGGTCGATATTTTCAACTGGCAGGAGGAAGCCGCCGGAATGATATCCCAGATGGAATTTATCCGCCGTGTAGATGTTCAGTCGGAAACAGTCGAGCGATACATTCGCGAGGGCATGATCATTCCTGATCTCATCGTTCCAATGAGCGAGCATCGTGTATTCAGGTACTTCAAGGAGGAAACACTTGAAGCCACCGCCAGACAATACGGCTGGCGGCTCATAAATGATGAGAACCGAAAGCTGCTGTTCATGGACATGGTAAGGCAGATGGATATGAGCTACTCATACAAGCCGGTGCTTCTTAAAGCTGTCCTTGCAAAGGCCGATAGCAGGGGCAAAGTCAGACTTGATGATATTTCAGCATATTTCAGGGATTTCTATGAGCAGCGCCGTTCAGCGGGACTTGTCGTTGAAAAGCCGAACAGTATTTTTACCAAGGGCGGTTACACCGATAAGGAAGCCCAGCGAGATATTCTCGCGAATCCATTCAAGCGTTTTGAGGATATGCAGATGATGCGACACACAAAAACTCTTGGAATAATTGAAGTTGAACCAACAGTTTGGAAAACGCTTACCCAAGAAGAAAAAGATGAGATCATAACGATCTGCAACGAAAAGCTCATGCAATACTATAGCAGGTTTTCCTGACTATTTTACGAATCTGCATCTGTTGTGATACACATTATGCACAAAAAGGACTTGATTTTTTCTAAAAATTGTGCTATAATTTTATAAAGAAACACATGGTGAGGGGTTGACAAATCAGATGATTTATGCAACAATGAGACAGACAGACAGACAGACAGACAGACAGACAGACAGACAGACAGACAGACAGACAGACAGACAGACAGACAGACAGAAGTAGGGTAATTCTGTCTTTTTTGGCTATATATAATAATCAAAAGCACCTGGACTTGCCGCTCAAAATGCAGAGCGACAAGTGTGGGTGCTTTTCAATTTATCGGGAGGTTGCTGTATGAGTACATTCCTGATAGATTGGGAAAATATCCAGGATCTTCGCTACACGACCCCATTGAGCATATTTATATACAATAGAGTCCACTCTGTAAAATCGTGGGCTGATACCTGGTATCAGACATGTCTTCTCTCTGAAGAGAAATTCGGCGACATATCTTCATTCAAAATCAATGGCAGAACAAGAGATATGTTCAGCAATGACCCTATCAATCTTATAAAGCCGCGCAGGCTTAAACAAAGCGGCTATGTTGAATCGAATTATTCCGCAAGAGATACTGTTGTAAATATAAAAGAGCTGCTCATGTATTTTGGTGTGATTCTATCGGAAGTCCGGATAGTTGTCTTAGCCGAAATCAGTTCCCAGGCGGAAATGCCTGCCTCCCCGGTCAAGACTGTCAAAAAAACAATTATCTCCACAAAACCAGCGGTTTCCAAACCAGCTTTGATCGACTTTACATACGACGAAGCAGAAATGATATATCAGGAATGCATGAAACAATTCCAGAGAAAAGCTTCTGCAGCAAGCGTATTAAGTAAGCTGTCACTCAGAATTGACAAACCCCAGAACAAACTTATTATGGCCCGGCACCAGATGATGCATCTGTTATCAGACGGAAAATTGGGGCTTCCCTGCACTGACGAAGTGCTCAGGAAAGTATACAATTCTCATAAAGAAAGTCCTGGCACTAAATCAACAATAACTGAGGACCCTGATAACCACAAGCCTAAATCTGCTGATCCGATTGCTGTCTCAGTTTTCAGTTTTGAAACTGGATTTTATGATTGGGCAAAGGAAAAATACCCAAATCAATTATCAGACTTATATTTTTCATTCAGCAGTATAAATTATCACCTGAAAACGCAGGGATTTGTTGATAAAAATATATTTGAAGTAACTCAACCGGAAAAAGCAAAAAAAATTATCGAAATGGTACAGCGCAGCACTCTGGGCAAGAACGGCAAATTTGCAATCGCATTGTCGCTGTATTCTAGTTATATCAGTCATCACTCGCCGAAGAATAACACAAAAGCCCCTGTCGAATCTGAAAACAAGTCCTCTGTTACAATGACACATCAGGATAAAAAGCCTGTTGTTTATTATCTGGAAAATGACCTGATATCTTCGATAAAGAAATGCAATATTCGATATCTTGACGAACGCCCCTCCGGTCATTTATGGATATTCGGCGCTGTTATTCCATTCGTAAGGGAATGCAAAAAGAAAGGCGTCATTTTCAATTTTGACACATACTTCGGAAGCAACACCGAATTTCGCGCAAAGGACGGCTGGTACACAGACCAGGACTTCAATACTGCCGCCGGCAGAACGACTGATTCCATTACATCACGTGCTCAGATTGCCAAAAAATCCGTTCAATCTTCTCGGGCAAATGACAGCGAAAAATACCTCGAGGTTATAAGAAAAGATTTCTGCAGGGGTTTCACATTTGGCTCATCAATAGAACTAAGACGATTCCGCAAACTCTGGAATAGTCATTTTGGAGAGGAACTGTCTGCTGACGATCATAAAATCCTGTCAATGATTAGGTCGTTAACCATCACAAGTGGTGGGAAATCATATCTCCCGGAAACCATGCTCAGCGAAAATATCCGAAACACGATGCTGAAATATATAGACGAAACTTTCGAATCAGGCGTCAGCTCCATATATTTCAGCGCATTGTTTGACAAATTTTCAGATGACCTTCTGAACAGCCAGATAAATAATGCAGAAATGCTCAGCGACTATCTTAAAACTATTACAGGAAATAAATATTATTTCCGCACCCATTGCCTGTCAAACAGTAAAACTGGTGAATCCGATGTCAAATCCGAAATTCAAAACTACCTGCGAAACGCCGGAAGTGTCTGCTCAAAGGAGCATATATGCGAGGCGCTTTCGCACATTCCAAAGGACAGGATCTCACAGACCCTTTCAAGAGAGCCATGCTTTATTCATAACAGCAAGGGAGAATATCTGCTTGCAGACATCGTTGACATAAATGAATCGGAGCTTGAAAAAATATCATCAATGATAAACAGCATTATTGATGATAAGGATTATGTCACTGATTCAGAACTTTACGACATGATTCAGAAAAGAACTCCGGAGATCATCGAAAGGTACTCATTCCTTACAGTGGCAGGCTTCAGGGATTTTCTCGAATTCAAGCTAGACGGAAAATTCCACTTCAACAACAAAATCATCAGCAAAGAGAATAATCTGTCTATAACTAAGGTATTTGCTGATTTCTGCAAACATAACAGCAGGTTTACTATCGACCAGCTTGATGGCCTAAAAGACGACCTGAACACGCAGATCAATTTCGAGCAGGTGTATGCAAATTCAATGCGAATAAGCGAATCAGAATTTATTTCGCTTGATTCTCTGAATTTCAACGTTCAGGCAATAGACTCTGCAATTGAGAACTTCTTTTCAAAAGACTATCTGCTTTTCAGCAATATCGGCTCATTCATGTCGTTCCCATACGCCGGGTATTCATGGAACAGTTATTTTCTGGAAAGCTATGTATTCCACTTCAGCAAGAAATTCAGCCTATCTCACAACAGCTTCAGCAAATGTCTGACTGGAGCGATAGTCCGCAAAGGCTCTGAATTTGAGGAATTCAGGGTGCTGTTCGCCCATGCTGCCGCAGACAGCAATGTTCCGCTCAGCGAAAAAGATGTCATGAGCTGGGCGGTCGCAAATGAGCTCACCGCTACAAGGCGTTATAGCGATATCAGCTATATGCTCTCCTCTGCAAAAAAATTAAGGAACTCGAAAGGTTAATATATGTATTCATACGATTGGGACGAAGAAACGGGAGGTCTACTGCTCAACAGCGCACAGCAGAAAATGAGCAAGGAGCCTCGACCCGTTTATTACAAGGAGCTTGATATTCTGGGCTTCGATAAGTACTGGAATTACGCCAAAGATGATTCAGCTCCATATATGTGGGCAGAAGCCAACAATTACTGGTATCACGGGCGAAAGGTCGCTTCTGTTAAGGGTGGCTCGCTTTATACCGCCCCTGAACTGGTTCTGCTTGAAGAACCAGAGCCTGACGGAAAACCGCTGATTCCTGTTAACATACCGCTCATGGTGGCTAAAAATCATACGATACTCGAAGCGCTTGTTCAGGACACAATAAAAAAGGTGTTCAACATCTATATTTCTTACAGGAAGAAAGTTGACATATTTTACGTTGCATTCAGTGGCGGAAAAGATAGCGTTGTCGCATTGGATATCGTTCAGCGTGCGCTGCCGCATAATGAATTTAAAGTAGTATTCGGCAATACCGACATGGAATTCCCAACCACGACCGAACTCGTTCAAAAACTTAGCAGAAAATGTTCTGATGAGGGTATTGAATTCCTCGAAGCAGCTTCAAACATGACTTCTAAAGAATCATGGAATATTTTCGGTCCGCCAGCCCGAAAAGTCAGATGGTGCTGTACAGTACATAAAACCGCACCTGTTATCAATATGCTTAGTGACAAATTTGCCAACGGTAAGCTGCGCTGCGTAATGATAACCGGAGTAAGAGGAGATGAAAGCGTATCAAGATCAGGATATGACGAAATGAGCATGGGAAAGAAAATGGCAGGTCAGTACAGCTTTCACCCTATTCTTGAATGGTCCTCTGCCGAAATCTATTTGTATATCTACTCACAAGGACTTTTGCTCAATGATGCATATAAATACGGATTCAACAGGGTTGGCTGTATAATGTGTCCAAATTCATCAGAAAAACACGAATATATCAAACGGCAGTGTTTTCCCGAGCTTGTTGACGAATATTGCGAACGCATAACTCAGAACAGTGCCAAAGACCTTTCCGGCGATAATGCTAAAATATTTCTTGAAACCGGCGGCTGGAAATCACGGCTAAGCGGACGGGAGCTAAAGTTTTCTGAAGAGGACAGATTTCAGCTTAATGAAACGCCGGCATATCTCAAATTTTCGGTAAATAAGCTGAACCCCGTCTGGAAAACATGGTATAAAACCATGGGCATTATCGAAGAAAACAGCGGAGAAATCATGCTGGAATATAACGGTGTCTGGCGCAAATGTCGTGAATCAGAAGATAAAAATGGTGGTCTGATAGAAATTGAGAATTTAGGCAACAGCAAGAACAGCATTGAATTTATCTTTCTTTTCAAAAGCGTGCTTGCCAAATCACAGTATTGTATTTTCTGCAAGACCTGCGTTGCTGAATGTCCACACCGGAATATCAGCATGTCAGATGGAAAAATAACGATTTCCGACAAATGTATCAAATGCCATGAGTGCCTGAAAATACTCAGTGGCTGTTTATACTACAATTCTATAAGAGGGAGTAAAGCTATGAAATCATTAAAAGGAATCAACAAATATCTGAGCGTCGGTGTAGACGCAGAGTGGATAAACTCGTTCATTGACGACAATTCATTTGAACCCGGCAACAGAAAAACTGACGTAATGTATGGGTTCATGACTGACGCCGGAATAGTCGCTAAAAGGAAGCTTACCTCCTTCGGTGAGCTTATCACAAGAATGGGTACTTCTGATGCAAATTCATGGGCGCTCATGCTCTGTAATCTGGCATACACACCCGCTTTTCAGTGGTATATCAAGAATATTCCGTTCAATGAAACTTATTATGAACGTCAGCTTGATATTGATATGGGTGAAGATACCACAAAAAAAGCCAAAAGCGAATTCTGGAACGGTTTCAAAACTATTCTTGATACAAATGAGGCGTTCAAGGAAATAGGTCTGGGTATTCCCGACATCACCGTCAAGCAGACAACAGCCGGTGAAAAGAAGTCCATGAACAGCCTTGTCCGCCAGCCGTGGCAGGATCCCGACCCCAGGGTGATCCTGTATTCGCTCTACAAGTTCGCGGAGGCTTGCGGTGATTACTATCACTTCACGCTTCGCCGTCTGCTGGATCACGATGTGGACAGCGCCGGAATCAGTCCTACACAGATTTTTGGCACAGACAGTGATTCAATGCAGCAGATACTTATCGGACTATCAATCAATTATCCCGAATTTATCAATGCTTCGTTCACTCTTGACCTCGACAAGATAGACCTGGTAAATACCAAATCATCTTCTGATGTTCTTGAACTGTTTTAAGGAGGAACTGACATGGCTGAAAAATACATAGATTACTTCAATATAGACCCGGAGTACTTCCCGCAGGTCAACGAAGCGATAATAAACAAGGAACCAGACCTCTGGAAAAAGTTCTACCCCCACGAATCTTTTGTAGGGCTTATTCGCGATACCATAAGCGTAGTTACGCGCAAACAGAAAGTTTCCATCTGGGTCGAGGGCGCATACGGAACCGGTAAATCCCACGCCGTTCTTACTCTGAAAAAGCTGCTTGACGCCTCTCCCGAAGCCACAATAGAATACTTCGACAAATATAAGGATCAGCTTTCCGGAGACCTGTACAACCAGTTCTCGCAGATAAAATCAGGCGACAAAATACTTACCGTACACAGGTATGGCTCGTCGAATATCAAGAACGACAACAGCCTTGTTTTCGCTATACAGAACAGCATAATCGAAGCCCTCAAAGACGGTGGCTTTTCCGGCATGGGTCAAAATTCCCTGCGTGATTCTACCGTCGAATGGCTTTCTGATGAGGCAAACAAGGTATACTTCAACACTCTAATATCAAAACAGTATGAGGACCTGTTCGGTGGAGATAACACAGACGACATTATCAGCAAGCTTAATTCATACAGCGGAGCCAGTCTTCAGGAAATAATGGACAAGGTAATGAAAGTCGCTGAAGAACGCCAGTTCAAAGCGCTTTCGCTCGACCCTGACCGTCTTACCGAATGGATAAACTCCGTTATCAGGGAAAATAACCTGAAAGCCCTGATTTTTATATGGGACGAGTTTACTGAATACTTCAGGAACAATATGCGTTCGCTGACTGGTTTCCAGAAGCTTGCGGATCTCAGCAGCAGTTCGCCTTTTTATTTCATAATCGTAACTCACGATGTCGAAAATATATTCTCTGCTAATGATAAGGACTTCGGCAAGATCAAAGGTCGATTCATTGACCCCATCTGCAGGATAACTCTGCCCGATACAATGGCGTTCCGTCTGCTCGGAGCGGCAATGGAAAAGAAAGACGACCCGGTTATCCGCAAGGAATGGACCGAAACTGTTGACGACCTCTACGACAGAACACACGAATCCAGAAATCTGATAAAGAACAAGGCTCACATTTCCGACAAAGAACTGCAGAGCATTCTCCCGATACACCCTTATACTGCCCTCATGCTGAAGGATATTTCAGCGGCTTTCGGTTCCAACCAGCGAAGCATGTTCGATTTCATCAAGAACGACCGTGGTGACGATATCAAGGGATTCCAGTGGTACATAAAGAACTGCGGTCCGTATGACGAAAATCCGCTTCTGACCATTGACATGCTGTGGGAATTCTTTTACGAAAACGGAAAGGAGCTTCTGACGCCTGATATCCGCGCTATACTCGACTGTTATCCCAGAGCGGCAGCGCACAAGCTTGACAGGGACGAGAACAGAGTGCTGAAAGCAGTACTGCTGCTTCAGGCTATTTCCCAGCGCACGGGCAATACCGTTGAGCTTTATATTCCAAACGACAAAAATCTCGACAACGCTTTCGAAGGATCCAATTTCGGCAGCAGCGAAGCCTCCCGTATCGCTCACAAACTGGTCAAGGACCAGATACTTTTTGAAAAGCCGCTCGGCGCAGGAAAGACCTGTTACTCTGCCCTTACGGCTATCACCGATACAAGCGCTGTAGAAAAATTCAAGCCGGAACTCAGAACGCGCTCTACTACCAGCCTGGTCGAAAGCGGTCAGGTCGGCAATGCCATTGTGCTTGACGGTGCAATGAAACTTCGCTATGCCACAAAGAACTGCTGCGCTTCCGATATTAAACGGCTTGCAAACGAACTTAGGAGCACTGTGTCCGGAAATCGTATTGGTCTGCTTACTGCATATTCAAAGGACGATTCAGAATCCACCCAGCTATTCAAGGCTATTAAAGAGGTCGTCACCGACAGCAGTTATGATGTCGTTATAGTTGACACTTCCCTGTCACCGCTCGGCAAGGACCTTTACGACCGATATATCGATGCAATGGCAAACGCTCAGTACCATCGCAACAAGGACAATCAGCAGGCGAACCAGTATGAAAAACTCGCTGGCGAAGCACTCAAGGAATGGCGCAACAAGATCGGCAACGGTGAGTTTATCGTATATACTCACGACAAACCCAATGGTGAACGCGTCCCTGATATCAAAACTCTCGCTAATACGCTGCACTTGATAAGCAGAAAGCGTTACCCGTATGGTCTGGAGAATGGCGGCTCCGTAAACGATACTATGTGGCTGTCCTCCTCGCTTGCAGCCGGAGTTGACTGCGGTGTGACAGGCAATCTTTCCGGACTGTTTCGTTCTGCAAACCCGCAGACAAATCTGCTGAACTATCTTGAATGCGATGTTTATACAAAGGATTACTGGAAAGAGGATCCCTCCCTGCGTATTTCCAAAATTAAAAAGGCTGTGGACGATACGATCGCAGCCGATTTCAAAGCGGAGGGACGGATATCAATATCCAAAGTTTACGACGCGCTTATCAGCGAGCCGTTCGGTTTCATGCCGTGCAATCTGACTGCATTCATAATGGGCGTTGTACTGAAAGAATACGCAAGCTCCGCATACAGCTGGTCGGACGGAATGACAAGCGAACCTATGAGCACGGTAAAACTCAAGGATATGGTATCCGAAATAATCAAGCACCACCTCACTCCTATCGCGCGATACAAGGAAAAATACATCGTCACCATGACTGCTGAAGAACGCGAATTTACCGCAGCGTCCGCTGAAATATTCGGCATTGACCCGGCCGTATGCTCGTCCATCGAAGCCACAAGGAACAAGATACGCGTGCAGCTAAAAACCCTAGTGTTTCCGATATGGTGTGTAAAGCACGTCCTCCCGAAACTTACTCTCAGCACTCCCCAGAGCGTACTTGAGGAGCTTATCGACCTGTTCGGCGGAATAGCCAACTCCAACAATCTCAGCCAGCACAGTACCGAAACTGATATTGCGCTTAAAATCGGCAGGCTGTGCATCGGCAACAAATCCGCATCTACCGACCTTAAAGCGGTCATCACGCGGGACAACTGCGCCTCTGGAATGAACGCGTATATCAACAGATTCAATGGTGGCGAGCTTGCGCTTCTTGCAGACGAAATCGGCGACAACGGCAGATACATGAACAGACTGAAAAAGAAATTTGATGCCGATGACGCAAACTGGGTGTGGAATAAGGATACCGCAGACCTAAAAATTCAGGAAGTTATTCTCGAATATAAAATCATCAATGAAAGCAACAGATATCTTCCAAAGAGCATTGATTTTGAGGGCGCACTGAACGAGTGGACAGACAAGTGCAGAAACATCAAAATATCTTACTTCTATGCGATAAACGACTGGGAAAGCGTTTCACCGCTGATGGGAATGCTGTTTGATATTGTAAAAACCGGTTCTCTCCCTGATGCAAAACGTCAGGCGTTCCTTGACAATATCACTGCGCTCGGTCAGAAATTTATTGAGTTATACAACGACCCTCTGCCGCTTTTCAGCAAGGTCTGCTCTTATATTCTTTCAAAGTTTTCACCTGATGATATCAAGGAAATATACAAGTCGCTGCCTGTGAACTTATTCACGACTGACAAGCAGGAATACCAGAATACAGTCAAGCGCAAGGCTGACGAATTTGCAAGCACACAGGGTTCGCTCAGGCTGAAAGAACTCTGGATAAGCAAAACCGACACAGGAACTCCGAGAGAGTGGTCGGACAAGTATTCGATGCCAATACTCTGCATGATACCTGACGGCGAATATCAGGAGGCAAAGTCTGTATTCGACCTGCTTAACAGCCGCCGTCAGAACGACCCTGCAATGATCGACAAAGCAATCGAGTACCTTGAAAGTGCGACATCAATAGCTGATCTAAGCAATGAGGAGAAGCGCGATAATGCTTTCCGCGAGAAAATCATCAAGGGCTACGACGTGCTGCTTGATAATATCAAAGAAGTCAAAAAGCACTTACGGGATTCTCTCCGTTCCGAGCCTTACGACTGGATAGGTCTTTCATCAATAGACCGCCTGTTGAAAGAAATGGCGGAGTTCAAGTATAACGAATCGGGGTGCGACAAGGCTCTTGAAAAAATCGACGACATGGACGTTGCCGATGTCAAGAAATATCTTAAGGAGCTTATCCGCAGCAATATGACAGTCGGCATGGAGATAATCAAGGACAACTAAGGAGGCAGCTATGAAAGCCAGCGAAATTATCACCAGGGCGCAGAAATATCTCGATTCTGATGATACCCAAATACGGTTTATCTGCTGTGACAGCGCCGCTGTTCTGCTGGATATCAGACAGCAGCTGTGCATAGGAAACACCCGCCTCATCGAAGCTCATGCGTTCAGCAGGGACGATGAGCTTCCCGATATGGGTGCGCTTTTAAATACACTGAAAAACGAAGAAAAGCCTGTTGTTCTGTCTGGTTTTTTCACGGAATGGAAACTCCTTGGCGAAGAAAAGCTGTCAGACAAAATAAGCCAGCTTATTCAGTATGCAAAGGTGCCTTGCAGTACCATCATGCTATGTCACCAGCCAGCTGGGCTTCTGAAATTCACAGACCCACGCTATAGCCGTCTTGTGTGGGATATAGAAGGCAACCCCGACCCCAAGCCGGAGCTGCGATTTGTTTCGCCGAACATGCCGGAATATATAAAATGCCGGTACATCAGCGGAATAAACATGCTGTCTGCCGTTATCTCAGAGGGGAATATTCCCGAGCAACTGGCGGTACGAACGCAGAAAACCAAATCATCATATCCTTGCTCGATCATTCCCATAACCGAACAGAAAACCGCATATGAAGCCTTATGCGAGATCGACCCGTCTACCGAAAAACTAAACGTTTCTTTCGGAAGCGAGGAGCAGTGGCAGTCGGCTCTTGACGGACTATCTGGATCAGGCTCATGGGACAGATATATCAGCAGTGAATTTGGCAGCACCGATAAGCTTGACGCCAGCTTTGAAGCTACTCAGTCAAGCGATGATTTCAGGCGCTGGCTGTATTACATCGCTCTTAAATTATGTGGCGCACAGCGTAATATGTACCTTAGCATTGCCGCTGAACACGCCCATATGCCTGCACAGCTCATTCATGAAATATACCGCAGCGTTCTGACATTTGACGCTGACTCAAAGGAATTTAGCGATTTCTATTCTGAAAGGAAAAAGCTCCTTTCAGAACTAAAAAATACAGATGACGAAGCCATTGACTTCTGCTCCATAGTCTGTGCTGAAAAAGGAGATCCTCTCCCCTATCTCACCGACTGCACAAAAGCTGAACGTGAAAAAATTATCGCTGTCCTTTCAGAGTGCAACGATAAATCAGACCGCACCCGAATCGAACAAACCCTTAAAAACGTGTATCCCGACCTGTACTTTTATCTCCAACCGTTCAATTACGGAAACGAGCTGTTGAACAGGTATTTCAGCGAATACAAATATGAGAAGCTCGTCAACAGGATATTCCCGGATTTTGAGCAGCTAGTATACGAGCAGGCTGAAAAGCGCGACTATAACGCCATTCTTCCACCACGCAGCGAAGTAGTTGAAAAGCTGGACAAATCGGCTAGCTGTTTGTATTTTGTGGATGCGATGGGTGTAGAATACCTGAGTTGGATAATGCAGAAATGCAGCGAAATGAAACTTTCTGCAAATGTAACTATCTGTCGGTGCGAGCTTCCCTCGCTTACATTCTGCAACAAAGATTTTGTCACTTCATTCGAGAACGCCGGTGCTCCGGTATACTCAATAAAAAAGCTTGATGATATAAAGCACCACGGCGAACAGAACTTTGACTACACGCAGAACAAATATCCGACTCATCTTATCAGAGAACTAGAAATAATCAGCAATGTCCTGAGCACTGCAAAAAAGAAACTGAAAAGCGGTGAGTTTTCTACCGTTTACATGATTTCAGATCACGGGGCAAGCCGACTAGCGGTTATAAAAGAGCACACTCTTGATATCAATGTGAACTCTAAAGGCACTCACAGCGGACGTGTATGCGCGCTGACCGATGACATCAGCGAAGTTTCCTGCGCCACCAAGTCAGGGGATTACTACGTCCTTGCAAATTACGACAGATTCAAAGGTGGACGTGCTGCTAATGTCGAAGTACATGGAGGCGCGACACTCGAAGAACTTACAGTTCCTGTGATCGCGCTGACTATCGCACCGGAAAGTATAGAAATAACGATACTAACCCCGGAAATAACCATCAGTTTCCGAAAGAAGGCTGAGATACGCCTGTATTCCAATACACGTCTGAACGATGTGTCCATTCTGGTATCCGGGAATTTCTATAAAGCAGAATATGATGGTACAGCGTACACTGTCAAAATGCCGGACATCAGAAAAGCAAAACAATACACAGCCGATGTGTATTCAGGAAGCACAGTCGTAAAAACGGGACTTCCCTTCACTGTAAAGAAGGAAGGCGCAAGCGAAAAGGAATTATTCTGACAGGAGGAGATCAACATGGTTGAAAAGCTTAGAGAATGCTTTGATGAAATGGTCGTATACAAGGACCTTAAAAAGAGCAATTTCTTCTCTGCACTCAGCCTGCCGTCATTTCTCCGTGACTGGCTGCTGAAAAAATTTGAAGATGAAGATGGAAATTTCGATATCGGAGAGGTATCGGACTTCATTCACACATACATTCCGCGCAAGGACGAATGGATAAGCATAAAAAACCGTATCATTGTAGAAAATGAACGGGTCAAATTCCTTACAAAGATATCAGTAGATATCAATATAAAGAATCAGGAGGTCACATTTTCCCTGCCTGAGTTCGGGCTGACGAACAAGGAAACCATCATTGAGCCGCAAGCATGGGAATGCTGCAAGAACGAACTTGTAAACAGCCGTGACACATGGGGCGTTATCGAGCTTGGATACAGATACCCGGATGAATCACAGAAAAAAGCAGGAAAGATCAAGCTGATCAGCTTTCAGAATTTCTGCCCTTATTCAATAGACCTTGATTATTACAAGGACGTTCGTGCTGAATTTAACATACACGAGTGGATAGATGTCATTCTTGGAGCCGTAGATTACAATGCTGATGGCTATGAGGACGAGCATCAGAAACTCATGATGATAACCAGACTGCTTCCCTTTGTTGAAAAGCGTCTGAATCTGATCGAGCTTGCTCCAAAAGGGACTGGAAAGTCATATATTTTCGGTCAGATAAACAAAAATGGCAACCTTACCACTGGCGTTATGACCCGTGCAAAGCTGTTCTACGACCTCAGCAAACGCACTCCGGGCATCGTATACAATAACGATTTCGTAGCATTTGACGAAGTTCAGAAGCTGGTATTCCCCAACGGAGATGAAATCGGCACTACACTCAAAGGATACATGGAGTCCGGAAAAATCTCATTTGCAGGACACGAGGGTACTGCAGACGCGGGTATAATTCTGCTCGGCAATATCAGTCAGGACAGCATGGACGAATACAAGAACATGTTTTCAGAGCTTCCGGCGATGTTCAGGGAAAGCGCTCTTATCGACCGTTTCCACGGGTTCATAAAGGGTTGGGAAATTCCAAGAATGCATGATGACTTGAAAATTTCCGGATGGGCGCTCAATTCAGAATATTTCTGTACCATTCTACACCTTATGAGGAGCGATGCCAGCTATCGTGCTGTAGTTGACGAAATAGTTGATGTGCCGGAACATTCCGACACAAGGGATACGGAAGCGGTCAAGCGCATTGCGACCGCATATCTTAAGTTGCTTTTCCCGAATGTACGCGCCTCTGAGGACGTCGTTCCAAACGAGTTCAGGAAATACTGCCTCAGACCAGCCGTGAAAATGCGCTCTATAATCAAAAAACAGCTTGCGCTGCTTGATGATGAATTTAAGGGCAAGGACGTACCAAATTTTGATATAAAGGAGTCTTTTCTCAATGGTTGATTGCATTGCCTGCGGTAAGGCTATCACAGAAAAAGATACGATCGGTATTAATAAAAAGATGCTGGGCGAAAACATCAGGAATTACTACTGCCTTGACTGTCTTGCAGATTATCTGGAATGCACGACAGACGAACTTCTGGATAAGATCGAAGAATTCAAGGAGGAAGGCTGTACCCTGTTCAAATGAGGTGAAAAAATGATTTATGCTGACAATGCTGCAACAACGCAGATAGATCCCGAAGCATATGAAATAATGCAGGAATACCTGAAAGCAGAATACGGAAATCCATCTTCGCTGTACTCTTTCGCACGCGAAGGGAAAAAGGCGCTTTCAAAGGCGCGCAAAATTATCGCTGAATGCATAAACGCACTTCCGGAGGAAATATACTTCACATCAGGAGGTTCTGAAAGCGACAGCTGGGCTATAAAAGGCACAGCGCTGTATAACAACGAGAAAAGTTGTGTTATCACGTCCCAGATAGAGCATCACGCGATTATCCGCGCATGCGAGCAGCTTGAATACCTTGGATTTCCGGTTGCCTACCTAGCCCCGGAAAAAGACGGAACAATCCTGCCGGAAACGCTTGAAAAAACAATATACTCCCCTCGTCTTGTATCAATAATGCTAGCAAATAACGAAATCGGTACGATAGAACCAGTCCGCGAGCTTGCTGATATTGCACATCTTCACGGAGCTTATTTTCACACAGACGCAGTTCAGGCAGTGGGTCATATTCCGATAGATGTCCAGCAACTCGGGGTAGATATGCTGTCTGCAAGCGGTCATAAATTTGGTGCACCCAAAGGGGTAGGATTCCTGTATATCAGGAATGGCGTAAAAATCCTGCCATTGATAAACGGCGGCTCACAGGAAAAAGGTATCAGAGGCGGAACTGAAAATGTTGCAGCGATTGCTGCAATGGCAACCGCACTGAATAACAGTATCACATCAATGAACAATACAACTTTGTTTCTGAATAAACTGACTGAACATTTCCTTGCTTTGCTTGATGATTCAAAAATAAAATATAGCATTAACGGCAGTACCCAAAACCGACTTCCGGGACATATAAGCATATCTTTCCCTGGAAAGTCCGGAGAAGCTCTGTTACATCAGCTTGATTTAAAGGGAATATACGTCTCAACCGGTTCTGCCTGTGATTCTGTTCGGACAGAAACATCTCATGTACTTCAGGCAATAAAGCTTCCAGAAAAACTCGCCAAGGGTACAATACGGATCACATTTGGAGAAAACAATTCCATTTATGATGCAGAAGCCATCGCAATTGCCTTGATATCTTCGCTGAAAAAATAAGACACAATTTATATTAATCTCCCAGAATGCAGAAACTTTCTGGGAGATTAATTTGGTCTGAAAAAACTGTTTAAACGCAAATATCCCCGTAAAATTTTCCAATGCATAATACAGCGCATCAGTTCGGCGGATACAACAATTCAACTATTTAGGCAATATTATCAGCAAAGCGTCCTGCAAAAGCAAGGCGCTTGATAATACTATTTCATGATTCCCAGCTGATCAAATTTAAGGCAACACCGCACAATTAACGCCCCATTGCCATAAAAAGAGTGACATGCTGTAAAATTCGTGCAAGTTACCCATCAGGCTCGCCGGGCGCACTGAATCAAGCTGCCAGATGAGGTCTGTCAGCCAGAATCAGATTCGCCAGGGCGAACATTATATTCAATT
>ENA-UESU01000459-UESU01000459.1-human-gut-metagenome-genome-assembly--contig:-NODE-459-length-33607-cov-6.896183_pt1 | contig 33607 bp, 50 predicted proteins | sample MGYA00243007_ERZ508008 | MGnify/ENA primary metagenome ERZ508008 (study PRJEB26167, sample SAMN06115399) | human gut metagenome | host: Homo sapiens | place: China:Henan | collected 2016-06-23 | study...
ATTGACATCTGTTTTATTTTTGTTATAATATAATCAAGAACAGAGAGAACAAAATAAAAAAGGAGATAAAACTAAAAAAAGGAGATAAAACAATGAAAGCAATTAAAGAACAGATTAAAAATTTAGAAAGCCTTTTAGAGTGTGCAACATTTTCAGAGGATACAGAAACAATTTGGTATTGTGAAAATGAGATTGAGAGACTCAATAAAAAATTTAAAGAGAGAAGGAAAACAAAGCACCATGTTTTTGTTACAATTGGTGAACTGGTTGATTTTGAAAAATTAAAAATTTTTTAAAAAAGTATTGACAAGACAAAGAACAAGTGTTATAATTAAAACAAGTTAAGAGAGAACAAGATTTAAAGGAGGAAACAAAAATGAAACAGTATTTTGGGAAAACAGTAACAGTAAAAGTAAAAGTTTACAATGAGTGCAAATATCAAGAAAAGAAATTAGAATCTAAAACTAAAACAATTATGTATAAGAATGTGATTGCTTTTGGAGTAATAAGTGGGGATGAAGCAAAAGAAATTGAAAAAACGACAGATAGAGATAACATTGATGATTGTCACGAATATATGGTTCTTTATTTTAGCGATGGTACAATATTAACTTTTAGAAATAGTTATGTTGATTTATTTATAATCTAAAATATTAAACAAAGGGCTGACAAGCTCAGCCCTTTAATGTTATAATAAACGTAGTTAAAGAGAAAACGAGATTCAAGGAGAAAACAAAAATGACAGGATTTATAACAGGAGCAGAATTTGAAACATTTGAAAACAATGCAACGGAGGTAGGATTCGTTTTGAGTGATGAATATGGAGTAATTGAAGAAGGACATTTCGACTTTCATTTAATGAATGAGAAAGAAGCCATCAAGAAAGCTTGTGAAATGTTAAAAGAAGACCCTTATTATTTTAGTGAGGAAGAAATTAACAAAGTAGATTTTGTAACTTTTGATTATTATACAGATTTTGAAGAAATTTTATTATAAGGTTAAAAGTATAAATAAAGTTCAAAAAAGGTGTTGACAAAGAGAGAAAGCAGTAGTATAATTAAGACAAGCAAAAAGAAAAGGAGAGCAAAAACATGATGGTATTAAACAATGTAACGAAGGATTTAAGTAGTTTAAAGGTAAAGGATTTAAAAGCATTATCAAGAGAGAAGGGACTTAAATTAGAGCATAAAGGACATAAGTTCACAAAGCAGGAATTAATCAATAATCTTGTAGAGTTTTACAAGAATGAAGAAAAAGAAGGCGAAGAGGAAAAAGCAGATGTTGTAGAAGCAATTGAAGCAGTTGCGGAAGTGGTAGAAGAAACACAGGCACAAAATGATGAAGAAGCATGGGAGGAAGAAAAAGAGGAAACAGAAACAAAAGAGCAGGAGACAGAAAACAAGTATAGAGGAATCTATGCAACAACATTAAAACAGATTGCGGAAAAATATTCATATGAGAAGCCGCAATGGGTATATGATGAAGTATTACAGATTGGTTCAACAATCGCTTTTATTCACTATGTAGAAGCGAAAGACCAGAATGTATATAGAAAGCTGAGGTTTGCAAAAGTTGTAGGTATCAACAGAAAGCAAAAGCTTGTAAAAGTTCAAACATTCTATGGAACAGAGGTCAAGATTGGTTTTGATGAATTGTTATTCATCGTAAGCAAAAATGATACAGCGAATTCTTTCCCTAAAGATATTCGTAATTATATTAAAGGACATAGAACAAAACAGGGAAGGAGAGATATTCATGATAGATACATCAATTCCAGCAAGTGTGAAGAATAGTGTTAGGCTTCTTTATGAAGCAAGACAGAATGAAAAAGAAGCAAAACAATATTTAGATGAAGTGAACAGAAAGGAGTCCTTAAGTATTTCAAACTATATGTATTCCACACAAGAAACAGATAGTTTTAATGTGACTCTTGATGAAACACAAATGTATTATTCAAATCATAAACATTTGAAAGTACAGAAAATTAGAAAAAGAAAAATTGTTTGGTTTCTTGATAAGTTAAAACAAAACTTGACAAAAGAACAACAGAAAGAAGTCATAGATAAAACATACATTGTTAGTGATATGGAAGGTCTTGTTAAATATCTTAAAACCTGTGGAGTAAAGCCAAAGGAATTTAAGAAATATATAGAAGTTCAAGAGGTAGTAAATGAAACGAAACTTGATAATGCATATCAAACAGGAGTGATAAAGAAAAAGCAATTAAATTCTTGTTATGATGTGGAATTAGGAAAGCCTTATATCAAGTTAACGGAAATTAAGAAATGAGAAGAAAATATGCAGGAAAAGATTTATTAAAAGTCTTAGTATTCTATGGAATAATAAATGATGATGTTCCAACGTCTGAGTTCAGCATAGTTTGTCCATTCCATGATGATATAAACCCTTCAATGAGAATAAATCTTTCTGATGGTACATTCTTTTGTTTTGGCTGTGGTTTATATGGTAATGCATATGACTTTGTTAAAAATGCACAGCCAGAGTTGAATGATTTACAGGTTTGCATTTATCTTGAAAGGATTCTAAACAGCAAGGAAATCAAAAAGATAAATGCGAAATATAAGAAAAAGAAAAAAATAAATAATCACCAAGCAATTATTGAAGCAGATGATTATTTTTATGGTTTGAAAACAATGGATTGGTATGGAGATTTGGAAGAAGAAGAACAAAGGGCATATGAGTATATGCACAACAGAGGATTTACAAAGAAGGATTTAAACACAGCAGATTGCAGAGTATCTTATAACATAGCATATCCGATTATATTCCCTATATTAGACAATGGGATATTTAAAGGATATGTTGCAAGAACTACAAATAGATATGTAGAACAGAAACGAAAATATCTTTATAATGAGGGTTTTAGAAAAAGGGATACTCTGAGTGGTACATATGAAAAGGGAAGTATAGTGTTTATTTGTGAGGGTTATCTTGATTGTTTAAATCTTAAAACAAAAGGGCATTTGAGAAATGTTGTTGCTTTGTTAGGGTGGCATATATCAGATGAACAGATAGAAAAACTCAAAGAAAAAAACATTAAGACAGTGGTATCCGTTTTAGATAATGATAAATCGGGAATAAAAGGAACAGAACTTTTAAAGAGATATTTTAGAGTAATAAGATTTGAGATACCAAACAAAGATGTTGGAGAAATGACGAAAGAACAAATTAAAAAGTCGTTGAGAAAGGTAAGGCGAGAGTTAAATGAGATTAAAGGTAAGTATTGAAACGGATATAGAATTATTGCATATCACAGGAAAGCAGATGATTTTACAGGATAATATTATTAAAGAGTATGATGAGTTTTCGGAAGAATATGAAACAATTTGTAAAGAGTATGAATCTTTAATTGGTTATAAAAGGGATGAAGACAAAACAAAATTTGATGAAGAACTTTTAAAAATACTTTCTGAGGATTTAAAGAATGAACAGCTTGTAAGTATTGATAAGATTATGGAAGTTATCAAAACAGTTTATAAAAACCCGAAACAAAATAGTGGTTATGTGCAGATTCAGACAGCCGTTGTAAATGTAAAGGATTTTAGCTGTATTCGTATTAAAAATTTTGATGTAAGAATATCAAAAAGATAAAGCAAAAAAAAGGAGTGTATAAAGATGGCTATTTCAATTCAAGCAATAAAAAATGAGATTGCAAAAAGTGGAACAAACAAAGGTAAGTTTATTTTTTTCAAAGAGGGGACAAAAATTAGACTTAGATTTTTAAATGATATGGAAGATGGTGTGGAGATTCCTTTCCATGATAGTTTCAAACTTGGTGTGAATGTTCCTTGCCAAGAAATGTTTGGAAGAGAATGCTCATATTGCGAAGATGAAGATTTAAGAACAAGAAATATGTATGTATGGAGCGTATATGATTATGAAAGCAAAGAAGTTAAGTTATTTATGTTTGCTGTTAATAATTGTTCTCCTGTTCCTGCATTAGCTTCTATGTATGAAACATACGGAACTATCACAGACAGAGATTTTGAGATAAAGAGAATCGGAAAAGGACAAAACACAACTTATTCTGTTATTCCTTTGGACAAAAAGAAATTCAGAAATGAGAAAGTGAAGCCAATGTCAGAACAGGCAATTCTGAAAGCAATCGACAAGGCTTATCCTGCTGACAATTCAGAAATCGAAGAAGACGAAGAAAAGCCAACTAGAGCTAAAACAAAAGGAAGAAAAATCAAAACAAAAGTAGAACCAGAGCCAGATATTGAAGAAGAAACAGAAGATTATGAGGAAATGTCAGCCAGAGAGCTTTACCAGATGTGTAAAGAAAGAGGTCTTGATTGTAAGCCTAGAAAAGCAAAAGAATATTATATTGATATTTTAGAAGAAGACGACGAAGAGCAGGACGATGACTGGGACGACGAAGAAACAGATGATGATGATTGGGATTAGGAGGTAAGGTAATGATTCAAATTACAATGGTAGGTGGTAATTTTACTTGTTGGGATAAAAAACAGTATACAGATTATATGTATGATGGTAAGGTGTTTGTTGTTATTAAGGGTTCTAAGTGGGTTGGAATTTATAACATAGACCAAGTAAAAGAAATTAGAATTGATAAATAATAACATTTAGGGGTTGACATAGTTCAACCCTTTTGTTATAATATAAAGCGTAAGGAGCGAAAACAATGAGTAAATTTTTTGATTTACATAGGCATGATGAACACAGCTTTTTTGATGGATTCGGAAAGCCGCAAGAATTGGTAGAGATAGCAAAGGAGTTGGGATACAAAGCACTTGGAACAAGTAATCATGGAAACATATCTGGTTTAATACAGCATTGGTTGGCTTGTAAGGATGCAGGCATAAAACCGATATTAGGCTGTGAGATTTATTTTCAGCCAGTATATAACAAAGAAAATCCTAAAAGAAAATCATATCATTTAAACTTGTTTGTTAAGAATTTAAAAGGTTATGAGAATCTTTGTCATATCATGACAGAAGCAAATACACAACAGTTTTATTATAAACCAATCGTGGATTTTAAATTGTTGGAAAAGCATTCAGAAGGTTTAATCTGTACCACAGCTTGTATAGCGAGTGCAACGTCACAAGCAATAGTAAATAACAATGAAAAGATGGCTATAAAGATTTTGGAGAAATTTAAAAGTATATTCGGAAAAGATTTGTATGTTGAGATACAACCGTATAAGATTGATACAAAACATACACAAGAGAAAACAGATTTAGTACTTATGAAATTAGCAAGAGAGTTAAGTATTAAATGTATTCTAACATCTGATTCACATTTTGGACGTAAGGAAGATTTTGATACTTATTGTAAAATGCATGAAATAGGTAAAACAACATTAGATGTAAAAAGAACATATAGTGAAAGATATATGCCATCTGAAAAGGAAATCAAGAAAAGATTCGTAAAAATCTATAACAAGGTTCTTTCGGGAGAAGCGGAGAACATAGCAACAGAATACATAAACAATATGGACGAGATTTATAATAAAGTGGAAAGCAATATTCTGGAAGGATGTAAACTTGAACTTCCGCAAATTTCAACAGGTGGAGACAGCTATAAGTTGTTGAAACAAAACATAATTAGAGGGTTGAAGAAAAAAGGAAAATGTAACAAAAAATATGTAACAAGATGTAAGAAAGAATTGGATGTAATACATTATCATGGTTTTGATGATTATTTTTTAATGGTACAGGATTATGTTAATTGGGCAAGAGCCAATGGAATAGAAGTAGGAGCAGGAAGAGGGTCGGCTTGTAATTGTTTAGTTGCATATGCATTAAACATAACAGATGTTGATAGCATAAAGTATAATTTAGATTTTAGTAGGTTTATGCGTAAGGACAAAAAGAAAATGCCAGATATAGATGTTGATTTTGAAACAGAACGTAGGCAGGAAGTTATTGATTATGTTATCAAAAAGCATAAAGGAAAGGCTGTCCAGATATGTAGTTATGGAGAGTACAGCATTGACAATTTAGTAAATGATTTATCTGGTGTGTGTGGTTTGCAAACGTCTGGTAAGGATTTAGACGAGTTTGACAAAGACCATAATAAAAAGATAGTCGCAGAAATAAAAGAATTTATACATGGTTATGAGGTTGAAGGCGAATTGGATATGCAGGCATTAAAGGATGATGCCACATATTATGAGTATAACGACTTATACGACAACATAATGAAGCATTTTAGCAAGTTGTATGGGAAAATACGATATCTTGGTAAACATGCCGCTGGGGTGGCTGTAGTAGGTACAGACATATCAAACTATACCTGTATCATAAGACGTGGTAAGGATGCATATTCGTCTTGCTATGACCTCAACGACTTGGAACATATTAATTGTATTAAGTTTGATATGTTAGGACTTAAAACATTATCTGAAACAAAAGAATTGAGAGAGTATACAGGACATAGAATAACAGACGAGGACAGAGAAGAACAAGATATTTATGATAACTTTAGAGCAGGAAATACAGATGGGATATTCCAGATGGAGAAATCTGCACCAAAGAAAATTCTTGATATGATACAATGTGATTGTATGAATGATGTTATTGCGGTAAATGCATTAAACAGACCTGCACCATTACAGTTAAAAATGCACGAAACATATGCATATAATAAATTATCTGGTAAGGCAGATAAAAACACACCTTACTATAAATACACGCAAGAAACGTATGGAACAATGCTATACCAAGAACAGACTGTAGAGGTTGCTCAGAAGGTAGGACATTTAACAGCCCCACAGAGTTTTGATTTATTAAAAATTATGAAGAAAGCGGAGAACTTAACAAAACCAGAGTACATACCAATCATTGAACAGATGAAGAAAGATTTTTATAAGGGTTGCCGAAGCGAAGGATTAACAAGAAAGCAAACAGATAGTTTATGGGGTAGTATGTTAATCTATGGTTTTAACAAAGGACATAGTACAGGGTATTCTTTAATCAGTGTAGACCAGATGTGGTATAAGGTACACCACCCTACAGAATTCTGGTATGTAAAAATGAAATATGCATTGAACGAAGCAAACATTTTTAAATATGCAGAATGTGCCGTGAAAGATGGTGTTGTGGTTATGTTGCCCCATGTAAACCAGACAGCTAGAACGTCATTAAGAAATTATGATGGTGAAATGGTTATACAACAGGGTATGAGCATTATTAAAGGAATAGGAGACAAAGCCGCCACGGAGATAGAAATTGAAAGGAAGAAGAATGGTAAGTTTTTAGATTATGATGATTTCTATGATAGATGTAAAGGCAGAGCGGTGACAAGTAGAGTAATAAACATCCTAGAAGAACAAGGTGCGTTAGAATTTAATGAAAAGAGATATGTTAGTAGAGTCGTGAAATATAATAGTACAATGATGGCTAAATAATGGAGGATTTAAAAATGAAGATTGTTAGACCAGATAAACCAGAGCGTTGTTCAAATTGTTTATATAGTGAATTTGCAAAAGGATTTTTGTTCTGTAATAATTCTGACTCAGATTTATATTTAGATAATGTAGATTATTGTACAAGTTGTGAGTGTTGGATGGATGGAATCGAAGAAAGGAAAAGAAAATGAAACAAATGAATAGAGAAGCAATTATGAAGTTATGTTCGGAAATATCAAAAAAAGAGGGTGATGGTTCTGTATATAGTCTAGGAAGCAAAAATGGTGTTTTAAAAATTCCTAGATGGGGTACAGGCTTGCCAGAGCTTGATAACATAATCGGCGGAGGTATGCCAAAAGGAAGAACAATAGAAATCTTTGGCGGTGAATCCGCAGGAAAAACTTCTTTGGCATATCATTTATGCTCACAGCATGAAATTTGTTTGGATATTCCGATTGAAGGTACGTTTGATTCAGATAGAGCAAAGGTGTTTGGGAATAAACCAAAGCAGATGCTAGTATACAGAGCAAGGTATGGTGAAAAAGCATTTAATAGAGCAATCAGATTCGCTGAGGAAGGCATTCCATTAATCATTATTGATAGTGTACCATCCATGCAACCAAAGGATGATATAGACAAAATCAGAAAGGCTGTAAATACGGATAGTGAACAAGAAACAAGGATTGGTGGTGTTGCTAGATTAATGGATAAATATTTACCAACTTTAGAGGATGTAATAGAACAAACAGGAACAACCGTTATATTTATCAATCAGATTCGAGACAAAATGAATGCTTTGCCATTTGGAGACAATATACAAACACCAGGCGGTCATAAATTAAAACATAGCTGTTCTTTGAGAATACAGGTAGCACGAAAGGGTTACATTGATATTCCAAATCATAACCCATATAATACAGCAAGCAAGGAAACAATCGGCATGATTATGAAGTGTAAAGTTGTAAAATCAAAAGTTTGCAATCCAAAAGGTGAGTGTGAAATTCCATTGATTTATGATAGGGGATTTATTCCATTTGAAGATTTGCAGGATGTGAGAAAAGAAATTATGACAGAAAGGAGAGAAAAATACAAAGGATGAAGGGAACTGGATTAAATTTTTATTGTTTACGATATAAAAGGAGTGATTTGGAATATAACACAATATGTACATTTTTTTGTTATGATACAAACGAGCAAAGTGTTATAGAAAGATTTGTTGACTTGACAAAATATCAAGAAAAAGATATAATATCAGTAGAGGTGCAGAACAATGGGTCTTTTAGATGAAATCAAAAAAGAAGCAAAGAAAACATTTACTCGGATACAATCAACGCAGGAAACAGAATTAGAACATAAATTGAATAGTTTGCATTATCTTGATAAAAATATAGAACAGGAATTGGTTTTCTTACGTTCTGTAATGACAAGAGGTGCAGAGACAACAGAGAGAAAAGGACTACACGCATCTGCTATTATTGTATCAGATAAAAAGTTTTGTTTGCGGCAACAAGTATTAAGCATATTTTATAAACAAAAGCAAGGGGAACAAGTACAGGTAGGATTAAAAAGAATATTTAGTGAAGGGGATGCCATACATGAGAAATGGCAGAGATTATTTATCAGAGGGGGTTTGTGTGAGCCGCTAGATTGCGATTATAGCCGTTTTCGTGATGAATATGACTTATCCTACACTCCCGATATAATTTGTTGTATAGATGGTGAGAGATACGTTGTAGAGATTAAATCAGTAAATACATATCAATTTAAAAACATGATTGATAAGGGAACATATCATAAAACAGGAAGAAAGCAATTACAACTGTATATGCATTTAACAGGAATACATAAAGGGTTTGTTTTGTGTGAGGATAAAAACACACAGGAAATCAAAGTATTTTGTTATGAGTATAATTATGAGGAAATAAAGAAATATATTAAGCGGTTAGAAAACATACAGAAAGCAAAACATAGATTAATGAAACATAACAAATTAGTTAAGAGGTCAAAGGATTGCACAGGATATAATTGTAAAATGGCAGAAGTTTGTAACATGAGAGAAGTTTGTTATGGAAAAGAGAAAGAAAGGATTTAATATGGATAAACATGATGAAACAAAAAATGAATTATTAAATAGTGAGCTTGTAGAGAAACATGACGAGAAAATTAAAGTAACAAATGCGGAGATTGTTGTTTCTGGTTCTGTTTTAAAGCCTTATTTTTGTATCCATTATAAGGAGGTAGGACAGGAAATGGACACATTAGGCTTTGGTTCTTATCATCTTCCTTTTGTGTTTGAGTGGTTAGCACATTATTTTGAATTAGTAGAGGAATAAAATAAAAAGGGGTTGACATAGTTCAGCCCCTATGTTATTATATAGGTGTAAACAATAGAGAGAGCAAAAACAGAAGGGAGAACAAGATAATGAGAAAATTTGAAGTTGGAAAAGTTTATGGTGAGGACGCAGTAAAATATGAGGTTGTAAAGAGAACAGCAAAGTTTGTTACAATTTTAGAAGTTCATCATTTCGGAAAATTCAATGAAACAAAAAAGAATGAAAGAAAAGTAAAAGTTTCATTATGGGATGAAACAGAAGCATTAGTGTTTGGTAGCAGAACGGTGGTAGCATAATGTCAAAATATTGTAAACCAATGGGAATGTATGTTACATATCTTGATTGCATGGATTGTGAGGAAAAGGAGTGTATGCATCCTCACAAGAGAAAGGAGGAAAGCAAAGTGTCATATTTGGCAAATGTGTTGTGTGAGCCAAATGATATTGTGTACCTTGTATTCTGTGCAAAGAAGCAGGGTGGAAAGAAAAATATTATATTCAAAGGTAGAGTTGAAATGGTAACAATTACAACAGAAGGAATACGTTATCATTTTTATGCACTTAAATGCACAACAGATAAGGAACTGAATGAGAAGTTACAAAATGGAGAAGTAGTAAATCATTACAGGTTTGGTAATCAAACAATAAATAATGGATTTAAAACAACAGACTTATATCCAGTATTTACAACAAAGGAGAAATGCATTGAATGGTTAAAAGGTTAGAAAGGAAATGCTGTGCAAATTGTATATTTCTTAATAAAAGCAAAGTAGAAAAGTGCAAGGAAATAAACTTTTATAGATATGGTTGTAACAATAACATAAGTGAATATATAATTGGATATATTCAAAAGGATTCGCAACTTAAAACAATGGGGTGTAGTGATTGCAATAAAATACAAGCAGGACAGTTGTTTAGGTTTTTTACCAAAAGTGGAAACAAATATGTTTGCCAATATTGCGGCAGAATAGGAGATAAATATTTGATTTGGAATCAGACATTGCAAAATTTTAAAACAGTGCAAAAGGATTGGCTAAGGAAGTATAAAGAAAATATACAATTAAAAGTTTTGAAAGAAAATTATTTGGAAGGTAGAACAGAACCAATAAATACATTGGAAGAAAAAGAAAGGTTTCAAAGAGGTTTAGCAAAAAGAAGAAAGGAAAGGTTTAAAAGAGCATGGCAAAGACAATAATATTCGGTGATATTTTTTCAATTAACAAAGAAGGAAGAAAAAATGAAAAAAGATATATTTTCTGTGGTAAAATTAAAGGAAAGCTTTTATTATATTTATTAGATGGTTCTGACTATATAATGGTAGATACAGCATGGTTTAGAGACAAACAGATGCATTACATTGAGAACATGGAACATCCAGAAAAAGGGCATAATGATAGAAGGTTGGCAGAAAAGTATATAAATGATTTTGCAGAAGACGTTGATTTATTAAGTGGTAAAGAATGATGGTTGATTGGGTAATAGGTATAGACCAGAGTTATAAACGTACAGGCATAACAATCTTAAAAAACAAATATATTATTGATATGATTTCGGTTGATTACAAAGTTTGCAATAGCAACTCAGAAAAAAGGGTAACATTAAGAAATATTCTTGAGGGAATTATGTCAAAGTATGATATAAAAAATCCATTGGTATTGACAGAGAGAATTCGTTTACGTTCACAGGGATTTCTTTCAGAAGCCTACATCAAATCAACAGGCGCATTAGTAGCAACTATAATTGATTTCTTTTATTATTGTGATGAGATACCTGTGTATTCTGTAGACACACGTTTCTGGAAAAGTCAAATAGTAGGTAGCAGTAAACCATTAGAAAACAAATATGGTATTGACCCTAAGAAATACCGTACAATCCTCTATATGCGGTCAAGAGGGCTTTTAAAATACATAGTAGAGGAATACAAGGGTAAAGGTACTAAAGGAGTTATACAGGTTAAAATAAACGGTCAGAAAGTACCTTGTAAAGTCAATGATGATTTAGCAGATAGTTATTGTATTGCAATGTGTGGTTATTTACCTAAAAACAAACAAAAGTTTAAGGAGGAGAAATTTTAATGTTTAATTTTATTAAAAACAAATTAAAAGAAATATTTTATTTAGATGAACCCGAACCAATAGATATTGAAAAAGGTTGTCGTAGTGTAGAATCAACTTGTAAATTCTCTGGAACAGAACTTTGTTTTGGAATAGAAAGAAAAACCTGTGAAGGATGCCCTTTGATTGGTTGTAGAGGCTGTGAGAAGTTACAGGAGTGTATAGAGGAAGGGTTGATATAATGGACTACAGCAGAATAGAAGGTAACGAAGTAGAAACAATTAGTGTTGAAGAAAATTGCGGTGATGATTTCCTGTGCAGTTTTTCAGACACAGATTTTTGTACAGAGAATTGTAACAGTTGCAGATTAAATAATTGTAGAGGTTGCTCACATTTACAAGATTGCATGGAAGAAGGTAATATACTATGAAGTTAAAAGAAATGATTGATAATGTATTTCCACATAATGAGTTAGTTACATTATGGGATAAGGACAAAGAAACGCAAAGTGAGTTGTTAGTGTATGAAGGAATAGCACGTAAAATGCCAGAAAAATATCTGAATAGGGAATGCAAGATATATGGTGTATTTGGATTAGAAATGAAATATATGTGTTATATTAACATTAAACTATTATAATAAAAAGGGGTGAGAAATCACTCCTTATTTTATTGTTTAAAATTTGTTGACAAAACAAAATATTTGTTGTATAATATAATCAAGTTGAGAGAAAACAAACATACAGGAGGAAAACAAAATGAAAAATTTAATGAAGATGGAAACAAAAGTATTCAATAGTTTAAAAAGAGACTTAATTACTTGGGATGAAGCACAGTATTGTCTCTATGGATATATCCATTGCATGGTTGATATGGGATGTATAACAGAAGACAGGGGAACAGAAGAAATGAACAGAATAACAATAAGATTATTGGAACGCAAGTAAGCGTTCCATTTTTATTTAATTTATTATTGACAAAACAAAACAAATGTTATATAATTAAAACATAAGCAGAGAAAACAAATTATTTAGGAGGGAACAAAACAATGGTAAAACAGAAAATAGGAAAGAATGACATAATTCATTTTAATAGTATAACAGAAGTGGCTCGTTTCATTCGTGACAATGAGGACAAATTAACCGATACATTTAAACCACTTAGGAAATCAGAACGTGGCAGAGAATCTTTTACTGGTACAGAGTCATATGATGCCGCAGAAGACCTTTTATTACATGGGTGGGATGAAGTCTCAAAGGAATTTACACAAAGCATTAAAAAGGTAAATACAAGCGTTTCATTTAAGAATAGAAATTGTTATGGAGTGGCAGGTTACCAGTGTTCCGTACCTAGATATTTACAAGGTATTCCGACAAATATGATTTCAAATAAAAGAGTACCTGTAAAAAATAAAGTAATAAGCATAACAAAAAGTATATCATATAATTGTAGTGTCAAAACAGAAACAATAAAAGAGCAGTCTTTGAAAGTTTTAAGACTTGTAAATAAATTAGAATCGGAAGGATACAGGATTAATTTAAACATTGCCTTGGTTGCAACAAATAATAGTTATGCAAAAAATCCCAAAATGGTTTCACTTGTTGTAAAAATAAAAGATGCTTCACAAAGGATGAACATAAAACAAATGGCATTTCCTATGGTTCATCCATCTATGTTAAGAAGAATTATATTTGGGCTAATAGAGCGGTTACCAGAGTGTGAATATCTTGGTAGTTTTTATGGAATTACGGCAAGAAACAGTGATGCCAGATTATTGTTTGAAAAAACTTATTTCATTCCTGCAATGGTAGAAGAAGAAGAAATTACAGACATAGAAAAATATAAATGCTAGAGTATTGATGTGAGCTTCATATATACGTTTTAAATCAATTCTATATAAATAAAGGTAATCTTTATAGGGTAGAATAATAAAATGGCTTAGAGCGTGTATATGAAGCTTATTTATTTTTTTTGATAAAAGTTCTTGACAACTCAAAACAAAAGAGGTATAATGTGTGTAAAGGGAAGGGGATTATAGGGGTTAGGATTTAAGGTTGTTAACCTTAATTAACTTTTATAAAACAAATTAAATAAAAGTTTTAAAAACATATTGACAAACAAAAGTATTTATGTTATTATAAATACAACAAAGAGATAAAACAAAATGATAGGAGAATAAGACAATGAAAACAAGAAATATTTTATCAGTAACAAAAGAAGGAAATAAAGCAATAGTTGAAGTTAAAACAGATTTTGGAACAGTAAAATTAAAAAGAACATTTAGAAGACATACAAAAGAAATTAGAGAATTACAAAGGCAAAATATTTATTGTTTTGAGATTCAAGGTATTTTGTATTGGTATAAGTTCAATGATAGTAATGTTGGAACACAATATAAAGAACCAGAAGATTTTAGAAGTGAGAAAAGAACAACAGATAGTTTGAGGAAGGGCATTAAAGCTAATAACAATAATGTTGAACTTCCAAAAGTAGAAATTAAAGAAATTAAAAAAGAAGAACATAAACAGGAGAAAGTAGAAGAGGACAGAAAAGAAGTAAGGCATTATCAATATGACACAATTAAAGCTTGTATTGAAAATGATATTCCTGTATATTTGGCAGGTGAAGCAGGAACAGGAAAGAATTTTACACTTGAACAGATTAGTTGGGAACTTGGTTTAGAGTTTTACTTTACAAACAGTGTTCAGCAAGAATACAAATTAACAGGTTTTATTGATGCAGGTGGAACATATCATGAAACAGAATTTTATAAAGCTTTCAAAAATGGTGGAATATTCTTTCTTGACGAAATGGATGCAAGTATTCCAGAAGTATTAGTTTTATTAAATGCCGCTATCGCCAATAAATACTTTGAGTTCCCAAATGGTAAGATAAAAGCTCATGAAAATTTCAGAGTGGTTGCCGCAGGAAACACAGTTGGAAGCGGAGCAGATGAAATGTATACTGGCAGAATGGTATTAGACCAAGCCACATTAGATAGATTTGCAATCATTGAGTTTGGATATGACAGAAACATTGAGTTATCTATTTCAAACAATAATGAAGACCTTGTGGATTTTATAAGGGATTTAAGAACAGAAGCTAATAACAATGGCATTCGTGCAACATTTTCTTATCGTTGCATTATGATGGTAACAAAACTTGAAACAACAAATATTCCTTTAAAACAGATTATGGCAATAGCAGTATTTAAGGGTATGACAAAAGATACAATTAATAGTTTTAGAGCAACAGGCTCAAACAAGTATTATAAAGCATTATATGATTTACAGGTGGCATAACAGCCACCTTTTATTTTTTTGTTATGTTTTTAAAAAAGTTTCAAAAAGTTGTTGACAAAACATAATGTATATGTTAATATATAATTGTCAAAAGGAAATGAAAACATTAGAAAGAACAAATTAGGAGGAAACAAAAATGAGAGCAATGAGAAAAGTAGAAATGGTTAAAGAGATTATGGGAATGTTAAGATATGTACAGGGGCAGGAAAACAGACAGTATAGAGTAAATGCTTTTAAGGTTCTCAAAAGTTTTAATGTTTCACATAATAGAAACAAATTAGAGAAAATCGAAAAGGCATTGTTAAACGATGTTAGTAGAAACACTATTGTTGAAATTATGTACGAAATGCATATCGCAATAGAAACAACTTTTTAAACATAGTTGTTGACATAAAACAAAACAAATAGTATTACACAAAATAAGGAAAGAAGGTGATATAATTTATAAATTTCATATTTATTGGACAGAAGCAATGAAGGTTGAGTTCTTGCAAAGAGTAATATTAGTTCATAGTTATTTGTATTATATGTTAGATGATAGCGTATGGACTGATAAACATTATGATGAGATAGCAAGGCAATTAACAAGCATACAGAAAGAACATACAGAGGAATGGATTAAAGTAAATACACAGTATGGATATGTGTTTTACGATTATGATGGTACAACAGGTTTTGATTTATGGGATAGATTAAAACAAAAAGATAAAACAATGATACAAGGAATAGCAGAAAGAATAACAAATGGAGGTAAGCAAGGTGGCTAAAAATTCAGTAAAAAGAAAATATTATTGGGGTTCTTATAGTAAATATAGAAAACAATATGATAATCATTGTGTAAGGCAAGAGAGATATTTGTTATCGTTAGGTGATATTGGATATAAAACAGATAAATGTGGAATACCATTAAAACCGAAACAAGAAGATGAAAAATATATTTTATATGGAAAAGATGGGAATATTCTTTATGAACATTTTAAAAATAGCAGTTATGTAATGAGAAATGATTTATTGTTTCAAGAAGATTTAAAATTATATAAGAAAGATATTGAGAAATATTTAAAAGAAAAACAGCCATATACAAAAAGCTGTGCAAATTGCAAACATTGTTTATATAGAACAACAAATAAGAAAAATGGAAGTTTTTTTGATAGACCACAGCATTATGTACATTGTAAGTTAAGAAATGAAGAAATAAAAGTTGAATGTTTATCGTCAAGATTAGGCTATGAGTTGGAATTTTATACTTGTAAAAAATGGGAGTTAGATAAAAACAAGACATTTAAACCTTGTACATTTTTATTTGTTACGACTCCGTTATATGATTATGATACTCGTAAAAGGAAAATCAAAAAAGGAGCAATAAAGATAGTAACAGACCACATGTTTTATAGACATGAAAATTCAGAACAATCATTTTATAAAGATTTTATGACAGGGTGGAAAGAAGGTTGCAGACAAAAGTGGATTGTTGTTGAAACAACAGATTTTAAAACATTTAAAGAGTGCGAAGAGTATAGAAAGAAAAACAAACACAAATTAAGAGAAAAAGCAGATAGTTTGATTATTGATTATTTGTGGGAATGTGAATAAAGAAAGTAAAAATAAAAAGATAAATAGAAGATATTAAGCATAGTAAGAAAGAAGGAATAAAAGTGTTAATTAAGAAAAATTACAATGTAAAGAGTCTTGCGGAGACATTAGAGGGTGCGTTGTCCGTTGCTCTTGATGATAGAGAAATTACTGTAGAAATAGGATTGTTAGAAGCAAGTGAGATTCTGGATGTTTTGAATGAAACAAAAAAAAGAGAGCAGAAACATCAAACATTAGAAAGTGCTTGTAATTTTATGGAAATGGAAGATGGAGCACAGACAAATGAAATGGAATTACATAACAAAAAAGATGCAAATGGTAATATATTAAGAAGTATGGATTGTAATTTAGATGAAATAGAAAGAAGTGATTGCTTCGGAACATATGATGGTGATATAGAATGTGAATGTTGTGATAATAAAAAGGAATGCAAAAAAAGAAAAGAGAGATTGGATTGTTTTGGCTGTCATATTGATGGGGATGGGAAATGCAATTTATGCGTATATGAAAGAGAATGTATGAATGAGACAAAAGAAAGAAAAAGATGTTTTGGGAAATCTTATATGAAAAGACCTATCATTATATGTGGAACTTGTAAATATGCAAAACGGTGTGAGGTACTAACAAAACATGAATAAACGTAGCACAAAATGGTATAGAAAAAATGAAGCAGAAGTAATGCATAGATTAGGCATTAACCCTACAATTAATTCTGGTGCAGGATGGATTCAGAAAGAAGATGGGGAAAGCGATTTATTTATGTGTCAGCTAAAGTCAACAGACAACAAGAGCATAAGTGTAAAGCAGGAAGATATTAATGCATTAGAATACCATGCTTGTACATCACATAAGATACCAATATTTGCATTACAGTTTTTAGCAACAGATAGTGTGTATGTTATGATACCAGAGGAAGAATTTAAAGAGTATCAGGAGTATAAGAAAGCAAAACAAAATGAAACATTTTTACAAAAAAGTGTTGACATTGAAGAAGAAAAGGAATATAATAAAGATACGCAAAAGGTTAATAGAGATATTAATAAAATGCGTAGTACAAGAGAACAGTTTTATAAACAGATGGAACAGGAGAGAGAACAACAGGACAGAGATTTTAAAGCAAAAATAAAAGAAAGGAGAAAAGCAACGTGGAAAAGAAATTCAGACAAAAAGGTGTAGCAACCTTTGAGGGTTTGAATATCGGTAAAAACAAGCAGGTGACACTTAAAGTTAAATTAAGATATGACGAAGTGGTAACGTCTGTAGAACTTTTACAGGGATTAAATACAGATATTACAATTCAAGCAAAGCTTGGCGGTGAGTCAGTAAGTTTAGGAATGTTTACCATCGGAGGTATTAATTTTGACAGAGATGGAAATGCAGTTATTCCTTTTAAGTCATTAACAGAAAATGTTAATCTTGATAAGATTACAGGGTTGGTTGACGAGGAATATATACCTCTTAGATTTTTAGCGGTATTAGAATTACCAGAAACAACAGAGAGTGAGGATGAAACAGAGTGGGAAGATTAAAGTATAATCAGCTTGCAAAAGCACAGACAAAAGAAAATCGAAATGTTGTGATTTCAGAAGCCGCAACACTTGATGGTGAAACATTAGGTTATGCGGTATCAGAACAAATTGTAATCCATGAGGGTGAGAAAGACACAACAATGTTCTTAAAGAATGGATTAGGAATTGTTTCTAAAGAAGGACTTGTAAACTTGCGTGATGCAATTAACAAAACATTAGAACAAATTAATTAAAAACTTGTTGACATAACATAGTTCATATGTTATAGTATAAATGTAAAAAAAAAAGCAGATAAACAATCAATTTAAAAAAAAGAAAAGGAGAACAAGAACATGACAAACAAAGAATTAGAAATGGTAATCGAGATTAAGGAAGCAGAGTTAGCAGGATTAAAAGCAAAGCTTGAAGGATGCGAAGAAAAGAATGAAGAACCAGAGAAAGAAGTGAAGAAATCAGCAAGAGGAAGGAAAGCGGCAAAGGCTAAACCAGAGCCAGAAGTAGAGGAAGAAGAAACAGAAGAAGAAACAGAAGATTATGAAAACATGACAAGCACAGCACTTTATAAGTTATGTTGTGAAAGAGGTATTTCTTCTAAGTGTAAGAAGCGTGATAAGAAAACATTAATCGCAGTTCTGAAAGAAAATGATGCCGCACAGGATGCAGAGGACGACTGGGAGGATGAAGAAGAACAGGAAACAGACCCATATGCAGGTAAAACGGCAAAAGAACTTTACAAGATGTGTAAAGATAGAGGATTAACCGCAGTACCTAAGAAATCAGCGGATGTTTATGCAAAGATTCTTAAAAAGGCAGATGCAGAAGCCGCAAAGAAAGCAAATACAAAAGCACAGGTTGAGGAAGAAGAAGAAGATGATGAGGACGATTGGGAAATCTAATCAGCCAGTAAAATAAATAACCCCATATGAGGGTTGACAATGGGGTGGCAGGAATGCCGCCCTATATTAATTTAATAGGAGAGAACAATATGAGATTAAGTGAAAAAGTGCAAGAAATGTTATTGATTGATTGTAGAAAGCAGGAAGGAAAAGAAAAGATTAATAAGATATTATGGAAGATTAAACCTATAAAACAAAAAATGATTAAGTTAGGATATGAGAAAGGGGAAATAGTTCCTTTAGAACAATTAGAGAAGTTTTTGCAGGCTGTAAGAATTAAACATGGTTATAAAACACAATGGATTAATACCTATTTTGAAACAGACAAAACAAAAAAGCCGCACAAAACAAAATTTGTGTTTTATACACATGGACTTTTGGACAATAATAGTGAGTGGATAACAAATCTTGAAGGAAGAACAATCTGGGAATTGTTTGCAAAGACAGCCATAGTATTTTATGACGAGATAAAGAAAGGAGAACAGAAAGAATGAGTAAAAACAAAAATGAAGAATTGATTATGCCAAAGACAAAAGCAACCTTCTATACAGATGGTGCTTGTTCTGGAAATCCAGGCATTGGTGGATGGTGTTATGTTGAGGTAGTACCTTATAAGAATGAATATAAAACAGAAACAACAGTAGGTGGTTCAGATGATACCACAAATAATGAAATGGAATTATTAGCCGCCTACAATGCCGTATTAAAGGCATATAGAGAAGGAGTCAAAGAAGTTACAATTTATTCTGATTCGGCTTATGTTGTGAACCCTGTACAAAATAGTTGGTTATTAAAATGGAAATCAAATGGTTGGCAGACTTCCACAGGTAAGGAAGTTAAGAACAAAAGAATTTGGGAACGTATGGCAAAATTGATTTATGAAAAAGGTATGTATATTAATTTTGTTAAGGTAAAAGGACATTCAAGTGATTTATTAAATGATTTGGCAGACAGGGGGGCAACAAATGAAATTGAACGTAGAAAATATGAAATTATGGGTATGTAATTTATTAAAGGCTATCTTATGTGGTTTTAACGCTCTGGTGGAGCGTGTAGCAGGTTTTATATATAAAAATGCTAGAGAGATAGGCACAGTAGTAAAAGTCTTGTATGTGGTCGTTATGGTGGCTTATATCAAGTGTGATGCAATAGACGCATTTGTCATAACAATTTGTTTGATGTGTATAGCATATGCTATTAAGATAGCCTATCAGAAGCTACACAATATGAATGAGGATTTTATACCAAAGCCAAGAGAACGATTTACTAAGGTAAATAAAAGAGGAATGATAGAGGTAGATAGAAGCAGGTGGCAGGAATTAATACAGTATGTATTTGAATTAGAAGAGTATATGCAAGAAAAACCTTGACAAATAAAAGGTATTATGATATATTATATACATGGAACTCATAAGGATAATTGAGGAAGGAATAGCCAATAAATATTCGCCATTTAACATAAAACAAAACTAAATAATGATACGACATAATCTTGGTTTAGTTTAAGATAAATTTTTAAAAATTAGGGCAATGGTAGTTCACAAAGTAAAATTCCTTTAAGTTAAGTTGATTAATGTAAAGTAGTTGTTAATTGATTATGTCGTATTAAAATATAGGCGGTAAATAAATACCGCCTTTTTAAATATTAAAACAAAAAAGGAGGGAGAACAAATTTGGGTAGAAAGGGAGAAATGCCAGAGAGCTTTAAAGATGGAAAAATAGATAAATATAATTTTAGAAACAGAACACCCGAAGAAATGCAGGAGATAGTAAGGAAATCTCATGAGAAGAAAAAAGAAAACAATAGAAAGAAAATGGAACTACAAAATTGTATGAGAAGTATTCTTGATTTAGGTGTACAATCTGAAAAACAAAGGAAAGTCTTAAAGTCGTTTGGCATAACAGATAAGAAAATAACAAATAAAGTGTTGTTGATGGTATCCTTGTATATGAAAGGTGTTAAAGGTGATGTGCAGGCAATTAGAGAGATTGTGAACATGATGGACAGGTTGGACATTCTGGAAGACACAGGTAACATAACACAAGGTATCAATATTAACCTTGTTCCTGTGCAAAGTAATACAGAACAAGAACAACAAGAGTTATCAGACGAGGATGCATATTGGGATTTAGAAGATGAATCAGAAGATTGGGGAGAAGATATTTACAAACCATGAAAACAAAACAAAAGAACAAAAAGAAAGAACCAAAAGTATTATGGATTGCGGCAACACCAGATAGGTATGAGTTCCCGATATGTGTTTGTGATAGTCAGAAAGACCTTGCAGAGCGTTTAGGAACTACAGTGAGCAATATATCCCATCTGGCAGAAAGAAAGCGCAGAAGTAATCGTAGTAAGTATTATGTGTATAAAGTGAGGAATGTGTAATGGTATGCAACGTATATAATTCATTGAGTATTCGACAAAAGCCAAACAGAAAAGGTAAGGTTTTAGGAACAGTGCCAATGAATAAAGTAGTTAACATTGTTGGCAAAAAATATGTGTGGGATAAAAACATCCCATATGTAAAAGTACAGTACCGTGACATCACAGGATATGCAAATGCCAAGTATGTTAAAGGACTTGTGTTGAAGAAAAAACAAAAGAAAAATAAAAAATATCCATGGGTAGCTGTATTAAGTAATGGGAAACAAAACAAAAGAATCAAAGTCGTAAAACAATATAGTTTTGGAGAGTATATATCAAAACATGGTTGTTCCATTGCCGCTATTGTAGAAGCATTAGAGATTTATGGAATAAATAAAAGTCCATATGAAATAAATAAGTATTGCAGAAGCCATTATAAGTTTAATGGTAGTAAGGTAGCAATTCATGGGGCATATAAAACAGTAAAAGCAATATCAAAGAAGAACCCTGTTTATCATGATGTAAAACAAAACAATAAAACAAATATTAGAAAGATAATCAAAGAATCTCTAAAGGAAGGCAAAAAAGTAGTGATTGAACAAAAGAATCCAATCCATACCTATGTTGCTTTAGGATTTGCCCTTAATGGTAAAGTAGTAATTGCAACAAGTGGACAGCTTAAAGAAGTATCGCTTGCATGGATTATGAAAACAATAAACACAGGTGATGGTTCAAAAGCGGATTATTTTAAAGGTTCAAAAGCAGATGCAGGTATTTTTGTTATTTAGTCAAATAGAGTCATAGAAGCATTTTAAAGTATAAGGGTATAAATGCCTTGTAAAAATATATAGAATGTATATATGAGCCTATATGAAGCCTAGAAAGGTGGTCTAATATGTTTGTAATTAATATAAATTGTAATAATAATTCAAATATCATAGCTGGAGATGGTAATGATAGGTTAAATATTAATGGTTCAAATAATGTTGTAGATGCAGGTAACGGAAATAATAATATTACAATTTCAGAATCTAATAATACTGTAACAGCAGCAGATGGAAGTAATGATATTCGTGTAACGGGTTCATCAAATAATATTACAGCCGGTAGTGGAAATAATAAAATAGGTATTTCCGGTGATGATAATACCTTAAATGTTGATAAAGCAGTTGGCGAAATCAATATTCTCGGGAGTAGCAATGAGGTGACAGTAAATAATGGTGCAAATAAAACGATAATTCAGGGTAATAACAATACATATATTAGTTTGAATGGCGAGAAAAATGTTTCTGTTAAAGGCAGTAATAACGAGATAAATACTGGCAGCTCAAGTGATGCTTTCAATATATCAGGTGATAATAACCACATAACCAGCACAGGCGGCGACAACAATGTAACAATTTCAGGCAATGCAAATATTTATGAAGGCGGGTCCGCCAAAGATACTATACGCGTAAATTCGGGCAATAGCAACAATATTGATGGCGGAGCCGGAAACAATACTTTGTACGACAAAGGAATTAATACTATTTATACAAATGTCCGCCGTATAATAACCTCTCCGTTTGAAATGGATTTAAAAATTGATATTGGCAGTGGTGATGATAAATTTATACACATAACAATAGATTTTAGTACTATTGGCTTTACAGTCGATTTATCAACTGCTAAATCTGCTTTAGAAAGTTTAGAAGCCATAGATGATATGTTAAAGACTGTATCCGAACAGCTTTTAAATATAGGCAGCACCATAAACCGTTTAGAGAGCGTTGCAGAAGCACAGGTACTAAAACTTAATAACTTGATATCTTTCCGTTCAACTATGCAGGATGCAGATATAGCGGAAGAATCATCAAATTACATCCGCTACCAAATCTTACAGCAAGCCTCCTCGACTTTATTAGCTTCATCTAGAAATCTTAAAGCACAAAATGTTTTAGGACTGCTTTCAAATATTTCTTAATAAACTGGTATATCAATAGGGTTAAGCAGCTTTACGCTCAGCACATCACCTTTATTAATGTATACGTCCTGACCTTTTCTAAACATATCTGCAACACTGTCGCCAACCCAGTATCCAACTCCGCCGATAAATCCGCCTACAGCGCAGATAGGTGCTGTTAAATATTGAATACCCGGAGCAGATTCTCCTGCACTCATACCATAATTGGTTGCATTTTTAGTTATTTCTACTCCTCGTTCATAGTTTTTCTTGACAGCTTCACCGTATCCAAGGTTTTTATACAAAGACCCGTCAAAATATATATTATCAAATTGACATACGGCCATATCCAAAGGAATTTGTCTGCCGTTAGGGGTAACTACATGATCAAAATCAAGATAAAGTTTAGCGCCTCTTGAAAATCTTTTTGCCGTATTAACCTTAGAAACACTTCCTCTTACAACAGAGCCTGCCGGTAATATTATGTTTGTATCAGATGAGAGCTCATTCTTTAATGTCGCAACAAAAGAATCTCCTTCACATCCTGAAAAAGTGCTTACAGGCTGTAAAAATTCCAGTTCAAAAACAGTTCCTGCCGGTATTCTTTTTGTTCTGGCATCAGCTTTAAAAGCACCTGCAAAAGCAGCAGTTGATGCTATGCACAATGTCAGCATTAGTATTATAAAATTTTTCATAATTCTCTCCTCCAATACACGACGATTGTAGCATATTGTAATACTAATTGCAATCAAGATTAATATCTTCATTTTTAGCAGAAAAATGCTTTATCATCTGCGAGGCAGCTACTGCTGTAAATGGTACGCAGATAACAATTGCAATGCTTCCTATCAGCGCAGAAGCTGTTTCAGTTACTACTTGATTAAGGTTTATAAATTTTTGCAAATCAATATTTCCTGCGAGAAGCAAAAGTGGAAGCGAACCGCCGAGATATACCAGTATTAAAGTATTTGCCATTGTTCCGATAATATCACGCCCAACATTCATTCCGGAAATAAAAAGATCTTTTACTGTTTTTGTATTATCTGTGATATAAATTTCATTAATTGTGCTGGCAATTGACATTGCAACATCCATTACAGCCCCGAGTGTCGCAAGTATCATTGTCGAAATTGTTATGCCGATAAAATCAAGTTCAGGGTGAGCTGTATACAAAAACATTGAGTTTTCTTCTGTGAAACCGGTAAGATGCGCAGTAAACATGGTTATGTATGACAGCAGGCCTGCGAACAAAAGACTTAACATAGCTCCGATAACAGCAGATGTGCTCTTTGCGTTAAAACCGCCTACCAGATACATTGTTGCTGCAGTTGAAGCAATACAAATTAAAATAGTCGCAAGAACCGGATTTATACCAATTAATATTAAAGGCGAGAGTGCGTGTGTTATAAGAAGCACTGTAAGCCCTATAGAAATAAGGCTGTAAAATCCTTTTTTTCTTCCTACATATATCAAAAGTCCGCAGAATAACAATGACAGCCAGCCAAGGTTTCCTGAACGCTTGATGTCTTCAATAGAAAACTCCACTCCTTCTCCGTTGTCTTCTGCATGGAGTATAACTTTTGTATTTTTTTTCAATTTGATATCATAATAAGGGTTTCCGGTAAGCATATTATCAAGCTCTACAGTTTCGCCTTTAAATTCTCCGGTAAGAAGCCTAACCTGTATAGTTTGTTTGGTCTGTGATACAGTATCGTCGTTTAAATCAACATACTGAACGTTTTCGACTATTCCAGTTTGGGAAGGCAGTATCTTTGCTTCATCTGCCATAACCGGTAAAAACAACATTGATAATATTAATAAAAGATATTTCATAATATGTGCCTTGCTTAATCAAACAGATTAGTCTGCATTGATTGTATTTTAATTCCTAAATGTCTATATCCTTCCGGCGAAACTTTTCTGCCTCTCGGAGTTCTCTGCAAAAGACCAGCCTGAAGGAGATATGGTTCACAAACATCTTCAATCGTTCTTACATCTTCGCTCAGTGCAGCAGCTATTGTTTCTATTCCGACCGGCCCGCCGTCATACTTATCAATAATTAAATTTAAAAGAGCTCTGTCTGTGTTATCAAGTCCAAATTCATCTATTTTTAACAAATCCAGTGACTCATTGGCAACATTTTCGTTAATTTTACCGTCGTGTTTAACTATTGCAAAATCTGCAACTCTTTTAATAAGTCTGTTTGCAATTCTTGGCGTTCCTCTTGAACGCATTGCAATAGCTTTTGCACCATCAGTAGAAATTTCAATATCAAGAATTTTAGCAGTTCTTTTTACAACGCTGGTTAATTCTTCTATTGTATAAAATTCAAGCCTGTGGATAATCCCAAACCTGTCACGAAGCGGACTGGAAAGTTCTCCTGCTTTTGTTGTTGCGCCGATTAAGGTGAACTTAGGCAGGGGTATTCTTAGAGTTTTTGCGGTTTGGCTCTTGCCTGTTGTCATATCAAGCGTAAAATCTTCCATTGCCGGATACAAAATTTCTTCTGCAACTTTATTTAATCTGTGTATTTCGTCAATAAACAGGATTTCTCCGCCTTTTAATGACATTAATATACCTATGATATCACGCGGTCTTTCCAGAGCCGGTGCTGAAGTAATTCTTATGTCAACTCCCATCTGAGAGGCAATGACTCCGGCAATTGTTGTTTTTCCCAAGCCCGGAGGTCCGTAAAATAACATATGATCCAGAGGCTTGCAGCGTTTTTTTGCCGCTTCCAGTGTTATTTTTAGTGTCTCTTTGAGCGCTCCCTGTCCTATATAGCTGTCAAAGTCTTTAGGACGTATAGAGCTCTCAAAGGTATTGTCATATTCAATGGTTTCAGGCTTAACTATAGGGTTTTTCTTATTCCCCCCGTATTTACCCCTTTTCTCCAAATCGTCATCATCTGATATAATTGCCATAAATTAATCATAGCATAAATTTTTAACAAACTCTATTTGTTTTTAGACCTTTTAGATAATCTCTAATGTTATTGAATGTTTTTTCTAAAAGATAATTTACAGAGTCATTTGTATTATAAGCAATATGAGGGGTAATAATTACATTATCCATCTTGAATAACTTTTGGGTTATTAAAGCTGTTTCTACGCAATTAGAGTTAGAATTTTCAATAACATTTGTTAACTCGCCAGGGTGAGTGCTAAGAAATTCACACTCTAGTACATCGAGAGCAGCAGCTTTTACCTTACCTTTAATAAGATTGTCGTACAAAGCTTTAATATCTAAGAGTTCACCGCGTGCTGTATTTACTATATAAACTCCGTCTTTCATCTTATCAAATTCATTTGGTCCGAGCATGTGATAATTATCTCCTGAGTACGGGAGATGCAGGGATATAATATCAGATTCTTTTAAAAGTTCATCAAAACTTACGAAGTCACAAAATTCTTCCAGCTCAGGATTTTGCATATAAGAATAAATCATTACTTTCATGCCAAAGAAATGCGCAATTTTTGAAACTAAAGCGCCTACCTCACCGCAGCCTATAATACCCAGCTTTAAGTTAGAAAGAGTACGCCCTTCGTAATGCTCATAATTAATGTTATGGCTTTTCATTTCAATGATAGCAGGAAGCATGTTTCTTATAAGAACAATTATCAATGCAATTGCATACTGGGCAACTGCTTCTTCGCCATATTGTTCAATATTTAATACTGCTATGTTATGTTCAATGCAATAGTCCAAGTCTATATGTCCGTAGCCGTATGAACGGGTAGCAATCATTCTTAGGTTATGGAATTTATCAAGAACGTTTCTTGTAAGGTTAGAGCTCCTGAATACACTAATTATAGATGTTTCTTTAAGCTCCTCTTCGTTGAGTTCTGTTGTTTCATTAAGAGGTTCATTAATAAAGGTTATATCAAAATCCACTAACTCGTTATTTTCAAAAAATTCTTTTTCAGACTCTCTAAAGTCGAACATCATCATCTTTATCACTGGCAATCTCCTTTTTTAATTAAGTATGAGGGTAAAATAAATATATGCTATTCTACAGACAGGCAATTTATGGTAGCATTAGTGATAAAGAGGTGATTATATGAAAAAAATCAGTATTGTTTCATCTTGCTTTAATGAGGAAGATAATATTCCTGTACTATATAGAGGAATAAATGAAGTGATAGAAAAGTATATAGAAAGGTATGAATTTGAGTTCATATTTATCGATAATGACTCGACTGATTTTTCTCAGGATGAGCTTAGAAAACTAGCAATGGACGACAAGCGGGTTAAACTTATTTTTAATTCAAGAAATTTTGGATACATAAAATCCGCTTACTATGCAATTATGCAAGCTTCTGGCGATGCTGTAATATATCTTGCCTCAGATTTACAAGATCCTCCTGAATTGATTGCTGATTTTATTGACAACTGGGAAAAAGGTTGTGATGTCGTAATTGCAAGAAAATATGACCAGAAAAGCTTTTCTTTCTTAAATATTCTAAGGAAGTTTTATTATTTTGCCCTTGACTTAATGAAGGATGAAGGAGGAAATCTTATCCGTAATTACAAAGGTTTCGGGCTCTATGACAAAAAAGTGATTGATAAACTCAGGGAAGTAGAAGATCCTTATCCGTATTTCAGAGGGGCTGTTCTGGATATGGGATTCTCAATGAAAATTATAGATTTTGATGAACCTGAAAGAAAAAGCGGGCTTGATAAGAATAATTTAGTAACTCTCTGGGATAATGGTATGCTGGGGCTTACGAGAACAACAAAAGTTCCGATTCATATTATTACAATGATAGGGTTCTTTGGTACAGTTATAACGTTTGCATTAATTATGCTGAGCCTTATTTGCTATGTCGGATATTTAAACTTTATTATCCCTAAAAAAATGCTCTCGCTGTATTTCTTAATGTTTATACAAATTTTAAGCGTCGGCATGATTGGAGAATACTTGATAATGCTTTGCAGATTTGCAGAGAAAAAGCCTCTTGTTATTGAAAAAGAGAGAATAAATTGGGAAGTATAGTTTATCCCTGCATATGTGATGCTAAGCTCTGCAAATTTGTGTAATCCTGCATACAGTATGTTTCATCAACGGCCAGTCTGCCGTAGAATATGCTGTCAGAAACAGCTCTTCTTTTTTGCGCTCCAGCAGTAGACATATCTGCTCTGTATTGTTTTGCTTCTTCTCTTTGAGAACCTTCAAGTTCAGAGAAATTTAAGCCCTGTGTAACTTCATTATATTTTTTTGAAGCTTGTTTATAGGCTGAAACTGCTGCATCATATGCTGAACTTGCTTTACCTTGCAAATCAAGCCAGTGCTGCCTCCAGCCGGCATGTTTTACCTTCTGTTCTTCAAAACTTTGATTAAGTTCTTCCCATTTACTGTTTATGCCGAATAAATCGTTCGGATTTACTTCAACACGTTTCCCGTCAATTTCAACATACCATTTGCCATCAATACCTTTGTTTGCCGGCATGTATTGTCCGTTTATCCAGACTTTTGGTTGTGAATTTCCAGATACTTGTACCACGTGTTTATACTCCTTATATATATAAAGTATGCATAGCTGGAAAAATTGCCTTTTTTGTAAACAAATTTTAACTTAATTTAAGATTTGTAAAAAAATCGCAAGAAACAGTTTACTTTTTTTATATATTGAAACAATAATGTTATTGTAAGAAGTATATATCACAAATACATGGAATGTATGTTTTGAATAAGCATTAATGCCGACAATGGAAGTCAGCGAGCTTATGAAAAATGTGTAGAAAATCGTTTTTAAATAATCAGGGTAAAACAGTGGTGTATACGGACAGGGTACATATCCAAAAATAAGGAGAGAATACTATCACAAAAGCCGTGATATAATCACAGGCTTCTCAGGGCTGTTTTTAGTCTTATTAGAAACAGTCATGGGGAAAACTACGCAAAAAATGCCTAATAAGGGCAAAGAGTAACATAGAGTGCTGCACATGGACTGTGCAGTTATAGACGGGCGAAAAGTAAATTATTTTGCCGCGTCAGATTAGAGTACGTATCGAAAGAGAGAAAGGAGATCCCAACTATGGCACTCACAATCAACACAAACATTTCATCAATTATCGCACAAAGAAGTTTGAACAGTGCGACAACAAATTTGAACACATCTTTAGAAAGGATGTCCACAGGTTACAAAATTAACCACGCAAAAGACAATGCAGCCGGTTATTCAATTGCAAACATGTGGGAAACTCAACTAGGTTCTCTGGATGTAGCTGCTGATAACGCGGCAACAGGTTCAGACATGTTGACATCAGCAGAACAAAGTTACAGCCTTTTGTCAGATCACTTGCAGCGTATCAGAGATTTGACCGAACAGGCTGCAAACGGCACTTATGCTTCTGCTTCACTTAAAGCAATCCAGTCTGAAATTTCAGCAAGATTAGATGAAATTACACGTGTGGCATCAAATGCTGAATTTAACGGAATTAAGCTTATGTCATTTGATGGTACTAATGGTAATATTACCGGTATGAACGAAAAGGGTATTGACTTGCAGGTTGGTCTTTATGGCGATGGCGACAGTATTATAAATTTAGATATTGATCTGTTTAAAAGTGCAACAATCAGCGGACTTTTCACAAATATGACAAAGGCTAATGGTAATGGTGTAACATTACAACAGATGCTTGAGCAAGCTAATAATAAACAAGCTGTGGATTTGAAAACAACAGATGAAGAACAAAAAATAGTTAATAATAAAATATTTGCAGCAGCTTGCAGCGGTCTGATTTATGACAGTGCTACTGATTCTTATACTTTAGCATCTGGTGTAGAAGATTCTTATGGAGCAAAAGAAATGTTGAGCTTCCTTGATTCTGCAATTGATGATATTTCTTCAAGAGTAACAAGAATTGGTGCTGCTCAGAACAGAGTAGAATCTGCTATTACTGCAATAGATGTTCAATCTCAAAACTTGACATCATCATTGTCTACGCTGAGAGATACAGATGTCGCAGAAGAATCTTCAAACTATATTCAGTCACAAATTCTGCAGCAAGCATCTGCAACCCTGTTAGCAACAGCAAACCAGACACCAAGTATTGCATTAAACTTAGTTTAAGAAAGGTTAAGGTATGGGTAGAACTATTTATTTTTGCTAGTTCGTTGATTAGGGTTATGGTTGTTGAAGGGAAACGAGTTAACTCGTTTCCCTTTTTCTATATTATTATACCGGACAAACTAATTTACCCTGCGCAGACTTTATGATATTATTCAAACCATGCAAAATATAAAATCTATTATCTCAGAAGAGCTTAATTTTGTTGATAATGAAATTAAAAATGTTTCGCTAGAACAAGATGATATAAAACAAGCTTTAGAAAAATTTTTATCAGGCTCATCAAAACGAATTCGCTCAACGATTACTTCTTTATATATTAAAGCCTTGGACAAAAAAGTTTTACCGCAATGTATAAAAATAATGGCTGCTGGTGAAATAATACATAATGCGTCACTGCTGCACGATGATGTAATTGATAATGCTAAAACCCGTAGAGGTGAAACTACAATAGGAGAAATATTTTCACCATATGTATCAATACTTTCCGGAGATTATTTACTTTCTATTGCAACAGAAAAATTGATGGAGGTTAACGATAATAATATATTGAAAATTTTTTTAAACTGCACAAAACAAATGTGTAATGCAGAGTTAACCCAATTTTTTCTTCGAGGAAAGAAACCTGATATTGACCAATATATAAGAATTTGTGAGGGAAAAACTGCATTCCTTTTTGAGGCAATTATGGAAAGCTGTGCAATTATTGAAAATTTACCGGTTGCTGATGCCGTTAGTTTTGCAAGAAATTTTGGTATATTTTTTCAGCTAAAAAATGATTTAGAGAAGTTGTCGGCAGAGTGTGATGCTGCTAATGAAATCTTTACTCCTAAAGATATTTTGGGTATTGAAAAAACATCTGCTTTAATAGATAATTATTTAAAGAGGCTAAGAGGAGATATCGGGCAGCTGCCTGATAATATTTATAAGAAGGGACTAGAGGGTTTACTTACAGAACTATGATTGATAAAGAGAAGTTTAAGGCAAATCTTAAAGAAACAATAGATACTATAGTTTTTGTTGTAGTTGCAGTTATTTTAATAAGATTTTTTATTGCAGAATTAAGATGGATACCATCCGGTTCTATGAAACCTACACTTGTCGAAGGTGATAGAATTGTTGTTGAAAAACTGACTAAATTTCCCAATCTTCTAAAAAATCATAGTTTTGAAAATACTCCGCAAAGAGGCGATGTAATGATATTTTATCCGCCTTTTGTAAAATTGAAAACAACTCCTTGGGCTGTTTTTAGCAGACTAACAGGTTTTTTCTGTAAAGACATTGCTTATATAAAACGTGTTGTAGGGCTTCCAGGGGAAAAATTGGAAATAAAACAAAGTGATAACGGGGCTTATAAAGTCTATATAAATGATAAACCTTTAAAAGAAGATTATATAATGAGCGAGTATGATTTCCACAAGTGCAAATCAGATATGTATTGCGGTCCTCTTGTAATTCCTCAGGGACATTATTTCATGATGGGGGACAACCGTGGCAATTCTATGGACAGCCGTTTCTGGGGAACATTGCCAAAGGAAAGGTTCATAGGCCGCGCTGTATTTCTTTTCTGGCCGTTTACGCATATGAGAAGTCTGTAATTTATCCCTACTAAAGTTGTAGAAATTTCTAACTAATTGGGAATTTTAATTTTTGGCTACAGCATTTAATATGATAGTGTGAAGGAATAAAAAGCCGGAACAATTATCACAAAAGTCTTTTGCCACATTTTGGCATTACTTTTGTTGTGTTCATGGAAGAAAAAAGAAAGAAAAGGAGATCAATTTATGGCTTCAATCACTATTAACACAAACCTTGCCTCCTTGACAGCGCAAAGAAACTTGTCAGCGGCAACAACAGGTATGAACACCGCAATGGAAAGATTATCAACGGGGTATCGTATTAACTCCGGTAAAGATGATGCTGCAGGCTCAGCTGTATCAACTTTAATGGAAGCTCAGATTTCAGGTTATGATGTTGCTGAATCAAATGCAACAATGGGACTGTCGCTTCTTGATACTGCTGAAGGTGTATTGGATATTGTTTCTGATTATCTGCAGCGTATAAGAGATTTGACCGAACAAGCTGCCAACGGTACTTATGGTACATCTTCAATGCAGGCAATCAGAACAGAAGTTCAACAGAGAATGGAAGAAATAAATCGTTTATGTGACGTTATTGATTTTAACGGAATCAAACTCTTAGATGGTACAAGTAATGCTTACCAGAGCGGTTCCGGTGTTAACTTGCAGGTAAGTAACAATTCCGGTAAACCAAATATTATTAATCTTGAAAAATCATTGTTTGCATCTGCAAAATGTAGTGCATTATTTAATACTACAAATGGCAATGAATGGTTCATACGTCAAGGTGAAAATTTTGATGCAGCTAAAGATGCTCATGGTTATATAGATTCAGAAAAATTCTCTACACCTGCATTATATGCAAGAATTAATGGTACAAGAGTAGAGTTAGATGATGGTACTGTTTACGACTTTACTGGTCAAGGTATTAAAGATAATAACTATGATGAGTTCGGAACAAGAAATGGTAAAACTGGTGTATTCAACTGTATAACTGCAATCTGTGATGCAGTTTATACAAATGATTCAACAGCACGTGAATTTTTACAATTCATTGATGATGCAATTGAAAACATTTCAGACAGAACTGCTCTTATCGGTGCGTACATGAACCGTGTAGAATCAGCTGTTGATGCTATCGGAGTTCAAAAGGAAAACATTGTGGCAGCAAATTCTTCTATCAAGGATGCTGATGTTGCTACAGAATCTTCTAACTATATTAAGTATCAAATATTGCAGCAATCTACAGCAACATTGCTTTCAACTGCAAACCAGACTCCAAGTATTGCATTGAATTTAATCTAATAAGTTTTTCTTAAATAGTGATGAAGCCCCCGCGCAGCGGGGGCTTCATTTGCAAACATAATAAAAAGCTTGAGTTAAACTCAAGCGGAAAAAGGGAAAAGGGATTAGTGTTAAATGTATTATAGAGTTCAGAAACGCATTTCTTCAGCAAGAACTCAAGTTTAGCTGAAAATACCGAAAGTTCTTTCAATGTTATCAGAAATTACTTTTTTAACGGATTCGTATTCAGTCGTAAGTG